>Ga0115008_10005834_pt1 | contig 10156 bp, 7 predicted proteins | sample FraStrMetagenome_FD_87164 | JGI IMG/M metagenome (GOLD analysis project Ga0115008, IMG submission 87164) | Marine eukaryotic phytoplankton communities from Arctic Ocean - Fram Strait ARC3M Metagenome | ecosystem: Environmental > Aquatic > Marine > Oceanic | place: Fram Strait | collected 2012-06-18
GTGTTTTGAGTTCCTGCTTGTGCTCCATAGGATATATACCAGTTGTTAGCTATTGCTGGAAGAGAACCTCCTGAAGATTCGTCTCCATTGATTCCAACCTCATTCACCAATACATCCTTGTACTCAACCAAATCCATCTGGAAGGCTGCGTTCAAGCTGTTGTTTGCTGAGTTTAAATTGTTACCTGCAACAACTCCATTGATATATATATTCCCGTAAGTCAATCCTCTTAACTGAATCTTGTCACTGCTCGCTTGTATTATTTGAATTGTAGAACCTACAACGTTTGAAGCTAATTCATTCATTGCATATACATTGATGACATTGCCTCCAACACCTTCTCTTAAAGATAGTGTTTGCTTTAATGTATCCACTACAACATCCAGTTCTGGAACCTCCATTACATGATTGCTGAATGGAAGCTCGCTATAGTTTCCAACTAGTGGAGCCTTAACTGCTTTCATTCCTATTGACTGATAAGAGTTATCTCCAAGAGATAGTCTTAAGTTCGTCACATCAACCTCGCTTAAGTCAATTGCATAGTCTTGACCAATGAATCCAACGTCATCAACTTTGATGATGTTTTTTGCATTGTCAGGCAATTGTCCAACTGCTGAAGTAATTAAGAACCCAATCTTCTCCGTGTTAGAACCTAGTCCAGTATAATGAACTTGAGTATCTAAAATCTCAGCAATAAATCTGAATGCTGGATTCAAAGATATGCTTGTTCCTAGTAGATTGTAAGCCTCGTTAATCTGGATTGATGCCTTAGCATCTCCAGTGTTACCAATTCCATTGTAAGCACTTCTGTTGTTGTCATAAAGACCAGAGTCTCTTAATGTAGTATTGGCAGAACCCCATGCACAGAAACCAGCGTTCCAGTTTCCATTCACTTCATTCTGTGAGAACTTGTTATTGATACCACCAATCACTAGAATTCCGTTGTTAGCATTGTAAGCTGACACGTTCATTGTAGTTGTTATGTTCTGACATCCTCCAAGAGCTCCTGCTGCAATATAGATTCCACTCTCAATGTTCTGAGATGATTGGTTTCTAGATATTACACCACCACCATTGATTCCACAATCTTGAACTCTTAAACCTCTAAGGTTGTTTTCAATTGTGTTTCCAGTGATTAGTACTTGAGTGGCTTCTTGTATTCTCATAGCTCCTCCATTAGAAGCGTTCACTCCTGCATAGAAAGCCTGAAGGTCTGCTGCATCACTATCATATCCAAGAAGTCCTGAAACATCCTTAGAAGCGATTGTATTGAGTGCTGTTCCATTCCATCCATTGTTCTTGAATTCACAATCTTCAATGGTTACCTTTGCAGTCTTTTTTAGATACAATCCGTATCCTCCTGCATTGTGGAATTTTATATTTCTAAACTTCAATTCCTTCGTGTTGTCTAATCCATCAAAGTATAACAATGAACCATTCCCATCACTATAGTTAGTAAAAGAAATACATGCATCGTCACTTCCATAGAAGTATAAAGACTGGTCTTGTGGAAGAATTATTTCTCCACCAATCTCAAAAGAACCTTCCAAATAAATTGAATCTCCATCACTGGTTGTTGCCAATGCTGTTTCAATACTTGCAAATGGATACAAAACAGAACCATCTTGGACCGCTCCAGCATAACCTGCTTTCACATAGATATCATATATCTTCAATCCTGAGTTCTTAATGTCTGACTGAGTTGCATTCTCTTCTGCAATGTGGTCATAATCTGTCCCGTTAAAAACTAGAATGTCTCCAACGTTATAGGTCCCACCTGCTGCAGATACTCTGTAAAAGTCTCCTAATACATCTGTTCCAGTTGGAAGAGCTGGAAGCTCTGTTGAAGCGTTATAAGCTCCCTTGTAAGTTGAACCACTCAATAGAGCATCAATGTCTGTTTGAAGAGCTATCTCTTCATCCTCAAAGAATCTGTTCAATACATTTGTTTGGTATCTTGTAGCTTCACCATCACCCTCACACACCAATAGGATTCCGTCATTCTGCTCTTGGTTATCTATAGTTGAAACCTTGTATATTGTAGCTCTCAATGTTGTTCCATTCTCAATGTCAAGAGGCTGCTCAAAGTACCATGTAAGGTCCTCATTTACTGCTAGCCCATTGTGCTCTAAGTATTGAACATAAACAGAGATTCCGTTCACTATTATTTCATACTTAAGTTGCTGAGTTGGCAAAACAACTTCTGCAACTCTGGTTGTAATTCCTACACCTGAAATATTGAAAGGAAAGAAATTATCTCCATCATAAGGAATTGCTGTGTCATTCACTGGAGCTCCACCTAATGGAGTACTCTGGAAGTCTCCAAAGATTCTAGTCCTTGGCTTTGTAGTTCCTGCTCCTGCAACTTGGTTTTCTGCTAGACTCTGGTCCAAAACCTCTCCCATTACTGGATAAGAATTTGCCTTGTTGTCTAAGTCTCCAAAGTATATGTTGGAATTACCTGAAGCCATCTTGTGCTTTCCTCCCAAGAAGAAACCATTCTTGTTCACCTGAATATCTTTCTGAGCAATTAATCTGTCCAATGTTGCATCATATTCAAAGTACTCTTGAACTTGTGGCTTTGTGAATTGAGTTGACAAATACTCAAGAACTTGAGCTCTGTCATATAATAAAGGAGCCGCTGTTAATTGCTGACCATCTTTGTTCTCGATTCTGTTTATGTTTAACTTCTTAAAGAAGACTCTAAACTCTGTATTTGAACCGCTCTTGTATTGTCTCAAAGACCTTACAATAATTCTATTGCTTATGCTTGGATGCTCAACAGCCTCTAAAGAACCAATGTCTTTGTCTTGAACGCTTGCACCATCAAATGTAACCTTTCCAGACTTGAGGTCTGAATATATTTTTATCTTTCCCATTTTATTATTTTTTTAAAGTTGAATAAACAAAGCGATTTCGTTCATTGTTATTGTTCCAGCTACATCTGACTTGACTTGAAAGCACACCCTTCCAGCATCACCTGCTGCATTTGTGTCAATCGTGTCTCCTATGAAGAACTGAATGTTTGGATTGTTTGCATAATCTTCTTCAGCCCCTGACTCCATGGCAACAGAAGATGCTTCAATTGAAAAGTCTTCTGAAGGAGTTGTTCCTGAGTGTCTCTCAAACAAAAGTCTTGAGTCCAATCTTCCTCCATCCTCATCTGGATTGAAGCTCATTGAAACCCTTACATTTGCCGTTGACTGAGTTGTTAATCCTTCTAGTAAGAATATTAACGGACTACCTGCTGAGCCATCTCCAACGTGCCCAACTGCTTGAGCGTCCTTCATGTCCTTAACTCTATTGTCAAAAAGACCTTGAGCATCCACATCCATCTGGACGTCTAGCCATTGATTCACATCATCAACTGATATGTCAACGCTTGTTGCTGTTCCTCCAAAGTATACTCCAGAAAGTAACCCATAGTATCCTTGGATGTTTGTTTTGATTTCTAGCTCTAACTCAGATACAGAACCAGTTGTTACCTCTTGAGGTAAGTTGTCCTGATTGTACTTGAAGAATTGACCAGTGTCCGATGTGAGATAGGTATCTCCATAAGGAAGCTTTGCAGGAAGCTCTGAAAGCTTTCCCCCATAGTGCTTAATTTCATGTTGTCTTAAAATTCCCATTTTTATTGTTGTTTAAATTAGTGAACCAAAAAAAACCTAGAGTTACCCCTAGGTTAATTTTGCTGTTGTTTGTTATTTGTAATTTTATAAAAACCCTTTGCGCTTTCTAGCTTTCACGGGTCTGTTTTTCTTTGCGTTCTTTGCTGGAGTACGGCTGTTTATTCCGTATCTCATAGCTGCCAATTCGTCTGGCTCATGTGGAAGCTTGCCATTTTTGTCACGACTGAATGTCATGTATCCATGATACAAGTGTGAAGTGGTATCTCCAACCAAAACAATATCCTTGTCTTGAATCTTTTTGATACCTGCTTCAACGTTTCCTTTTGTAGCTTTTCGAATGGTCCTGAATCCTCCATTTCGAATCTCATCAATCAATAATGGCATTGAGTTATCTGCGTAGATTTTAGCATTGAAAGGAATTTCTGCCTTTCTCATCATTGTTAATGTTCTTCTCATTGAAAGCTTAGCTTCACTGAACTTCTCTTCAACATAATACACCCCATCAATCCATGTGATTTTGATGCACGCTGTTCTGTCCTTTCCTCCGTAACCGAAGTCTAAACCATACCATGTGTCACCTTCCTCTTCTAGCTCTTCGAATTGTCCCCATCCTGCATAAAGTCTCCCTGCTGTTTCCAAGGTCCACTCAGCCATAATTGTATTTGTATAATACGTTGGGTTGGTCCTTTGCAAATCTTGGTATCTCTTTACTACAGATTCGTTCAGGTTCTCTATGTTGTCCTTATACGTTGAGTGCATATAGATGGTGTCTGTGAGACGTTCTGTCTTAGGTCTTCCATCTGTAAACCATTCCTTGTGAATCCAGCTCTGAAGTGCTGACGTTGGATTGTAAACCAGTATAATCTTCAAAGGCTTTCCCTTGACTCTTATCGATTCATCTACCTTTGAGAACTCCTCAAAAGATTCAACCTCTTCTGCCTCCTCAACTACCAATGTGGTAATTCCTGAAAGCGACTTCAACTTTGCCGTTGCTGTTCCAGATGAACGTATACCTTTGAAAGATATTGTTGACCCAGTTGTGATGTTTGTTATTGTAGTTCCCTTCTCCCTGAAGTCTCCTGCAACTCCTAGAATCTCCATAGCCATCTTAATGTCAGCTACAACCGAATCATCTGAAGATGCCATCGTCTGCCTTAGATAAAGTATCTTGTGCTTGTAATCACTATAGGTTAATTGTACCATTGCGATTGCTGCAACAAAAGATTTTCCACTACCACGACCACCATACAATTGATAGTATCTTGGCATATCTAACGCATCAATAAACAAAGGTTCAAACGTTGGATTAATAACTAACCCTTTAGCGTCTTCAACGCTCTCGCTTTCCATTTATTGACTATCTTTTTTCGAGCCAAACGTTATTGTGATTGGACTCTTTGCATTAGATTTTCCCATTTGAATACTCATCTCAGATTCATCTTGTGATTCAAGGACATCGTCCAAGTCTGACTTGTAAGTTGAAAGTATATATTTTGATGCCTGAAAGTGATGTGGATGTGTTGGGTCATTTACAATGTCCAAGATGTTGTCCGATGCTATGTCAGATATTGTCTTTCTTCTCACCACATACTCTCCATAAACTTCTCTGTCCTTTGTGAACAGATTTGCAAGCTCATGCATTTTGAGACCCGTTGCGTTACATATATCTTTTCTTGTGATATGACCTGCTTCTAGGGCTGCTCTAACAAATGCCGCTCTCTTCTCATTGAGCTTCTTTGTTTTACGTTCTGAATTTTTCATGCTTCGTGCCATATTTATTGTTTTAAAAGTTCGTTTCTAACCGAAGACACAAAGGTCCCGATAGTATTTTCTAGTATTGTTAATATTGATTTTGCAACCCTCAACACTCCCATTGTTACAATGAAAGGAAGTAGCACTACAAAAGTGATTATAGATACAACCAACATAATGATTGCCTTGAATTCTTTGTTCATATTGTTTTGATTAAATTACATCAAAGCGCTCTGCTTTGAGTTGTCAATTGGGAGGGAATCGAACCCTCCTAATTACCATACAATTGCTAGCACCTCGTGCTAGTTTGAACCTCTATTTTCTCCACCTCCAAAAGCTCTCACTTTTGAGGAAAGTTTTGTCTGGTCAGATTCTGTTTCTGGATTCTCAGCCTTTAAATAATCCGTCACTAAAATCATGAAGGTATCTCCAATTGATTTCATTTCTTGTGATACAGATTTGGCTGCATTTCTAGACTCAGCTTCTGTCTCTATTGTGTAACCTGAATCTGTAAAAGTTCCCTGAAACATTGAAAGACATCTTGCATAAGTATAATAAGCCCAAGGCGCCAAGATTAATTGTCTCAGTTCCAAATCTGCTTCTGGAATTGATTCGTCATATATATCCAAGTTAACAACTCGGTCCAAGTTAGCTTTTGTTATAACTCTTGAGATGTCTACCTCTTGAGCTACAAGTGCCGCTGCCTTTATTTTTGACGTGTCAATGTCTAACTGAATGCTCACATAGTCAGCCATGATGTCTGCAATGTCTGAAGAAATCAGTCTCTGTTCTAACGTTAGGTTATACATTTTCTGTTGGTTTTATTGGTTCATCTGGAGCGTCATCCAAACCTTCTTGAATCTCTTCAACTGGTTCTTCTACATCTACAGAAAGCCAAACGTTAATTTGTTCGTCTGACATTCCGAAGCCACTTAGCATCATTCGAGCTTGGGCTTCATTGATTTCTCCTTTGTTATATTTTCTTACAACTCTTTGAAGAGCTTGAAGTTGTTTTCCAGTCATGTTTCTCATTGAATCATTGTAAACAACATCAGCCTCGTCTTCAGAAATAACTCCTTCAGCTACCTCTCCATCAACGTCAAGCTTAAGTTTGTTCAACTTTATTTCTTGACACTCGAAGATAGAATGTTTCAGTATGTTGTTAATCTCAGATTGGATTGAATCTCGACCTCCTTGTGTAATTGCATTAAACACAAAGTAAGCTTCTTTCAAATCATCTCCACTGAATCCAGACTTCTGGTCAATACCTGCCAATGATGGTGGTATCAAATACGCTCCAGTAATTACTTCACGATTCAATTCATAAGCCATCTTTGAACTCTCAATGATTGCCTTTGAACCTGAACCACCTCCACCCATCTCTTCTAAAAGAGTTGACTGAACTTCCTCTGGACTAAGCCCTGAGAATGTGATTACCTTTCCAGTTCCCCTTGCACCCTGAGCCTCTTCGATTGCATTCTCTAACGCGATTAAAGTGCTGTCCTCTGAATCCAAAGTTGTCTTAAGCATGTAAGTATTGATGAAACCAGTTGATGTCTCTTTACGAACTAAGATTGAATTCTCTACATCCGATAATACAAAATTCACACTTGCTTGAAGTGGTGGTATTGGATATGAATTCATCCCTGATTCACTAAAGTAAAGTATTTGTCCTAGATAGTTGCTAATGCCTCCATCCTTTTGTGCGATTTGTTCTTGAACAACGTTTGGATTAAAGCGGTTAAACCACTTAATGTTCCCAGCTGTTGCGTTTGTTACAATAGTCTTCTGGACCTCGCTGTTGCGTCCAAAGTCAGGATGATATCCCACCATAGAAGCGTAGTTTAATTCATCGAATTCATTGAATCTTAATGTTGCGATTCTAATTGGATTCATTGAAGTCACTTGTCCTTTCATGTTGTAGTTGCATTGAATAGCAAAAGCTTCAAAGTCAGCATAGTCATCCGCTAAGATTCCCACTAGTTTCTTCAAAGTTAATCCGTATGCATTTACAATCTGGTCCTCTCCTTCAAAGGCTCCTCCCTTATAAAACTTTGACGTTCTACTTGTAGCCATCTTTGCTGAAGGTGATTGCTGAATTAAATTCTTCAGCGTCTGTGGAAAGGTGTTATCCCGTCCCCAATTCATTATCCCTAATGAGGGATTTTGCTCCGTCTCAACTTGTGTAAGCTCGCGATGCATCTGTATATTGAATGCCATAATTTTTGTTTTTAGTTATTACTCTACAATTGTAGCGCCCAGCTTTGGGTCATTAAGATTTCGAAGAGCCTTCACGCAATGTTGGAATGAGTATTTCTTCATGTTATGTTTTTGAACCTTGAACCTATCTGCGTACACATCATAGACTGCTCGCTCAGATACGATTCCGAATCGTGCCTGATAAACATCTACTGCAACAAAGTTTTTTCTTGGTTGTTTCTTCTTTGGCTTAGATGCCTTTGAAGTTGATACTGGTTTTAGGTTTTGTGTTACTTCTTTTTGGTTTTCCATTGTTTTGTTTTTTGAATGGATTTTGTGGCAAAATTGCCGTTGTCTTTTTTTAAGACAAATTTTTGAATCAATAGTGCTTGTTTTTAAACAGCCGTTTGTTTTTTTTCAAAAGCACTTTATCTCTATACCGATGGACATTAAAAAATCCTAGCAAAACAAGGGCATAAAAAAAGCCCTACAAATTAATGTAGGACTCATATTTTTAACTGAAGAACCAGTCACTTTGTTCAACTTGTTTTAGGTCTGAAATTTCAAACCCTCCAATCCTCGGAGTAGATACATCCAAGAGGGCTTTTGTGGACCCCTTAGAGCTTTCTATTTGAGAGTTGAGTTGTGTGTCCAGAACACCCAGAGGGTCTCTCTCAACCAATTCTCTGAACTCCTGCTTAGTTACATCTAGCATGAAGTCAACATTGTTTGGGTGACATCCAAAAGAATCGTGAATCCAATCTGAATATATGATGCCTTCTTTTTGCATCCTCATTGCAACCCTTCTTAAAAGCTCAGCGTCTAAGCTGTGAATGTAGTTTGGACTTATTGCACTCTTCATCTTTGGAGCGCTTACATTTTCAGAAAACAATCTCTTATTGATTGTAGTCTCCTTCCTTGAGTTTGGAAGAGTTACCTGAATCTGCTTTGGCTTCAGCTCTTTATACTTTACATGGACCACATTGAATCCATCTGAAGTTGTCCACTCAATCTGTTTGTTAGATTTTGCTATGATGTTGTTCATCTTGTGAACGTAAACTTCAAAAGCCTTTCCTCCATTTAAAACTCCAACAATTGACTTCCCAATTATCTTAGAGAACAGCGCTGCTGTTCCTCTTGTTATCCACTTTCTTTCAACGTCCAACTCTCTGAACATGTCCCAAAGAATGTCTGTCCTTCCTCCAGTCGTTCCTCCATAGTTTGAAACCATTACTGGAACTTTACATATTTTCCTCCCATTCGTCTCTAGAAGCCCTCTAAGGAACTTTAACGTTTCCTTAGTCTTATGGTCCCCTTCTTTAGAGATAAGCTTGTCTGTAAGCTCTAGCGCCTTCTCAGCCACAAGTAAGTATGCATCTTTTCTTATAGTCTTTCCATCCTCAATGGTTGGAATTACATTTGTTGCAAGACATCCTGCAAGGTCTCCAGTAATTGCTGAAGTAAATTGCGAGCCTGAATTGCAAGCGTCAAGATGTATTCTTGTATTTGGAATGTAGCTTGGCTCTATGTTATACTTCTGCATCTCTAACTGGTGAGATAGAAATTGGTATGGCTCATCTGCATCTTTGTAATTTGCTTCAAGTAGCTCCTTTCCTTTCTCAACTCTGTCTGCAAAGTCAAGCTTGTCTTCTCCATAAAGTGAAGCTAAGTAAGCCCAGTTCCACATCATCCCCTTCTCTGTTGTCTCCTGAACTTCTTTGTAAAGAAGTAAAGACTTGACAGCATCTGAACCTTGAGGATTCAATCCAATAGACAAAGGATATACTCTTCCTCTGAAATCATAAGAATGAGGAAAGTATATAGCCTCCTCTTCTTTGTATTGGTCTGCAACGCTTATGGCTAACTTAAGAGCTCTGTATTTTCCAAGCGCTGTCTCATAGTCTCCAGCTTCTGCTCTGTATAAACTAGCTCTCTCTTTGTAAGCCTCTCTGTAATTAATCATAAGATTCAATTCCTCTCCCACAACTGAACATGTTGGGTCTTTGATATCAATCTCCCAATTGCATCCTTCAGCATCTGGGAAGTCTGTCTTAATAAAGTCTTCTTTTCTTGGAGCCTTTAAGTCAGAACGGACCGCTTCCAATAGAGGGATGTTCACCTTCCATGGAGTTGATTGTATGTAATTGATTGAATCAAAAATCTCTTGAGAAAATTTTGAATAGTCTACAAGTTTTGAGTTGGCTCTAACTAGTTTGAACTGGTGGCTCTCATATCCTCCAACAGCCTTTCCATCTTCTCCAACAGACCAATCAATTGGAGTCTTAAGTGTTGGCATTGGATAGAATGAACGAACACTCTTTCTTGCAACCTCTTCAAGTATCTCCCTGCTTATTGTTGTTTTGTATGTTAACATCAACCCAGCCCTAAGTCCTCCCTGCTCATTCTCTCTTTGAACAAAGAAGTACTTGCTGGCGTCAACCGCTATCTCAACAAATCTAAAAACCAAAGCAAAAGATAGCTCAGGCATAAGGTTCAACCTTATTGACTCAACTTTCTTGTGCCTAGTCTTTGAAGACTTTCCAGTGTTTGGATTGTCTCCATAAAAAATAGAGCCA
>Ga0115008_10005836_pt1 | contig 10156 bp, 16 predicted proteins | sample FraStrMetagenome_FD_87164 | JGI IMG/M metagenome (GOLD analysis project Ga0115008, IMG submission 87164) | Marine eukaryotic phytoplankton communities from Arctic Ocean - Fram Strait ARC3M Metagenome | ecosystem: Environmental > Aquatic > Marine > Oceanic | place: Fram Strait | collected...
AAAAGCGGGGTATTTCCTTCGGAATTCGTTGAAAAAGTGCAGGTCCGAGCGTCGACAAGTGATTCCGAAGCTCCTGACTGGATATAGCTTTTTGAAATCAGTTTATACCGAATCAAATTTATCCCTTATCAATTTATAAGTATAAGAAAGCTGTTCGTTGGTGATAATCTTTACATATTTTTATTATTTTCTGTTCATTCTACACCTAATTATTGCCTTTTCTATCAAGACAAAAATATACCTCTTCTTCTTCCAAACTATGACTGGCTCTTTAAAACCTTTACCATCAGATTCATTGTGATGTTCTGACAAGACTGTAATAAATCTGTTCACTCGTTATTTACTAAAATGTGCCAGAGATTTAACTCTAGCAGATTTGCCAGTCATTTTTGTCGAATTGCATGTTTATTTTCATACAGAATGATAGAAAGCAAGTGAGATTCAATGGCTTAGATTCCTTCTCTTGGCCATTTGAGCTTTGCGACGATGTCGCCTTTGCAGTGGTTTTTGTTGCTTTTCTTATACTTCTCCAAGTTGTATCGAGGGTCTGTTGAGCGCCAGCCAATCATTCCTATATTTCTTTCTTCGAACTGAGAATTAGCAAGAGTCTACCTGATGTAGTAAGTGGAACTGGTGGAGGCTGATGTTTTTTTGGTTTAGGAGCAGCAGCTTTAACTTCATCTGATTTTCTGCAGATTTTTTCTTTCTCCGCGTCAATCTTCTTTAGCTTTTCTTCCATCTAAAATGCGATGGGACACGATTTGAACAGTTGGTTCGTACCTCATGGATTTCTTCCATAATGTAGCCATGCTCTTTCTTCCAATTCTTCTGAGCGAATTTTTCTTTCTTCACATGGTCCTTGAAGATCTCCTCCATCCACAGAGCATTTTCTTGGAACACATTCATTTTTTGCTTTTGCAAATTGTCGGTAAAGAACCGGTTAAACTGACTGATTTGTTTTTCTTCGCCAGAAAAAGCAAACTGTTCTAGAAAAGCATGTTTTTGATCTGTCCCAAGGAATTTTTATAATCGTAAATATCAAAGGTGGAGACACGCGCTTTCGCAATCGTAAAAGCAAGATCTAACGAGTTGTTAGTAGTGAGCATGTTTACTCCTCATAACCGGTGATGACTGGTCATTACCCACGAAGATAATAAAGAAATGAAATCGCGGTTTTCGATTTTTGTTCTGTTGATTTCGAGCATACGCGCAAATACTGAAATCAAGGATGAGCTCAAAGAGCTTCTGAAAGACAGTACTGTTGTCAATACGCTAGTTGACATTCTGGACTATAAATTAAGCAAGAAAACAGAGGAACTGGAAAAGAAGGTAACTGTAGAGAAGTTGAAAGGCGAAAAGATTGTTGGGAACAAGTGGAAAGAAGTGAATGCATACTCGGATGAAAGCTGCTCCACTTTATGTGCCCTCTATGCAAGTTGCATCGGATACAATTACCTGGACAGCGGCAAAATATGCGTTATATTTGACTCCATTGCCAATACTGAGCCTGATGACTTGAATGTTTCGGGAATGATTCGCAGATCATACGCTCTCGCGAAAATTCCATCAAGTCCAAACGACACAGCTCCACCTTATGGGAATTCTGATAACTATGATTTGAAAATAATCAAGAGTGCTGTTGCAAAACACATTCATGTCTGCCAAAAGAAATTCGAGTTTTTGTCGAAGAAATTGAAAGTGACAAGGGATAGTCTTGGTGCCAAGATTCGGTCACTAGAAATTGATACGTCGAAAAGTAAATGCTTGAAGGGAGGAAGACCGTCTGCCTGTGATAATTTTGCAAAGAAAATTGAAGAGAGGAATACGGATATTTATAACGCAGGTTTTTGCACATCAATAACTTTCAATATGATGAGAAAATTAACTTTAGTTCTGACCTACGTGGAAGATCAAAATGCCATCAAGCTTATCCAGGAAGGTATGGACACGCGACTTACCGAAATGGGTCATTTGTTGGCGACTTACCAGCCCGTTACAGTCGCCCAACCTGCTCAGGTTAGTTTCTGACAGAAAAATGTTTAAAAAATTCATAAAGGATCTCATCGGATCAGTTCTGATGCAAACAAAAGAGATGCAGAACAACGTCCGAATCGAGTTGGAGTCTAAAATCGAGCGCAATGATGCTGAGTTGCGCCGAAATCAAGGGGCTATTAGCAATTTGCGCTCTAAAATCGACAAGCTTCCGCTTGCTGGCCAGACTTCGGAAAACGAAATGAGTGTTTTGAACCAAAGCCAAGTTTTTCTTGTCAACTTATTAAAACTCAGAATATCATAAACTCTATTTCAAACAGGCTATTTGATTTCTGTTAAACTTCTTGAAGACTAAACGAAACAATATCATCCTGCCAAATGTCCATTGAATTAATAAAATCAGAAATAAATGTGACAAGAATAACAGATGACATCTCGTCAGCTCAAAAACTCGCCCAAAACGCTTGGAACCGCGCTAGAAAAGTCGACAATTTCACAAAACGCCTGAACACAACGATCTTCACTATTCAAGAAATGATTGCAACAGCGGACTTTAGAAGCGAAGCGCCTGCTAACGAGGCACCAGTTCGACGGGATATTTCAAATTTGAGGATTGAAGAAATGACGAGTGAAGTTGAGGGTATCGTCGATAGATTGACGAGACTCGAGGGAGATTTGACCGAAACGAACTCGTTTGTTTATGATGTTCTTCTCGATGATCTAAATAAAAAAGTCGACGAGCTTGAACAGTCCACGAGCTCGAGGGTCAATAAGCTTGATAAACAAGTCACTGGTACGACCTTCAAAGTAACTATCGTCATAAATGAGCGTTTTAGATTTCGTAAGCAGATCAAGTCGGGATATGATGAAACTAAACGGCTACATGAAGAAGACCTCCGAATCACTCCAGGGAAAAGTCGTTTTTTCGAAGAAAACCTTCGATAGATCCATGAAAGACATTATATCAGCCGCAAAGGTGACCAACGACGGAATGAGATTATCTATTCAAAATATTTAAGGCCAACAAGGAACACTTCAGACGGCTCGAGCAAAAAGTGAACAGCCATGAAAATAGCGAGCATGTCATTCAAATTGTAGCCAAAGACCTCGATAATTGAATTACTGAAATAAACTATTGAAAAAATTGATTGAAGTGTCGATTTGCAAGAATTCTAGCCACAAATAGTGAATTCCGACGGAAAATCGATATTCACTAGATTTTGCTAGCCTGGCCGGAGCTCGCGATTTTATTGGTCGCGCCCGCACACGCGTTTTCAAATTATCGAAGACCTTTCTTTCCCATAAGAGAATTATCGCCATGTTTTTCATTAATAATGTTCTCAGAAGGGTTGAAATCATTTCTTGTTCTATACTCCTCATTTTTCAGACAAAAAAACTTTTTAAAATTTTTAATTTAGATCGAAAAGAGAATCGGACATGCCTCTGAACGTTCTGTATGAATCACCAGTTGGCTTTGCCCTCTTCCAGGTAAATTTTAAAGCATTTTTTCTCCTCTAGAACCCTCGTAGGTTTTGGATGAAGGCAGAATCGCCGAAGTCGATGACGTCAATGAGCTGTTCAAGGATCCATCCCAGCTCTCTGGCGTTTTGCAGCTCAAGAAGTTCAAAAAATTCACCGATCAGGTCGAAGCCACTCAAGCTGCTGTTTCCCTGACAGAAGGAAAGGCCCCAAAGACGCTCAAGAAGATGCTCAAGAAGCTCGTCAACGAAGATGTCATCGAGACACTCGCTGTTGCGGATACAAAAGTACATTTGAAGATTGCACAACTCGTTCTTAAACTTTGATTCTAGCTTGGATCGATGATCCGAGAGCAGATCGGTTTGGAGTGCATCCATTCACCTGCAATCCATGAACTCACGCGAGGAATCCGAGAGCATTTGGTCGAAATGACTGGTATTCAAGAGTCCGAACGATCCGCCATGGCTTTGGGTTTGGCTCACTCTCTTTCGCGATACAAACTCAAGTTCTCCCCCGACAAAGTTGACACCATGATTGTCCAGGTATTCGTCCAAACGCTCGCGCGTTGTCCATCCTTTTCATTCAGGCGATCTCGCTTCTCGACGATCTGGACAAAGAACTGAACAACTACGTCATGCGAGTCCGCGAGTGGTATGGCTGGCACTTCCCCGAAATGGGCAAGGTCGTCACTGACAACCTCGCATACGCCAAGACAATCATCAAGATGAGGTACAGAGTGAACTGCTCCGAGACCGACTTCAGCGACATCCTGCCCGAGGATATCGAAGAACAAGTCAAGGAACTTGCCGAAGTCTCGATGGGAACCGACATCAGCGAGGACGATTTGGAAAACATTCTCGATCTTGCCGAGCAAGTTGTTGACATTACTGGATACAGAGCCCAGCTTTTCGAGTACCTCAAGGTAGAAAAATAGTATTTAGAGCTATCTTCAAACACCGATTTCAGAACCGAATGGCCGCCATTGCTCCAAACCTGACTGTTCTTCTCGGTGAGCTTGTCGGCGCTCGTCTGATTGCCCACGCTGGTTCCCTCCTCAACTTGGCCAAGCACCCGGCCTCGACAGTTCAGATCCTCGGTGCTGAAAAAGCTCTCTTCAGAGCTTTGAAGACCAAGCAGGATACTCCCAAGTACGGTCTCATCTACCACGCCAGCATGGTCGGCCAGGCTGCTCCCAAGCACAAAGGTACGTCTCCCTCTAATGTATTATTCTCATCTATATTTAGGTAAAATCTCAAGAATGTTGGCTGCCAAGGCCGCTCTTGCGATCAGATACGACGCACTTTGCGAGGGAGATGACGAGACCAACGTTGACTTCGCTATCGAAGCCCGCCAACAGCTCGAGAAGCGCGCTAAGGAACTCGAATTCAGAAAGGCGAAGCTTTCTGGCGGCAGAAAGTGAGTCATCTTACCCTATTCGGTGTCTAGCCATTTTCTAGATCCGCTGGAGGCGACAAGTACCGACACAAGTCGGATGTGGTCACATACGACGCTGCTGCTGACAACACTGCCTTTAAGAGAAAGCAGGAGAAGCTAGAGGACTCGCCAAAGCCCAAGAAGAGCAAGAAAGAGAAGGTCAAAGAAGAGCCGAGCGAGGAGAGTGTGAAAACAGAACCAGACACCGAGGACACTCCTAAGAAAGAGAAGAAGGTAAACCACTATTTTTGTGCTTTTTTACAACAAAATATCTTCAGGATAAAAAAAAGAAGAAGAAGAAGGATAAGGTCAAGGAAGAAGCAGAAGAAGAGTAAATCTGCAAAACTCCATGTTCCCCTCCCGAAAATTCTAAAGACAAGCCCGCGTCTGATTCTCCCTGACTTCCATATCGGCTTGATTTCTTTTATCTATCTGTTCAATCCGTTAGACAATTTTAAATCCTTTATCTTGAGCAGCAAGACAATAAAGCAAATCGCCGATAAAAGCACAATTAGTTTCATGCATCTTTTAAGAATTTTGATCTTGGCGCATCATGGCGTCTCTTATGAACAAGCCTAAAGCAGAGCTCACCCCAGAAGAGCTGGAGGAGCGTGAAAAGCATGAGTTCCAAACAGGACCGCTCTCAGTATTGACAGAGTCCGTGCGCAACAACACCCAGGTGCTCATCAACTGCCGAAATAACCGAAAGCTCATGGGTCGAGTCAAGGTAATTTTTCTTGCGTGTTCCAGTCTAAGACAGTATACATGTATTCAGGCGTTTGATCGACATTGCAACATGGTTCTTGAAAATGTCAAGGAAATGTGGGTCGAGCGACCAAAGACTGCTAAAGGAAAAGGTTACTCACCTGTTAGTAAACCATATAAACATGATTATAAATAGGCGGCCAGCCGGTGAACCGCGATCGATTCATCTCAAAGATGTTCCTCCGAGGAGACTCTGTCATTATAGTCCTCAAAAACCCGCTCGAAGCTGCCAAGTAATCAAGCGAAAACTCTAAAGACACAAGCTGCTTTATTGTCACATTCTTTCCTGTCGTTTTGCGTTAAATACAAACGTTTCAACGCGGGGCTGACCCTGCAGCTTGAGAAATTCCAAGCGCTGCTTTTTATAACAAAAGTGAAGCAGCTCTTAGCTTTTCAATTATTTATTATTCTAACAGATAAAATAGGCGCATCTAAAAATCCGATTCCTTTGTCAGGCTCTCTTCTCTATTTTGCGTGACTTTGTACGGCTCATCAGCTGATACTTTCATTTTCTGTTGCCTATATCGAAGATAACAAGCCCAGGATACGCAGGCGATGGAAAGGCTAATTCCGGCGAGAACGTAATTCATTGTTGCGTACTCTCCGTGATCTTTTGATGGATACGAAATACCTTGAGTCTATAAATAGGCTTGAGACAAATACTGACACAATATTTAATATCCATTCCTAGACAGAATTGAAGCATCACGATATTCATCAAAGCAAACGGTTGTGTGGCTAATGATATCGACCCGAATATAAATCTTCAAAAAAAAGTTTAAACGAAATGTGATCTTAGTATATTATAGTTAAATTAAATTAAGTATAATTACCCAAACACTGCTAGCGAGAATTAAATTAAGTATAATTACCCAAACACTGCTGGTGAGAACACATAATAATATGTCGGCGTCCAGACAACACTAAAGACTCTTCCGAAGTTGTGGAGCAGAATTGAACTTAAATTAAAAAAATACTTTTTTATATTTTAATAATTTTTCTTACATGTAAGCAATAAGCTCATTTTGTTGAGCATGAAAAACGCTACTGAGAGACATAAAGAAGGCTCCTATAGCAAATGAAAGTCCTATTCCGATTCCAGTGCCCTTTAGTTGTCCATATTTCGATGCGAACATGTCTCAAATCAGTTAAACTCGAAAAGTCTTTGTGACCCACCAATCATAAGACCTGGAATGATATTGACTGGGAAGAAAGCTATCGCAAGAATACTTTGAAACTCATTGATTTCTTCGTTGAACACTTTTGGATCGGTCTCTTGTGCGACCCATTCGGGCCAGCCGCTTCCTAGCCAGCTTGTGAACGCTTGTCTACGGATCACCATCGCGATATGGCCCACAAGAACAAGTATGTACATAAAAGTGCCTTTACTACTTCCGAAGACCAACTTCAAGTAAGAAACATCTGACTTTGGAGGCGCTTTGGATGATGTTTTATCTTCTTTATTCTCTCCCGAGCATGAGATGCAGTTCAAAATAACAGAATTTTCCATCAGACTAAACTCATCATTCGTCTTCACCATTGGAACAATATTCGGAGTCCAAATTATGATCTTGAGTAATGCGATCGAAAGATATCCGCCAAGCCATATCCACCAGACTGTGCCAAAATCGAGACCAAGATTGTCCATAAGCAGAGTCATTATCCATCCAACTGAGCCAGCAGTTCCGAAAGCTCCCGAGAGAATTTGCATCAAGGTCGCCTTTAAAGTAGGAGTCGCGAAACACGCTTTCAAGTTTATCACATGTCCAGCTTAAAGTCACTTTTGACGACTCTTATTTCTCAAATCTACTTACAAAGTCCACCCATAGCAATAAGAGGCCACGCAAGCCAGATAAGAACTTCATTTTCTTCCACAAAGGTCATTGTTACTAGACCAGCTGCAAATATTGCATTGGTAATTAATCGCGGTACGAAGAGTCCTATCTTGTCAGATACCACTCCAATACAAAGATTGTAAAGCGACATCATGATGCAACTCGTCGTGTAGATATTATTGAAGAGAGAATTGCGCTCATTGCAATTTATGAGGACCAAGGTTCCATTTTTATCTATTTCTGTTTCACAATACCTAGAATAAATAAGACAGCTTTCTGTATTGAAATCTATAAATGACGACCTATAGAACTCTATAACGGTGGTATTATATCATAGTGCGTGTTTTCATCATGTTCATGACCATAAACTTACTCTATAAACATATTTTTTCCTTTAAATATCGTGGCAATCTGACCCCAAGAAATAAACATGCCACAGAAAAGAAAATTCTCTATCGTTTGCAATACAATGCATAATATATTTCCGATAAACATTTTTGTTAAATAAATTGCAAAAAAAATTTGTTAATTCCGTACTTTGTTATTGCACAAAAGCGTAATAGAAAAAGATTTAACTGGTTGTATGCACTTCATTACGGGTAAATATGGCTCGCGCCAAGGGTCAACAGAGGTTCTAAAAATAAAGAGACGCATGGGAACATTCTAGCATATCTTTGTTTTATGAATACGATGCAGTTGAATTGAACTTTTTTGTTTCAGCTTTATAAAAACTTTAAAACTCTGATTCGTTTTTCGAGAACTCTTCTGAATCCTGGACTTTATACGGCTCATCCGAGGTCACCTTGTTTGAGGCTCGAACTTGTTTATATCTAAGGTAGCATGCCAAAGATACACATGCAAGTAAAATGCTCAGGCCAGCCAGAACGTAGTTCATCGTTGCATATTCTTTATTTTCTTCCTCAGAGATCAAAAAGTAAATTTAATTATTATTTTTATGAGTCATAACTGCTAGTAGTTAAAGTTTTAATAAAAATAATCCCTTCCTAAGCAAAAATTTAGCATTGCAATATTCATCAAAGCAAACGGCTGCGTCGCGAGCGATATTGAGCCGAATATAAACCTTCAATAAAATCAGTCTAGTAAAATTGTATATTCAATAACAATTACCCAAAGACTTCGGGTGGAAAGACATAATAGTATGTTGGTGTCCAAACAACCGCAAAAACTCTCCCGAAGTTATGCAGAAGAATCGATCTTAAAAATGGTTATCTCTTTGAAATATTTGAAACAAACATGTAAGCGATGAGTTCATTTTGTTGAGCATGCATGACGCTACTTATGAACATGAAGACAGCTCCGATTATAAAAGAAATTCCAATTCCGATTCCAGTTCCTTTCAGCTGACCAAATTTGGAAGTCAGAAGATCTAACGGGATTTTATTAAAGTTTAGTTATCTTTTATTACCGATCATAAGTCCGGGTAAAATATTGACAGGAAAAAACGCGAGTGCTAGAATACTTTGAAACTCGTTTATCTGCTCATTGAAGATCGCAGGGTCTGTTTCTTGAGCGACCCACTCTGGCCAGCCACTTCCAAACCAACTTGTGTATGCTTGGCGGCGAATAACGATGGCGATATATCCTAGCAGCACGAGAATATAATTGAATGTGAGCTTGTAATCACCAAATACCATCTTCAAGTACGATATTTCTGATTTTGTTGGTTTTTCTTCTTTTTTGATGTTAACTTTTGACCCAGAAAAGCAATTGAGCAAAACAGAATTTTCCATCAAACTGAACTCATCGTTTGTTTCCACCATAGGAATCTGGTTCGGCGTCCAGAAAATAATTTTTATCGCAGCAAAAATTAAGTAGCTTGTTAGCCAAATCCACCAAACTGTTTTAAATTCGATCCCGAGATTTTCCATCATCAGTGTAATAATCCAGCCAACAGAGCCAGCTGTTCCAAAAGCTCCGGAGAGCACTTGCATCAGAGTTGCTTTAATACTTGGTGTTGCAAAGCATGATTTTAGATTGATCACGTGACCCGCTAAACCACCCATGGCAATAAGTGGCCATGCTATCCAAATTAAGCTTTCATTTTCTTCCACGAAAGTCATTAGAGTGAGGCCAGCAGCAAAAAGCGCCGTCGTTATCAAGCGTGGCACAAACAATCCGATTTTATCTGACAGTATCCCGATAAAAAGGTTGCAGAGCGACATCAGTATATTGCTCGTCGTGTAAATATTGTTAAATAGCACATTACGCTCATCACAGTTAATGATATTTACTGATCCGCAAGTTTCAATTTCTGTTTCACAATAGCTTAAGAATAACTGTGAAGACCTGGTTATTTGCATATTAACTTACTCAAGATACATGTCTTTACTTTTGAAAATAGTCGTTATCTGCCCCCATGAAATAAACATCCCCATGAATAAAAAATTCTCTATAGTTTCTAATACAATGCATAGTATATTTCCGACAAACATATCACTGTGCCAAAAACGTTTTTATGGTGAATGGAATAAGGAACTTAAGGCCAAATACTTTAAGTTGATCCTTTAATGCCAAAAACTATATGCTTAGAACGTTCTCGATTGCGCAAATTGTCAGTAAATAGCATGATGAATTAAATAATTAGGTAATTTTTTTGTCAATATTGTTGTTACTAGAGTGCATTATCGATT
>Ga0115008_10005839_pt1 | contig 10153 bp, 7 predicted proteins | sample FraStrMetagenome_FD_87164 | JGI IMG/M metagenome (GOLD analysis project Ga0115008, IMG submission 87164) | Marine eukaryotic phytoplankton communities from Arctic Ocean - Fram Strait ARC3M Metagenome | ecosystem: Environmental > Aquatic > Marine > Oceanic | place: Fram Strait | collected 2012-06-18
GATACATCTTGATCCTGACATCTTTGTTGGACATGATAAATTTACGAAAATAGAAAAATAAAAATTCACTTTGTATTCAATGGCACATGACGAACAGCTAATTTAATGAAAGTTCGTATATGTATGTCTATTTAACCGCAATAATTCAATCGTAGTGTTTACTTATCAAATTGTTGATTCGGGTTGTCTACTTATAAGGGAAACATTTTGTCTATATATATGGATTGGTCATTCCAGAATTTTGCAATTTTGAGGTAGGTCATTCCAGAATTTTGCAATTTTCTCGGAATACCCCTGGCATTTCCAGCGCACGCTACCTGAGTTGCAACTTCTTTTGTTGAACTATTTTGGGGTTTGACACTGAACTCACTAAACTCGGCGAAAAAGTATTTTTTTTAATCTGTATGCTTTTATTTTGTTAACTTCTACTGTTGTACCAAGTATAAATTACTTTGTAGTTAAAACTCATCCTCTTCATCAGTTACAGGTTCAGAAGAGGAGTCTGCCTGAGTTGCAGCTTCTTTTGTTCTTCTTATAAATTGTACCCGACGTATCATTAGTTCAGTCTGAGTCCTTATCGCCATACAACGTAGCGCAACTTTGAACCTTTTCTTGAATAAGGCGTAAGCTCCTTTCCTTTTGGGGTATGATACTGAACTCACTGAACTCGGCGAAAAAGGTTATGTTTATAAAATTATAAAAATGGTGTTGATCTAACTTCAAAAGTTAGAACAAAGGAGAATCGAGTAATTCGTGCCAACAATCCAAAAATATGAATTAAAAAGCCACTTAGAACAAAAGTAGGATCGTGTAATTCGTGCCAACTATTACAAATTCTTGGAACACAATTTTAATTTCAGTAAAATTTATCACAAGAAATAATAATGAATATACAGCAGAAAATCATCCAGTCCAATTGTTTTTGTAACAATAACGTTTTTTGTAACGATGAAAGTGACAACTCTACATTCAAGGAAGGGCTGCCGAATGCCTCGATCAAGAAAATAAATATTGGTTCATCTATGCCCGATAAAAAATCAAATCTTGTAGCAGTGATAATCTCAATTCGAGATGGTGCCAGCTACGACGAGTTGTTCACCAAAGTTGAGCAGAAAGTGACAGAAGGCAACCATGTCCACTCTTATTTGGTAACCAACTTCGACCCAAATACATTGCTTGAAATTCTAAAGAAAGATCCTGATGAAAACCCAAATATTTTGAGGGATTGGGGCAAAGATGCTTTTCAAATGTTTAAAGACATATTATCAGTGGACCCTTCAAGTGTTGTCTTTAATTGGGAGTGCTGTGGTGGTTGTTCCAGCCGCGGATTTGCAAATGGTGTCTCAGCTATACCTTTAATATCATATCTATTGAAAGAAAAATCTTTTATGGTCATGTGCTCTGACTTCAGCTTGAAAGCGCTAATTAAGGAATGGGACGAGCGCCTTCTTGGAGCTAATCCTCTCATGGACGTTGGAAATTTCTCATCTAAGGTGACACTTCGATTCGACAGTGATAACTTAAAACTATGCGAGAGCTCTGCCCAACTACAGATATTGGGTGAATTGTGCGAGGAAGGAAAAGTAGAAGTTGATGCAATGGCAAGCACCATTGCATTTGCCATTGACCAAAGAGTGAAAGCTAACAATCACCCTAAATCATGCAGAGATGGATGGCAGAATGTCGAAGTTTTGACTATTGCGACTCAACTTGGTTTCGAAATGCCAACATCATTTACTTCAGAAAAATCACTTCTATCTTCGATTGGAAGATTCAGTGGTCTTGTTGGTCACTGCATCATTCATTATCCTTCTGGTGGTCGTTTGCTCCTTGCTTGTCCACACTGGGTTGAGTTAAGTCAAATCGACATTGAATTCGAACAGCTAAATAAGGTATCTAATGAGAGATACGGTCTATTGGAGACATCGAAACTAAAAGATGAACTGGCTAGCATTACTACTACGAAGGCAAAAAAAAATTATATGCGCTCTAAGGCAATCCAGTACATACAACAAACTGTGCCGAGTAATTACTCATCAACGTTTCAGTCACCTAAGAAGATGTAAATGAACTGCTTACAATTAAGATATCTTGAAATAGCATATTGCAAAAATCATGGTTGACTCGTGGTAGTAATAATAATAATAAAATTTCTTCAACAGCCACTCATACAAGTAAATACACCTTACTAGAAATATTCATGGCTCTTGGTAGCAAGTCGGTGCATCTTCAACTTGGTGAAATCGGACCGAGGGAGAAAACTCTCCTTTTGCGGTGATGACTTCTCACAAAACGGTACAAGCTTGTGGTAGGGTCTTTTCCTGCAGCCACAATTCGTCAGACCTCCAACCATTACTATCTAGATTTTAATTTTTTATAAAAAATCTAAATACATACAAGCACAAAATCTCGTTGAAATAGATTACCGTACGATTGTAGAGAGATGAAAATAATCTTCTTACATAAAACAACTAAGAAATAAATACCGGTACAACATATTTTTTTTTGTCATGATACATTTACTTTAGTTGTTAGGTATTACGCTAATTTTCTTCTCGCTACATTCATATGATTCTTGTACAACATATTTTATTTGACCCCCCAAAAGAAAACTGTTTTATTTCTCCAAGCTTGGCAGCTTGGCGGCTTGACGGCGTAACGCTTGACGGTCTCGTGGAAAATTCTGAATTCTGATTGGCTCACAAAATAGTCCAATCCGGACTTTACGATTTCGAAATTAGTCTGTCAACCTCGAGTTTTCGAAAGCAACCGCCGCGACACACAGGTCCATGGTCCATCCTCAATACATGTTAACATTATTACGAAAAGACCCATCGCATAAGCACCCAAACAGTTCTAATTTGTCCAGCTTCGAGTTGGAGAAGAATGACCGATGGACCTTTATCGAGATTGGGCATCACGCCAAACGACGAGTGGTTGAACGATTGCCGATCGCACATTGAAGCAATAGGATCAAGCAATGGCAATGGTGAGACAACTGACGATCAAATTCTACATGAAATTCTTTACACGGACCTCAGATTTGTCGTACGTGGTCTTAGTATGGACATGACGGAAACAGCAGCGTCGGCGTTATTGCGCGAAGTTGTTAGAGCTTCCATGTCCGAGAATGAGGATGGTCTATGTAAAGCTTCCCTGCCTGCCTCCTTTCGAATTATGGTGCAAATAGAAGAACTTTTAGATGTTAGCATAAATGCGGAGTCTAGGTTGAAGTATGGGCCAAGTGAGATACACGAACCAGCTGTTGGAATGCAAAGTAGTCGGTGTTTGAAGATGATAATTTCTGATGGTTTTGCCGAATTGGATGATATTGGACCACTGGTCGCTATGGAATGCTTACCAATTCGTAATTTGTCTTCTCATAGTCGTGCTGGTATTAAGATGTTGTTAAAGGGGCCGATAGATGTCCGGTATGGAGTTTTGAATCTTCATGAGGGGTGTGTTGTTGTGTTGGGAGGATGCGTGGAAGCATTGTTGCAGGTGCAAAAGAAAGCCCATGAGCAAGCAAAGAAAGCAGCATGCTTTGGACAGGATGCGACTATACGAGCCTTAGTCATGCCTCATAGCGATATTGGAAATGACGATGCTGAGGAAGAAGGCGAGGTAGAAAGCAGTGATCTTCAACCCACGAATGGCACAGGGACGAACCAATCTTCACCATCTTTCTTTAGTCCTAATAACAACATGGGTCCACCAAATGCAAGAGTGGACATAGCAGATATGGGGCGAATATCAGCTCGCCCTCTAGCGAGTATTCAAGATGGTAGTGGATCAGAGCGTTCGGCGCATAACCCCTTATTGTTAAATAAACGCAATTTAAATGCAGATAATTCTTCAGACGAAAATGCTTCAAGACCTGATGGAGCAACGAATTCCTTTGCACGTAGTGTTGCCACGGAGAGGAAAAATCCGTACAGCAACTCTTTATCTACAGGTGTGCAAGCGACCAGGCGAATCCCAAATAGATCAGATTCGACGGAAGCTACTGCCATCATGTCCACCGAAACTAACAATCGAACGTCTAGGACATCAATGACTCAAAATCCATATGCGTCATCAGAAATGAATTTCAACACTTCGTTTCAAAATCAATCATCAATCATAGCAGTGAGGGAAAAAGAGAATGAATCGGCTAATGATCAAATTGATCCGGGCGAGATTAATATTGTTACATCTTTGTCCCCAATAATGAAGATTTCTTCTCCAGCACTACAACGAAATAAGCAGCAAAATAATGGTAGCCTAGTATTCACGTTCCTGTCGGAAACTGCTTTAAGTGTCCCTCTGTCGTTTAGAGAGTTTGTGCTGAAATTGGACGATTTTCGTAAAGGTGCTAATGAATACAAGAAATTCGAAACAAAAACCTTTATTGTTCCTGCTAAGATGAAGGTTTGTAATCTTTATTCTCAAATGATTGATCCAATATACGAAGGATATAATTTGTATATATATTTATAGGGATCCCTAAAAGCATTTAACATTGAAAAAATAAAGAAGAAAAAAGATAAAAAAGTGAAAGGTGAAAAGGTACGAATATGATATGGATTAGATAAACTGTTGTTGATTTTTGCCCTAACCACTTCAATTTTTCAGCAATACGGATTAAGTATAGTTTGCAGCCTTGTTGATCTTTCAGATATTTCCAGTAGGATAACATGTAAACTATCATCTCCTGTGCTGGAGCCATATTTTAGTGTTCCACCTGGAGAATTGCGACGACTGAGTAAAACAGATCGAGAGAAGGGTAACCAAATAACACAAGAAGGTGGCTCAAAAATGTGCCGCGCCCTTGAATCACCCGGTGCTGTATCAATCAAATTGATTTTAAGTGCGGAAGACTTTTTCTTGAAAGGAGCGCCACGTTTTGATGGAGATGAAGCGTATCTACTAGTCACCGCTCGTGAGGACTCCTAAATCCAACTATTTGAACTAAAAGAAAAATATTTTCGATAGTCAACATTGTAATGAACCCAATCCCCAGGTAAAAACGCATTCTATGCGCCGATCAATACTATGCAACGTAATAGTTCACACATTCGACAACCGAAAGCATTGGACATAGTACATATAAGTTTTTTGGCATAAATGCTAAGTCATGTTCAATATAGAAATGACTGTAATTCAATATGCTTATTTTATTGCAAGTTGCAAGTATTTTTTGAAGGCGATGACTTTAGGAAGGGAATTTTTGTAATGGCGCATGGGGAAAAGATTAAAGTATCGAGCATATACTTTTTGAGCATAACATAGCAATCCAGAAACGTATTCGGTTCGATTTTATCATGCATTGCATCTACACAAAACTTTGTTCTTCTAACAAGAAGTGTATCATTCTATGTGGAAATGATTTTGCTCTTCAGCACTTGGACGTCGAAACCAATAAATTTTCAGCTCCACTCAAAGTTGATTGGATCGTCGAGCTCTAAGCATTCAACCAACTGATTGCAGATTCATTTTGATAAAATAAATAGAGCTTTATCAACAAGCCATCCCTGAATTTTTATCGACAAGCGACAAAACAAAATTTGATGAACAGGTGACCCATAATGCAGTGATACTCGTCATACTCATAATATAAATTTCAACGACACGTTTGAAATGAAGAGTAGAAATTATATTGAGAAATCGTGGTAATTCTGTACTCTGTCTCTTTTTCTGATTGTGTCACAGGAATAAAACACCGCGGCTAAAGATAAATGAAGGGGGATATCGTACTTAAACAGTCAAAGAAAAGCATTATCTTATGCATACATATGTACATATAGAAAGCAGACTTGTAGGATGTTGGGTGGATATTCACCCAGTTTCACACCAACAATTTACTTGAAACATACGATTTAAAAGCCTTACATTATTAACAAATGTCTACTCGTAACTTTATTACTAAAATTTTGAACGGTAGATTCATCGATATGTGGAAACACATTAATTGTGTGTCCATTTGACTAACTGAATCACTAAATCCTTTCATGGAGGGATTGTTACCAAATTTATTTTCACTTGAACCTCCATATATCTTTGATCTCTAACCATCGACAATGAAATCACTTAATTGGGAAATTTCTCTGACATTCAAAGGATAATTGAGTCTCGATTATTTTTAGGTAGGAGATCTTAGATGATACCACAACACCAAAAATATTTATCATCCAACCAAAGTATTGATGAATATTACTTGTTGAGTTTTTAGAAGATAGTTCTTTTCATTAATCTTGCTTACTTATCCACGACATCTACAACGTCTTATTTATCTACACAATTCAGATCTATTTCGTTTCGTAGGCCTCATCATCATCACCATATACTTTTAAATTTTACAATTTTCCTTCTGTTCTCCAGCTTTGACATCCAATTGAATATGTGCATCCTCATTATTTTCTTCATCAATTGAGGATAAAAGGCGGTCATTTTTTATATCAGTTGGATATTCCATTAAACGATTGATTTGAATTAAAAATGCCTCCAGAAAAAGAAAATACAAGGTACCACTAATGATCGAATACCAAGACGCCACATTGTTCAAAATGAACGATAATAGGAACAATCCAATAACCGAGGACCAAACCTCTTGCCTTAAACTTTGCTTATTACAGCGCATGCTCTAAAATACAGTGCTCATTTATTGTAATTACCGATGTCGTCGCCAAGCAGCTAAGTATAGATCTATTAGTACGTCTGAGATCTGTGCATAAAGATCTTGTCGTGAAATCTCTCTCTCAAAAGAAACCTTTTTGGGTCGTGGATGCTACATTATCATCAACACGTTAACAGCACGCAGCACATAGCAGCGAACTCTTCTGGTTGAGGTTGAAGGATTTGTGCACTCCTTGACCTCGTGCTTCTTCCTCGCCCATCCGGTTTTCCTATGCCTCTCACGTACTCGGAAGAGCTCTCGATACAACGTGTACCACCGCACACACCATCACAATTTAAACACTCCAAATACAATCAAAATGAAACTCGCTATTGCCGCCACTCTTGCTGCCTCCGCCGCCGCCTTCGCCCCGGCTTCCAAGACCGCCTCCACTTCCGCCATCAAGGCCTTCGAGGGAGAGCTCGGTGCCCAGCCTCCTCTTGGATTCTACGATCCTCTTGGTTTGCTTGATGGTGTTGGTCAGGACCGTTTCAACCGTCTCCGCTCTGTTGAGCTCAAGCACGGACGTATTTCCATGCTTGCCATTCTTGGACACATCGTCACCACCGCTGGACTTCGTCTTCCAGGAGATATTGACTACGCTGGAACCAGTTTCGCTTCCGTCCCTACTGGACTCAAGGCACTCGATGCCGTTCCCAAGGCCGGAATCATCCAGATCATCGCCTTTGTTGGTTTCTTGGAACTCTTCGTCATGAAGGATGTTACCGGAGAGGCTGAATTCGTTGGTGACTTCCGCAACGGTGCCCTTGACTTCGGATGGGACACCTTCAGCGAAGAAGCCAAGCTCTCAAAGCGTGCCATCGAACTTAACAACGGACGTGCAGCCCAGATGGGAATCCTTGCCCTTATGGTTCATGAGATGCTTCCCAGCCACGATGCTTACGTCATCAATGCCATTGCCGGAGCCCCCATTGACTTCTAAATTGTCTCCCTATTGCTGATTTCTCGAGCTACGAGAAAGAATTTTGATTAACCATGTCCTACTTTACACTAAAGAAGTGCTCAGAAGTGTTTACTGTCAAAGAGGTGTTGGCCGGGTTGTTAGATTTGGTTTACTCGATCTCTAGAATAATACATAGATATTGAATTTACCAAGTATATGTACATATTTTTTCTATATATACAGTAGATAGGAGTGAAATGTCTCTTCCCAGATTGCTAAGTATATTTGTTGATAACAACTAACTTCAGATTGCTTTCGCTTCTACAAGTCTGTGGCCATCTCAGGATGAACGATTATCAGCTCGTTCGAATCGATTGATAAATCACTCAGGCTTTCATCACAGGCGTAGTCTTTTGCAAATTTATACACATGACTCCTGGCTGAGTTTGATGAGAATATAGTAGCATTCACATTTTCGCCTACAGCAACATTTTGTTTAATCTCACTCCTTTCGCAAACTTTATTGACAACGCAAAGACTTGATTTAGGAGGGACTAGGCACTTCGGTCCACTCGTGATTACATTTAATCCGATCATCCTTGTAGTTTTCTGCGACAGCGAGGCATCGTCATGAGACGTGTTCTCAGTGTCAACGACTGTTGATTTGGTAATATCATAAATTGAAGGATCGGCATCTGTATAAGGAATTTGCATACTATCGACTGTGTTACCAGCTCTGTAATTTTTTGAAGCAGGAAAATGAATTTTGTTTTTGCTGCATAATACATCGTACAATGATATGATAGTTTCGTCTGCAGCACGTCGTTCGCTCGATAAAGTTTGATGAAGCGCTTCCAAATGTATTAGGCGATTGATCTTTCCAACCTTTTTGAACAGAAAGAAACCAAGGCGAAGGAGTCGCTCTTGTAGTATGTTTATCTTTTTACTGATTTCACATCTACCTTTATCTTGAAAACTGTCCACTAAATCTTTTTGATTGACTGGGTTTTTTTCTTCATACCCATCTCCTCTCACAACAAAATCTGACAATATCGCAGCCAATATGTTTTGAGGTGGAATATTATGAACCATTTCATCGACTTTGCGATCGAGTTTTTGTTGATTTCTAATTGCAGCACACTTATACTTCACACTGGTAAACCACCGGTGCGGAAATATAAGGGCTGGGTATAGATTGCATTTCAATGTAAGGAAAATTTTGTCGTTAAATAAACGATCAATATGATACTTATTCGATGTAGTATCTTCAATCCTCTCTTCATTTCTTACACCTTCAACACCGAGTAATGATGTTTTGAAGATAGAATCATAACACTTTCGAAACAGACGATGATAGTATCTATAAATCATTCGTGCCAAAGTTCTCCCTCTTACCATGTTCATATCATAAACACGAATCGCTTCATCCAAAGAATTATAAACTCCCAAATCAACCTTCTCGTGAAGAAAAGTCACAGATACTGAATACTCATAATCACTGACATCTTTGGCGTCAATTACGTCTACGACCGAAGCATAGGGCGGAATATTCCCGCGTTCGAGCTGAAAATCATGCCAATCCTCTTGCATAATCCTTTCCAATATCTGACAATCAGCGTCACTTATGAGGCCTAACATCCTAATGTTCGAAGGACTAGTATCACAATGGACACTGGGAAATTCTTCGTTTAGCGTCCTTAAGATAGGATCCAGAATAGTCTCAACCGATCGAAGTTGCTCCCGTTCTCCTCCCGAAGACGACGACAACAACGAAAAGAGCTCACGATGTACACAATCCAATGCCAGCCAAACTTTATTTGATCGATTGTCTCCTAGTTTCAATAAAGTAAGAAGTAAAGGATTCCTTGTAGCTTCATCTAGACTCTGATGCCTCGTCCTTGTCCTTTTTCTCTTTCGCTGCAATGTCAAATGTTTTCTTTCTTCATCACATTCACTCGTAGCATCTCCATCATTACTAGCATAGCTACTACCATTACCATTACCATCGGCGGATGACGTTTTCGGGTGACGTTGAATCTTACCATGGAACGCCGACGGCCACATTGTTTTGACCACTTCCTATATTTCTGTCGATAACTCTCGTAGGATAGGATGTAATAAATTACTAATACTACTATTACTAAATGATGATGCCGATGTAGAAAGCAATGGACGCGGCATTCACTCTCACCTCCTTTCGAGAGAGAATTGCGTTTTTCGCAACACGCACGAAAAGCGCCAACTCAAATTCAAATTCTCGTTGGGACTTCGGCTCAAGCTAGAATAGCCATGCCACACCCCTCGCTCGTTATCGAGACACCACGATATACAGACATGTCCAACGTGAAAGATTAGCGATAAGTATATTAATTGTGCCCTGCTCGTGGAACCTTATCCGTTTGTATAAATAGAAGGCCTTACACGACACGATTCCCACCAAGAGATCGCGATCGCGCTGCGATTCTTCACTTTTCATAGACGTATTATTTATGAATACACACACAGATATGGCACATTAGTGGGTTGTTGTGATCTGACAGGACTAACATCGCTCAAAATTAATAGATCGAGAGAGATTGAGATTGAGATTGAGA
>Ga0115008_10005840_pt1 | contig 10153 bp, 5 predicted proteins | sample FraStrMetagenome_FD_87164 | JGI IMG/M metagenome (GOLD analysis project Ga0115008, IMG submission 87164) | Marine eukaryotic phytoplankton communities from Arctic Ocean - Fram Strait ARC3M Metagenome | ecosystem: Environmental > Aquatic > Marine > Oceanic | place: Fram Strait | collected 2012-06-18
TAGTGCTAGTCCCCCATCGGGAGGACGACCCCGGCTAGTCGCCGACCACACCCACAAAGAACCCTGCACAAAGATCGCACGGGCGGGGACCTGTTCCTTTTTACCCATCTCACAGTAGAGGTGCGCCTTTTTTTCTTTATTTTGGCAATGCAGAAGTTGGGGGCAGGGGAGAGCCGTCGTCGTTTAAGAGTCGTCGTTTAAGAGAGCGTGGAGTAAGAATGAAACAGTACCAAGAAATTAGGCTGCCGCCCTCACTGCCTCCCTGGCTCCCTCTCCGCCCTCTGCACGCTGCGCAGGCAAAACGCCTGCGCCTCCGCCGGCTCGAGCTTGACGATGTCCTTGACTTGTACCTGCTGCATGCACATCTGGCACACGCCCTCCGTCTGAATCAGCTGCGTGAAGACCGCGTAGGAGGCGGGGAACCCACACGAGGGGCAGAGGCACATGTCCGACGTGACGACGTGCCGGCCGGTCGCGACACAGTAGGGGATCTGGTTCTTGGTGGACGGGCACTCGAGCTCCGACTCTGGCAGCCTCGCGGCCGAGTCAAAGGGCGACGGGGTCTCCGCCTCCTCGGCGTCAGTCTTGTCGCCCGGTTTGCGCACAATGTTCTCGATCTTTCGTCTGAAGCCCTCCTGCAGCTGCTCGCGGTACTCTGGCCGCATGAGCGTCGTGGCAAACTCAAAAGCGGACTCGCGCAGGCCCGCACGGTGGCACTCGATGACACAAGAGGTGAGGATAGGAACGACGTGCGCGGGGAAGCGTGAGATGCTCCGCGCCACTCGGCAGAGGAGCCTCGCTGCCGTCATGTGATCGCCGCTCTTGGAGAGCGGCTTGACGAGCACGTACGAGTGCAGAAGCATCAGGCTGTTGGCCAGCTCTTGCGGCACGCGGATGCGCTGCGAAGAGAGCTCTCGATGCGTGTCGAAGAGGATCTGGTGCGCCACGCGGTAGTTTCCAACCTCCTGCTCCTGCCGTGCGATGATGATTGCCGTCTTGGCCGCCTGCGTGTAGTTGCCCAGCGCCATGTAGAGCTTGAAGATGTAGTTGGGGTCCTTGGGCACGCCATCCGTCTCGCCCATCAAAAAGTCGATCAGCTGGTGGGTGAGGGTGTCGGAGCGCGCGCGGCCCACCACCTCGGTGGCCTGGCGGACGGCGCGCTCCCCACACTGCAGGAAGAGTCGGAGTGCCTTGGCGTAGTCCTTGAAGAGGAACCAGAACTCGCCCGCTCGCATCGGGTCGCCCCGCTCCTCATAGTACTGTGCGACCTTCTTGTAGTCGCTCGGGCTGCCGTCCGCTCCCAGGGCCGCGGTGAAGACCTCCATGTGGTCGTTGGTCGAAGCCGCCTCAAAGGCATCCTCCGCCCGCTTCGCAAGCAGGAAGAACTCGATGGCATTCCGGCTGTCCCCGGCCGACACGCAGTGCCTCGCCACCAACAGGGCGCCCTGCGACGACTTGGACTCGCGGACGACGGCAAACGCGCGCTGTGCCTTGCCGAGGTGGGACAGGAGCAGCCGCACGACAGAGTCAACATCGTTGGCCTTTTCGTACGCCGCAGCCGCCTCCTCGTAGGCCTTGTCAATCTCTTTGGCCTTTGCGTACTCGATGAGCAGCTTTGGCGCCGAGATGCGGCCCATGAGCGGTTTCGCCGCCACCCAGTTCTTGGTGCGAATGTAGATCTTGACCGCCTTCTCGGGCGCGTCGCCCTCCTCGTAGAGCCGCGCCGCATCCTGCGGCTGCTTTAGCACGGTGTCGAGGATATCCGCGCACTCGCGGCAGCACTGAGCGTCGCCCGTCTCGAGGGCGAGCTGAGCTCCCCGGCCCGCGTCGCCCATCCGCAGCGTCATCTTTGCCACGCCGACGGCACAAGCGTGCGCGAGGCGTGAGTCGCCACCGCGCGCATCAAAGCGTGAGGCGAGCGCCTCCGCCGCGTTGAGGCCTGCCGTGTACATTTGCAGGGCTCGCTCGTACTCCTCGCGAAACTCGAGCTGCTGCGCAAACTCGCACGAGATGTACGGCACCTGCTCCGGCGCGAGCGTCTTCGCCAGCTTGAGGGCCTGCTCCCAGTGGAGCAGGTCGCGGCGCATCTCGAGCGCCGCGATGGGCCTCGTCGATACCAGGAAGAGCTCCTGCGCGCGCGAGTAGTCCTCGAACGTTAGGGCGATGTGCCCGGCGAGCAGGTTTGCGTCCTCGATGGCGCGCAGCTTGGAGAGGGTGAGCACCATGCACGCGTCGCCCTGCTCGCGGTAGGCTCGCTCCGCGAGGGCAACATCGAGGTTCAGCAGGGCCGCCCTGGCCAGCTTGAGGTAGAGCTCCTGGTCGCGCAGCAGCTTGGCGACCTCCCACGCTCGCGTGAAGCGCAGCAGCTCGAGGTTCTGGTGGAAGCACTTGCGGAGCGTCTCGCCCGCCGCGCCGCCCTTTGCCGCCACTTTGAGAATGGCGTCGTGGGTGGAGAGAGGCACGTGCACGATCGCCCCGTTGTCGGCTTGCGATATGACAGTCCCGTCGTACGCCATGATGGGCGTCAGGCCCGGCTGCAGCTTGGTCTGGCCGATGGGCTTGACGCCTCCGCTGCCTTCGTCGCTGACATGGTGCTGCGAGTAGACGTAGACGGAGAGCACCTTCGCGTCGTGGACCACGAGCACGCCCCAGTCGGCCGAGTCCCACATCACGCGGATCGCCGCCGGCGGGAAGCGTGGGATGGGTCGCGCCAGGTCGACCACCGGATTGTAGAGGAAGCCGGCGGCGGTGTCGTCGACAAAGACCAGCCGCGTCGCAGAGTCGTTGGGGAAGAGCTTTGCGATGCCGCACTCGTGCCTGTACTCGTTGATGAGGGCAAACTCTTGGAGAAAGATGTAGGAGATGGTTCCCCGCGCTGTACCGTAGACAAGAAAGTCCCTCGACATGCACATGCACGTGACGTCCGCGCTCTCGTCCTTTCCCGGGAAGATTTGCGCGCCGTCGTCGCCCTCGCGGAGAGTGTGGACTTGCACGCGCCCCTCCGACAGCACGGCGACAAAATCAGCGTTCAGGATCACCTGATCCACCGTGCCGAGGTACTCCCGCTCGAAGGCGAGCGGACAGTCGTCCGCCTCGAGCGAGTGGAAAAAGACTTGGTTGTTCATCCCAACCGCGGCGTGCGCGGGGCCGAGCGCGGCAAATGTCGGCTCCATGCCGATCCTGACGCGGCGTGGCTCGTCGCCCTTGCGGTCCGGCAGGGCAGAGCACACTGACAGTTCCATGAGCGAAGTCAGGTACATGTAGCTTGCGCCGTGCGCGATCGCGAGAGGCGGCAGGCACGCGAGGAAGCTGAGGACTGCACCCGAGCTTGACGAGACGGTCAGCACCTGCCCATCCCTCGTCCACGTCACGTGCTGGAGGTCGCCGTCCTCCGAGTCGAGCAGCATGGACTCGTCCTCCATCTCGCGATACTCATCATCGAGGTCCACAATCTTGATCTCGCGCCCAGAGCAGACCGCGGCGCGCCGCGTCTGCGCCGAGACCGCAAGAGAGGCGGCGCCGGCAAAGAGCTTCTTTGAAAAGAGCTCCTCAGTCGACGCGCCGACCTCGGCCGAGCGGACGACAAAGTAGCCCGAATCGAACGCGACCGCAAGGAGTCCGTCGCCAAACCAGCGATAGGACGTCACCTTGCCGTACGTGGGCGAGAACTTGAGCTCGGTGCCGCCAGTCGGCTTATTGACGTCAAAGACGAGCAGCGTGCTGCCGCCGCTCACCACGGACGCCACCGAGCCGCCTCCGCCGCGCGCCGGAATCTGAATGGCGGACCCCTCCGCCTTCAGCGCCGTCTGTGCAAGCGCGTCGCCGTCTGCGTTCGAGATGGTCACCTGCCGGTCGGCCGAGGCGAGGACGAGCTTGTTGTCCGAGCTCCACGCGCCGGACGTGATAGTCTTGGCGTGCTTTCCGGCGATGGACTGCTTCTTGAGTGTGCGCTTGTTGTAGATGAGGAGGTTGCCTGTCACCGCGGCGACATCGGGCGTGATCGCGCAGTTGCTGTGAGGCCCTCATTGGGGACACCTCACCCTTTGCTGTGCCGATGGCCAGCTGCGGTCCCGCTGCCGACCAGCAAATGAGTGTCAGCTCCTCCTTGACGCCCGTGTCGAGGGAGGACTCGGAGTTCTGATTGGCGTCCCACAGCTTGATCACGGGCGACTTCTCCTGCATCACCGCCAGCATCTCGCCGTCCTTGTCCCACTCGAGGCCTGTGCACTTGCCGCTGCCGTCGAGCGCAATCTCGGCATGCTCCTCGCCCTGACGATTGAAGACGTTGACAACGCGGTTCTTGCCGCAGGTTGCAAGAAAGGAGCCCTGCGCGCACAACGCGGGCGACGAGCAGTCAATTGGGTAGTCAATGCGTAGAGGGAGAGAGCGGAGCATGCCTGCGGGTGCCACGCCACGGTGACGCTCCCCCGGCCGTGGCTCTTGGGAGAGACGGCAAAGAGCTTTTTCTGCGTGTTACATGGCGGCGGCGAGTGGTGAGCGGCTCGCGCGGGAAGAGGGAAATGTGGGCAGACGGGTGGGTCGGCACACCATCGTCGTTGCAGTGTTCGGCCTAACGCCCCCCGCCACCCACGGCGATTCGTTTCAGGCGGTTTAAAGAACTCGCTCGCGCGCGCGCCGTCAATGAGTACACATACGAGTGCTTCGTGTCGCTCGTCGAGACTAAGAAAGAAAAGTTTGGTCGGAGGGCGCCCGCGGGTCAGGCTGCACGGCTTCGCGGCATTCGTTTATTTTGCTCGTGTTCCTTGCCGGCCGCGCTGAGCGGTGCGGGGGTGCATCTGCACGCGCCCGGGTGGCGGAAGCAGGTGGCCTCCTTGATTTCCGCGCAAGCGCCGATGCGCGCGATCAAGTCAAAAGTCAAGAAGAAGTTCGCCAAAGATCCGTCTCTCGCTGACCACTTTGGCGACGACGCGCCCGGCTATCTGCCCGAGCAAGAGAGCGCCGAGGCCGGCGCCTTCCCCGCAGCGGCTGGCACAGCAGGCAGCCTTGTGGACCTGCTCGAAGCCAGCGCCGATCTGGGCCCCAGCGCTGCCCCGCTCTCGCCGCAGCGCGGCTCACCGCGCGGCTCACCGCGCGGCTCGCCTCGCGGCTCGCCACGCGGCCGGCTGCCGCCAGAGGACGACGAGGCGGCAGGGCCGCCCTGGGATGAGCGGCCGCCTCTCAGCCCGAGCCGCCTGTCGCAGCTTCCCTACTCTGCCGGTGTGGGCCTCCCGCTCGAGAGCTTGCGCGAGGTGCAGCACGCCCTCTCGGTCAGCCCGTGGATGCTTGCGCTGCCCGAGCTGTCCGCCTTTCAGTCCTTCATCACAGAGATGGCGGCGGCGAGCGCGGCGGGCACGCCCGAGCGGATGTTGCGGATGGTCCGGGCAGAGGCGCGCGCGGAGCTCCGTGCCGCGGACGAGGCCGACCGCGGCGACGACACGGCAGCGGCCGGCCCTGCCGCTGCGGCAGCGGCTGCGGCGGGAGCGCCGACCGAGGCTCCTGCCGCCGCCGGTGCCGGTGGGGTCGAGCCGGGCGTGAGCAGATACGCGAGCGACGCGGGCCCCGAGGAGTACGACCTGGCGGACGGCCGCCCGACCCCGCAGGACGTCGAGGAGCGCGTGTACGAGAAGGCGGCGATGCTGCTACCTAAGGGCAGCCGCGCCGAGGTGACGTACGAGGAGGTGACATGCGCGCCGGTGATCCACCTCTTCTCTGCGACGGTCGGGCGCGAGCTCTTCGACAAGTCGCCGCCCGAGGTGCACGTCATCATGTGGGCCGTCGACTCGCGCGACCGCTGCGTCGGCGGGACCGTCTCCTGGCCTGCAAAGGAGGGGAGCGCGAGCCCTGTCTGGAACTCGGCGCGTCAGCTCGCCGTCGGGGTGTCGGACCCGGGCGCGCAGCTGCACATCGAGCTGTGGGCGACGCAGACGGACGCGGCGCTCGCGGCGGCCAAGATCCCGCTGCACAGCCTGCTCGCCGCCCCGATCGACGTCCCTCTCCTCCGGCCGGACGACGGCGAGGGAGGCCCTCCCCGCCACACGCCGCGTGGAGGGTCGGCGGTGCGGCTGCACGCGCTGCCGGCGCCGTCGCCAATGAAGACGGTCTTCTTCGTGCGGCACGGCGAGTCAAAGTGGAACGAGGCGCAGGCCAAGCGCGACGTGCTCGAGATGGTCTCGCAGGTCTGACAGCCACCTCGGGAGTCTGGTTGCTCTTCCTTCTCACACTCTCTCTCCCTCTCACTCTCGCAGGTGGACCACCCGCTCAACGAGAAGGGCTACAAGCAGGCGTGCGAGCTGCAGCGGGCGATCCGCGCCGCGGCGGACGGCGGGCGGAGCATGCTCTCTTCGTCCCCCTCCGAGGCCGCCGCCCTGCGCGCGCTGCTCGGCGCTCAAGCCGTGTGGGCCTCGCCGCTCACTCGCGCCATCCAGACCGCGGTCGTCGCGATGCGGCCCCTGCTCGAGAAGGGGGACGGCCCGCCGCCCGAGCTGATGCTCTTCGGCGCCGACAGCTCCTCCGCGCGCCTCTCGAGCGACAGGTCCTCCGATGGCGGCGCGGTGGCGGCGGCGGCCGCCGCCGGCAGCAGCAGCGGGTCTGGCGACCAGGCGGCGATGGAGCTCGAGCTGAAGACCAACGCGCGCGAGAAGAAGAACGTGGGCGGCCGCGACACGCAGGGGCTCGTGGTCGGCGCCGCATGCGCCCAGCGCGCGCGGCAGAAGCTGGCCGAAGTGGCGCCCGGCGCCGAGCGCTTTGGCGACGGGATCAAGTTCAACTTTGACGAGGCGCGCCGACGTTTCCCCGAACCGTCCCCCACGAGCGTCTCCCTGAGCCTGCCTTGGACCTGCCCTGCAGGTGAGCGAGCCGTGGTGGAACACCTCGGCCGAGGCGAGGGACGAGGTGCGCGGTCGCCTCCTCGAGCTGCTCTACCAGATCCAGTTCTCGCGGCACGACACGATTGTCATCGTCGGCCACTCGCACTTCTTCCGCTCGATGTTCCAGCGCTTCCTGCACGCCGACGTGGGCCACCGCTCCACCGAGCTCGCCAGCCGGCTCTGCAAGGACGTCCTACCCAACTGCGGCGTCGCCTGCTGCCAGCTCGACTTTAGCCGCGGGCCCCGGATGATCACCGACGTGCGACTGCTCGTCGCGGCGCAGACGCCAAACGCGGGCGTCAAGCTGGTGATGCAGCGGCAGTTCGAGCAGCCGACGGGGCCGGTGGTGCACCTCACGGGGGTCAACCACGTGCCCCTCTTCGACCTCTCCGCGCGCGTCCAGGTCACCATGTGGCTCGCCGACAGCAGCGGCGTCCACATCGGCAGGCAGGCGGCCTGGCCGGCCGCCACGGCGCACGCCACCTCGCCCGACGACGCAAAGGCGCTCGCCGACGCAAAGGGGAAGCGGAACCTGCGGCCCGGCCTGGTGTGGCGCGGCCGCTGCACGTGGAACTCGGCGCGCCGCCTCGGCCAGTCGCACTGGGGCGCCGACACGGTGCTGCACCTCGCGGTGCGCAGCGGAAAGGACTCTGCGCTGCTCGCGTCGGCCGAGGTGCCGATGGGGTGCGTGGGGGCGGAGGAGCTCGAGCTGGGCGCGCTCACCTACGCGCCGAGCCGGCGGGGTGGCCCGCCCACCTCGGACGGCTCGCTCGGCCCTCCGTGCACCATCACCCTCCGCTCGGTCGCCGCCGAGCGGCCCGTCAAGCACCTGTTCCTGCTGCACACGGCGCAGTCGACGTGGTCAGAGGCGTACCGCACGATGCTGCGCGCCGCCGGGATGGAGGAGCCGTCCGCGCGCGCCAGCGGCGGCACGGGAGCCGTCGGGGAGCAGACGCAGAAGCTGAAGGAGCGGCTGGGCGGGATGGCCAAGCGCGGGCAGGAGGCGTACCAGCGCATGCGCGCCGTCATGGCTAAGACGGACCACCCGCTGTCGCGCATCGGCTACATGCAGGCCGAGCGCGTCGGGGCCGCGATCCGCGCATCCGCCGCGCTGAGTGGCGTCGCGCGCTCGTCCGCCGCCGACGGCGACGGCGGCGCCGCCGCCGACGAGGAGCAGCGCGCGGCCCTCCTGTCCCTGCTGCAGGGCACCCACGCGCTGTGGTCGTCCCCGCTCACGCGCGCGGTCCAGACGGCGCAGCTCGCGCTGCTGCCCCTGCTCGAGGCGGCGGGCGTGGTCGAGGTCAAGGCCAACGCCAGGCAGCGCCGCGGCCTCACCAACCCAAACATGTCCATCGGGACCGTATCGGGCGACGCCATGCGGCACCGCTGCGTCGAGAAGTTCCGCGAGCTGGCCGCCTCGGAGCAGGGCCTGTGCGACGAGGCGAGCCTCGAGCAGATCGAGGCGAGCGAGCTCGACACGGTCGAGGCGGAGGCGCGCTGGTGGTCCGACAAGACGGAGTCGGAGCGCGACTTTCAGGCGCGGGTCGCGGAGCTGGTCTCGCAGATCCGCTACTCGCCGCACGAGTCGCTGGTGCTCGTGACGCACGACGACGTCTTCCACGAGCTGCTCGGCCGCCACACGCACACCTCGGCGCACGTGCGGCAGGGGCCGCTCCTCAAGCAGATGACTTCGGGCTCCGTCCCCTCGTGCCAGCTGCTGTGGTGTTGCATGGACTTTGGGCGTGAGCACGCCCAGCCGATCACGGACGTCGTCGATATGTCATCGCTCCTGCAGGTTGCGATGCCGCAGCAGCCCAGGCGGGGGAGATCAGTCTCCGGGAGAGGGAGCGAGTGATGGGGCCGCGCCCTTGCTCCCTTCCTCGCTGCGTATGGGCGCCTCTCGCGAGTGCTTGTGTTCTGATGTTGTGCATGCACACGCTCACGCACTCGGCTCACGGCTGTCACGGTCTCTTCGCGCTGCGGGCCCCTCTTGGGATACCGCTTGTACACACACCAGACCAGACCTTACACTTGTGCGTGGTGCTCTGATGGAGAGGGGGTCGTGATTCCGTTTCCCTTCAGAAAATATCGCCGTCCGCACACGTGCCGGCGGGGGGAGAGGCAGGCGCTGGAAAACGGGGTGTCTCAAGAGGCGACTCTCAGTCTCGGACTTTCTCAGGCGCGGCGCGTCAGTCGGCTCTGTGTGAGAGGCGACGGCGCCGGCCGGGTCCGGGCGCGCGAGGAGAGCGCGCGGGGCGGCGCGCACGCGCGTGAGGCCGTGAGCAAGCGGGGCGCCCGCCCAGCTCCGGCCGGCGAACGCGGCGTAGATGCGTGCGCTGTGCGAGCTCCAGGATCCATGCACATTGAATGGAACGGCCCCAGATCGTCCGTTCTCAAACCCGTTGGGTTCCCTCCCGTCCGTCCAAGCTCCGCGGTTCGTCGCGGTGTCGTGATGCGACGACGATGTGTTGCACGGACGCGCCCGTCCAATTTGCCTTGCTCATTGACGCGCACACGATTCTGTCTGGAGTATGCTGTATGGTGCTCAAGCTGCCACGGCGTCGCTCTGCAGCCACCGGACAGCGCCTTCGAGCAGGCCGCGCTCGATGACCGAGTCGGTGTGGTGCACGAGGTCCGCAAACTCCTCCTCCGTGTTTACGCGTGCGAGCTCTGGGAGAGAGACGGTTGCCAGAAGATATTCGACGTCGTGACGCGACACATTCCACATTTCGGAAAGCGCCGTCGCAGCTGCGTCGACGGGGTCGGGCTCCCGATTTGCGGCGGAGCGTGCGCCGTTGAGAATGCCAGCTGCGCAGGCAAGGACGTGCTCCGCCGCGGCCTCGGAGTTCTCGCACCGAAGGACGTTGACACCGATGGGACACTCCTCTTGCAGCGTCTCGACGGCACTCTGCTGCGCGCGCTCGCCGAGCAGCAAAATCGTGCAGCGCCGTGCCGCACGTGCTGCCTTGGTGGCACGCTCGACAACCGCCGACGCCGCCTCCCCGCGAGTCAGCACGAAGGCGAGCGCGCCGCGAGGCGTGGTGAGCAGCATGTCGCTCGCCGCACCCTGCGGAGCGTCGCGAGTCCGGACGCCCTTTCGCTCGAGGTGGCGAGCTTCGGCGGCGGCGGCCGAGGACGAGATGACGAACATTTTTTTGCTCCTATGGCAGTCGCGGTATTGTAGAAGAAATCTGTCGTGGCTTTGTGCGCTTCTTAGCTCGCCGGCGCTACGGCGCTCGCGGCGCGCTCGTGGCGTTCAGGGCGGCTCGCACACGCACACGCACACA
>Ga0115008_10005842_pt1 | contig 10152 bp, 8 predicted proteins | sample FraStrMetagenome_FD_87164 | JGI IMG/M metagenome (GOLD analysis project Ga0115008, IMG submission 87164) | Marine eukaryotic phytoplankton communities from Arctic Ocean - Fram Strait ARC3M Metagenome | ecosystem: Environmental > Aquatic > Marine > Oceanic | place: Fram Strait | collected 2012-06-18
CACCACCACTCGGTGACTCTAACTACTACGTAGTACCACTGACATCACTCGTACTCGTACCTGCGTATATCTGTATCTCTTCAGCTCCACTTAATCGATCGCTCCACTGCACCTTTTGGGCTGTGTTGTCTCTGTCCCAACACCTCAAGCAAACAAACACAGCGTCAAGATGCCCGCCTCCGCCGGAAGGGTGCGGATGCCGCACAACAACCGGATGACCACGTCCAACTCCCTCAAGACGAGCGACATGTGGTCGAAAACGATCGGTCACGATCCCCACGGCAACCAGGACGAGGGCACCGATGCAACCGCCGCCGCGGCCGATGCCGAAAAGGCCAAGTCCCTCATGGAGCTGGCCCGCCTCCAAAATGTTGCCGGCCGGGCGAGGGACGGAGGCGACGGCGCGTCGGGGACGGCGACGAACGAGTTTGCCAAGCAAGCGTGGCTGGGGTTGAAGGGGGGCAAGAAGCGACGGGCCGATGTTGGTGCTGCCGGTGCCGCTGCCGGTGCCACCGGTGCGTTCGGTGCCGCACCGTATGGACGCGGGGACAGCAGCAGCAGCGAAGATGAGTATCTTCTGGAGGAGGCTGTTGTGGACGATGCCGCAATTGCGGATACGAAACAGGCAGCAGGTGCAGGTGTCGATTTGGAGGCTGGGATGGAGCAGGACGGGAAGCGTCGTTCCAAGAAGGATGAAAAGAGGAAGAGGAAACGATCGAGCAAGAAACGAAGAAAGAAGCGAGGCAATAGTAGCAGTTCTTCCTCATCTTCATCGGATAGTGATGATAATTCCTCCTCGTCGTCGTCTTCGGAAGACAGCAGAGAACGGCGGCGAAGGCGCAAGAAGCGGAGGGACCGGGACGACGACCAAAGGCGTAGCAGAAAGAAGCGAAGCAGCAGACACAAGAAGAAGAGTAGGCGACACGATGAGAGTGACAGCGACTCCTCATCGGAGGATGAGTCCAGGGAGAGAAGGCGGAAGAGGCACAGGAGGAAGCATGGCGATGATGGAAGGAGAAGCAAAAAAGGCAGCCGGGATCATGATCGGGAGGAGCGATGATTCGATTGATTCAATTCGATTCCCTTCCACAGACGTGAGTTGGAAAGAGCGAAGAGGAAAGTGACCCAAAGGCATATCATAGTTTGATGCAGGAATACAGGGTAGAATTATCATCGTACAGTAATGATGAGTAGTTGGCCGCTAGATCTAGAGAGGGCTATTTATAGGTACTTCTTCATCAAATTACTTCGTTAGCTAATATAGAGACTCGAGGCAAAGACAATGTCGCGCTTGATGGCGACCGATGCTGTTTCGGCCTTGCGGTACAGCGTTGGATTGCCAACGACGCGGGCACAATTCCTCACTTCTCGGCAAAGCTCGTCGAGCCGAGTGATGCACCTCACAATGCTGCCCTCCTGCACAAGCGTCAATTCGCAAATATTGCTGAACGGAACGCAAAGTGCCCACTCGTAAACTACATGGACAAGGCCGAACTTCAGACTGTTGGCACAATAATCCTTGGGATCGATCTGCAGCCCATGATCTCTCTGCATTTCTCCGAGATGAATAGCAATCTTCCTCATCTTCTCGCAGCACAAAACTAGACTGTCGGGTAACTCGGAGTCCAGCTCGGAATCGGTGCTCTTTTCTTGAAAGATAAGAACGCTCAAGGCGGCGACGATTTCAGCTGGTTCCAGATCATTAAGTACGCCTTCAAATACTATCTCTGTGACGATGAGCTCCTCACATGTGTTGACTTCGCAGGCGACTCTCCCCTTTACTTGTACAGCATCGTTCGAATCGACATATCCCAGCGTCTGAAGAAGGGCCTTTCTCTGCAAGAAATCTGGAAACAAAGCGAGTGATTCATTCGACAGTAAATGCCGCAATGTATCAACAGTCGCTTTGAGTGTTTCTTTCCTTTCGATGGCCGCGTAGTGTCTCTCGATGCTTGGGTGATGATGCGATTGGAAGAGTCGAAGAGTAGATATGAGGCCTTCCACTCTATTGCACGCTGAACGGAACTCAAAAATGTCGTCACTGCCCTGGGATATTCCTTTTGTGCATTCCGCCAAATCCATGACACCGAGATCGCTCTTGGCCTCCAGAGTTTCTGCATCGACAAGATATTCCATAACTTGATCGATCTGCGACTGTTCCGATGATGCTCCAGCCGTCTGTGGACCAGATCCGCCGCCTTTCTTTCCACGGACCATCATTCCGGCAAACGGATCATCATCCATGCGTCTACCCCCAACTGGTTTGGCCCGAGCAAACGGATCACGTACCGAACCGATGCCCATCCCTAAACCGGGTGAGGGGCCGGATTTATCCTTGAAGAGAGCCTGGCTATCGATTTTGTGCTTAGAAGATGAAACAAGAACGATCTCACCGACGTCAATCTCATGGATGGCATAGTGTCTCTGTTTTGCTGACCCAATGTAATTGAGAGTTGCCGTCTTGGTGTTCCCATTGCCATCGCTCTGATTGTCCGGCACGTAGCTTTCAGGCAACAGCACAATGCAAACTGTAGTCTCTTTTCCGACACCAGATGATGTCTTGGAGCTTCCGGATCCAACCGCGCTGATCGAGCTCACAGTCGGAGATTTCACCACAATGGCCGGCGAAGCAACGTAGCCATGCTTCCTTGCCGATGTAACAAGTAAAATTCGCCCAGGAACCAAGGCGCCACCTGCAGTCCCTCCGACAGAAGAAAGAAGGAACGACAGAATATTTCTATTAAGAGTGAGCAATTCTCCACTCGTCGAGAAGTAATCTCCGATATCTTCAGCTCCAATGCGACTGTCGGCATCTTGCTCGTAGTCCTTCTCAAGTTTGGCCAATCCCTTGATGCCTCTCGACAGGAGCTTGGGGTAATCATTCATCGTCAATGCGCGTTGGGTCGCAAATTCGCTAAATGAACGCTTTATCATTCCCTCCACGGACAGCTCCTCCGTCCGCAAAAGATTCAAGATCATATTATACGTCAGGCGAAATTGCGATTCAAGCTTCGTTGACGAGCCTGTGAGCATGTTTCGAAGAGTCAGCTGAGGAGGAGGCTCATCTCCAAAGCAACACAAGATCACGGTGCCCACCTTGTCAATTCCACGCCTACCAGCTCTGCCAGCCATCTGAGTATACTCGCCAGGTTGAAGGACCCTGAACTGTGTACCGTCGTGCTTGCGTATACTGTTGAAGACAACAGCCCTCGCTGGCATATTTACGCCCATTGCAAATGTCTCGGTCGCAAACAAGACCTTGATTAGATTGCGGGAGAAGAGTATCTCTATCATCTCCTTTAATATGGGAAGGAGTCCCCCGTGATGCTTATTATGGCAGAGCGAATAATGCAATATGGATGGGAGGAATTGGCAAGTTAGAAAGAATAGTGACAAACCCTGTGTACATTGCACCTATTGAAGGTACGAACTCACCACGCCGATACCTCGCTTTACCATCTCACAGGTCTGAAGGACCTGAGGCAAGCTAGCGTCGTTGGGAGATAGACGAGTCATTGTCTGCGTTGCAAACATGTGTGCGGCATTTCGTTCAGTGGCGGTGTTGAGATCTAAGGTTCGGAGCATATTTGCAATCTCTTCGCACTTCTTCTTGCTAAAGCTAAAAACAACGGTTGGAGTAAGGCCCTCTCGGTCAAGAAATTTGATCAGACTCTGCCAGTTGCCCTTATTGCCCTGCTGTTGCCACGACGAATCCTTCGAGCCTCGCGATTGTCGATAGGAGATTGCACCCTGAGGCTTCGCTTTAGCGGCGGCGTTCCCCCCCTTCTTATCCTTGGACTGAGCAGTAAGTGACGCCGGCAGAAGAGCCTTGGCCGCGTCGCTGTGTCCCTTATCTAGAAATCCACTCTTGCCCTCCATAACCTTATGAAGCTTCTGACCAGCCCATAGATGATGAGAAAGAGGGACGGGGCGATAGTCGGTGCGAATCACATGTACAGGCTTGCGTTTCGTTCTTCCTATCCAATCAGAAAACTCATATGTGTTTGGTGTTGTTGCTGATAGGAAAATCATGTTCACATACTGGGGGAGCATAATAATGACTTCTTCCCACACCACGCCTCGTTCTGAATCGTTGATGTAATGCACCTCGTCAAAGATGACCCACTCGATATCCCTGATCAAATCTGCGCCACGGTAGAGCATACTGCGGAGAATCTCAGTTGTCATGATGAGACAACTGGAGTCAGCGCCTATCTGCAAATCACCAGTTATCAGGCCTACATCATCTCCAAACTTATCCTTGAAATCCCGATATTTCTGGTTGGACAGAGCTTTAATAGGACTGGTATAGATGGCACGGGTACAGTGTTTACGCGCCAGGGCAATGGCATACTCCGCGCAGACGGTCTTTCCAGCGGACGTGTGAGCGGCTACAAAAATACATTCCGACCGTTCGAGCCTTGCCACCGCTTGCTTTTGGAAGTCATCGAGCTCGAAGGCATACCGTATGGCTGGATTGGGCACAAGGGCATTGAAATCCTTGATGGGCAAGAGATCTGTTACGGCCCATGACTTTCGAGGTCCAGAAGACGAAGGCGACGAGGAATCACCGCCAACGGAAAGGAGTGGATGCAAATCTGTCTTCTTTTTCTTCTTCTTGGAAAAGATTTTGTCGGTTTCACTTTGCGTCGACAACACCAGCTCTTCCAGGAGGCCATCGACGTCCTCCACCGTAGCCTCAGTTTCTTCCGTAACAACTTCCTTGATCTCATCGGCGACTTCTTCCTCAATAGAAGAGTCGTCGACTTCCTCGTCTTCATCGTCACTGGACTCTTCGCCACTCTCACTCTCACTGGAACTATCGGCAAAGAGCGAGTCATCGTCAAAGTAGGTCTTATCCCACATGCCATCGGTAGAAACCAAAAGCTTTGGCCCAGTGTCAGAGACACCCGATGTTGTACTAGCCGCTGCTACGGTCGGCAGCCCGTCGTCATCTCCTCCATCAATGCCCTGGCATTCATCTCCCGGCTCATCGATTTCGACTCCTTTCGCGCATCCCTTCTCACCAAATTTGGCAGCTTCCTCCTCTCTGTACACATCTTTGGGTCCCAAGCCGACGCTGAAAGTGACGCCGGGGGGTGCCGTGATGAGCGAGCCATCTCTCCAGGCCTCGAGAGGGCCCTTGTCCAGCACATCTAACGCCATCTTGCACTCTTCTGGCGACATGTATTGTGCTGGTTGTACTTTATCCTCTTCAACATCTGCACCAAAAGCCGATGGGATAGCCAGATCATCGCTATCAATACCGCCGGCCTTGAAGGGTCGGCGCCGTCCAACCTGGCCACGGGTGAACTCCGATAATTTTGCTGAGAGATTTCCCTGCAGTGGCCTGGAGGCAAGTGCCGACGACGTTTCATCACCAGACGCGCCCTCTACGCTAATGTCAGGTGGCATCAGGACCGCCACAGGAACCTCCACAAGAGCATCCTCCGCAAGCGAGGACGTGTCAACCCGGAGCTTGGCCCGGTTCGGATGGGGAATGGACGACAAAGGAACGAGCGTCGTCTGGCTGGGGACGGAGGGAACTGTGATGAGAGATGAGTTCAGAGTACGCTTCCATCGTGGCTGCCGCGGCGGTTCTTCGCAGTGCGGTTCCTCGGAAGGGGGGAGAACACCAAAGTCTTCCAAGGCCGTACGTATCTTGGCGTCGGCGTCCTGGAGGGACGGTGCGAGAGCCTTCATCTCGGCATCCCTTTTCCTGCGATTGGCTTCATCAGCCACCAGCAGGCCGTGGAGGACCTTGAGATCGGCAGTCGGTGGCATGATGGGGAGGAATAATGAGCACCGCAGGCATGCGGCAGGCAGGGTCGCGTCGGTCGCTCGGTACTAGGATTCCTACGTAGTCTCGTACGAGTAGTCTCGTAGTGCGCAGTGGCGCAGTGGCGGTCGCGCGATCGGTCGGCCGTCGGTCCGATCTGACGGTGACGAAAAACCCGGAGATGTTCTCGGCAGGGGCGCAGGGGCCCCAGGAGACGTGCCAGAGCACTCCGTGGGCAGAGGGAGAGGACAATGCAGCAGCAGACAAGGGAGGAGGTCTCTTATAAAGATACTCTACGTACATGTACTACGTAGACTCTACATGTAGCTACGTGTACACATTATACATGTATGCGTTCTACTAATGAGAAGATCATATATATTAGTCTATATGCCAGGAACTGGCAGACACTTGATGACCTGAGATTTTGGCAGTGTAGCCTTGAATAGGGGGTGGCTGCATAGGGCTGGTACTGAAACGTCGAATATGTAGTGGCAGGTCGAATCTTCATTGACCCGAACAAGCTCATAGTTCTTGCCACAGGAAAATCTCACCGTGGTGGAACGCTCGATGCCACCGCCTACAACATTCCCGCCCTTGATTATGGACTCGGCAACGTCGCTGTCTTCGCACACCAGACCATCGGTGTACTCCTGAACGAAGACCGCACCATTACCACCAGCTTCTGGGGGGCTGCTGCTATCGACCTTCTTTTTGTCCTTGGCTTTCCTCCTACTGCCCACCACGAGAGCATCCTCCTCGTCGCTGTGCGTTGCATTGATTATGTGATCAGGTTCCTCAATATCGGGGTACGATTCATGAACCTCGGCCTTATATATGCCCATCAAGTGCTCCTCTTCGACGATTTGTCGAGACACTCCTGTGGTGGCATCCATCACGTTGGTGCCGTGGAATTCTCTCGCGTGACGGATGTGACAAAACTCATACGTCCACCATCTGAGGGTTTGTTGTAGATGAGTTGAGTTAAAAGTGAACGGAAGTTGGTAAGAAAAGAGGGGTGACCGTTGCAGAAGCAAAAACAAGATAAGATGATGCTATCCATTGAAACAAACTCACCCGGCATTCCTCTGCAAACAATGATTGCCAAGGGCGCGATCCAAAATGTCGCGGATGGACTCCCTCTTCTTCTTACGTCTCTTCTTCCTCGGCGGAATGTTCTCATATGCCCCTCCTTCGCCCTCCCGTCCTGTTCCGTCTCCAACATCCTCATTTCTAGAAGTAGTAGTAAAAATATCTCCATCGCTTTGCTCGATCTTCTTCTTATTCTCCGCCTCGAAGGCTTCCGGGCAAAGTAAATGCGAGCACACCACGGTCTTATAAGTGCACTTCTCTTGGTCATTCTCAACAACAGATTTGAGCACAGCCTTGCCAAATGAAACATCTTTGCGTTTCGCGGCTTGTTCTTGGAGATCGTGGCAGCATCTAATTTCGACCTGAACACTCCGATTAATGCCAAACTCGTCGCACCAGTCTCCAGTGTCGAATGTATCCGTAATGACAACCTCGCCAGCCAGATGCTCCCGCCCATCACCTTGATCAACAACCACTCTCCTGGCTTTACTGGATGCCTTGATCTCATCGATGCGGACCGATCGCTGCTTGAATTTGCCAACAGTCGTTACGTCTTGAATCTCCATCTGCTTATCGACGTGGAGCGTATTGCCATCTTTATCTGTCTCCGTCACTTGCTTCACATGGACATGAAACTGAGACACTTGCTTCTCGTTGCACCACTCGTAGGACCACCAACCGGCGTGATTCTGTGCGCAGATATCCTGGAGCTTCCCGAGCTGGATGCCGATATCAGGTGGATGAATGTGGACGGGCTCGTTGGACGGTTCTGTAGCCTGCCCCTGCCCCTGCTGTGCAGTGCCCGCCCCCAGAGTCTTTTGTATCACATCGCCATCGGGAGTGTGATTCATGTAATATTCCTCGTCGTCTTCGTAGTACTCATCATGCTCATCGTCGGTCTCGTCTTGTTCCGCATGGTCCAGGATCGATGGCGGCGCCTTGATGCGCAATACAGGGGGGTCAAACATACTTCCAAGGATGCTGTGCGGATCGAGCTCGTCCTCGCGGTACACTCGGCATATGTGCTGCCGCCCGTCGGCGTCGGACAAGCGAAAGTGCGGGGCCGCCGACGAACTGGTCTGATGCGGCTGGGCTGCTGACGCAGTACCATCCGAGTCTTTGCCAACATTATCTACTGCATCCGATGCCGCCGTGCCTCCCCACCCATCGAACTCGGCACCACCAACCAAACGCAGAGGCAGCTGAGCCAACCGATGACGGGAGGCACGGGCGTAGCCTCCGAGTGGAGCCCCGTAAAGAGAAGTAGGGTCGAAGATGATCTCGTCGTACGGGTCGGAACTCGATAGGGTGGATTCGACGTTGGCTTCCGCCACGTGGATCTTCAGCAAAAAGAATGACGCTATGCTTGCTGCCGCTGCCGCAGCAGTAGCAGCAACCGGTACCGTTCGCGATCTGCCCATGGTGAAGTGCCTGCGTGATCGTGACTTGTGGCTTGTGGCGATGGCGCGACTTGTATGCTTGTACTGTATGACTGTATGTGATGACGACCTGTACCGTAGTGCCGGCCCCCCAAAAGTCACAAAATGCTATGACCCGAAATTCCGGAAGCGACAAAGATGCGTTGGGAAGAAGCTGAAGTGAAGAACATACATGTAGCCGCATATGTCTACCGGCAATCAAGTGTTATGAATGACATACAAAGGACCTTTTTCTTGAGGGGGCTCGATGAAGCGGCAACTTCAGCTTCCGAAATTGCCACAGCTGAGCGACTTTCCTTCGAAGCAGATGCGCCGCCACAGATCAATCCGTACACAACGACGGGCTTCATCGTTTGGTATTGCTTCCTATTCCTTTGCTGTGGCCTGCCTATGATCTGCTGTTGCACCAGTATGTGTTATGTAAGAGTGCGCAGAAAACTGACACCTTCGTCGTCGCCCGGGACGGGAAATGAAACCCCCTCCCCAGCTGTTCTCGCCTCGGCGGAAGACGATGCCATCGCTCTGGAAATCGCCAGGATAGAGGCCAATGTTCGAGCATTCTGTCTCAAGGAACAGCAACTTAGGAAGTCGAATCTGACGAAGGCATGGATAGAGCATAAGATGATAGTAGGCAAAGAGACCATCGTACAGAAGGAAACGAAGGAGAAGTGCTGTTCCGGTAGTAGTGACAGTGACTGTGACAGTGATGACTGGGTGGAGAGTAAAGAAGACTCTTTTGAGCTACACCATATACCTCTTCCTGGATTCAAGATTGGTGAAACGTCCAGGCGACGGACGGCATCTTCTCACTGTGCAATCTGTCTCGAAAGCTATCGTGTGGATGATGTCATCGTCTGGTCCGCGAATGTGAACTGTTCTCACGTCTTTCACGAAAAGTGTATGCAAAATTGGATTATGAAACGATTCAAGCCAGACTGCCCCATGTGTAGACAGACATTTGTAAATATGAGCATGGACAAAGATACGTCCTCCTCGGCGGGGGAGACAGAGTCGTCGATCGTAGATCTAGATGAACATGACGTCGTCGAGCGAGGGGAAGAATGCCTTGACGACGAAAATAACGAAGGCGACACAGGCGAAGATTCGGCAAGAGAGGGGTTTGGCTTGATTGAGTCAAGTACATACATGTAGAGCATAAGCAAGCTGAGTTTTGATAGAAATATATCAGCGTACATGCACATACATCTTGCCTTACTAGTAGGCCAATTTAATTTGTATGATACACCTGTAGAGTTTACAGCAGTAGATTCTACGGTACACGTACCGTAGGTGGGCTAGATCTAGATCTAGATCTAGATCTAGATCTACATGTACCGGTACGCCGCCCTGCTTTTTGACCATGAAACTTTTCGGCGGGGAACAAAAGGTTATGAGCTCTCTACCGCCAAAGCCACCCAAAAAAAAAGTTGCTTCCCGCATTTTTTGTTCTCGCTCGTCCACCATGGTGAAGAAGAAGGGAAAGTCCAAGCGCGTCTCGCTTAAGGACAAGTATAAGGTGCGTAAGAAGAGTGAGATTCGGGGAGCTATTACTCGAAGAGCGCCCGCACCCTACCTGACCTACGAGTACTACCAGGTACTTTTCGCTAAGCATTTTTGTTTCTTGTTTCCTCCCCCTCCGTCAAATGCAAAACAGGTCCAACGACGTGTCGTGGAGAGCCACCGCAAGTCCAGGAAACAGGCTAAGCGCGATGCAAAGGCCGGAATCGTCCGTCCTAACAAGCGGACTAAGAAGGACCCCGGGATTCCCAACTCTTGGCCCTTCAAGCAGGATTTGCTGAATGACATTGCCAGGGCAAAGGAACGGGCGGAACAGAAGAAGGC
>Ga0115008_10005844_pt1 | contig 10149 bp, 13 predicted proteins | sample FraStrMetagenome_FD_87164 | JGI IMG/M metagenome (GOLD analysis project Ga0115008, IMG submission 87164) | Marine eukaryotic phytoplankton communities from Arctic Ocean - Fram Strait ARC3M Metagenome | ecosystem: Environmental > Aquatic > Marine > Oceanic | place: Fram Strait | collected...
CGCTGACGCTTATAACTGTCATCGGAATCAGTTCTTTGTGCTACATAGGCAGTAAGCGGCATCGTGATTTCTGGCGATACTTGCGTTTTGCTGTTCTTTTTGGATTATTCCGCGACTTTTTCTACCATATCAAGTCGTTTAACAGCGTTCGAAAGCGACGGCTTTCCGCTTCAAAAGAAACTTCAATTGAGATAGCTGAAGAGTTGCTGGTGCCAGATCTCTACCACGAAATGCCGGGTAGGGAGTTTGAAAAGCTGATGAAAGATCTGAATGAGAAAAGTGAAGAGCTTGAACGTTTGCGAAAACAAAGCGATTCAGTTAGTACCAACTTCGAATCGAAGTATGAGCGCGAGTTTGAAACGAAAAATGTTCTTGGAAAGGGTGGCTTTGGTGTTGTCTTCGAAGCGTTGAATAAGAATGATCGAAGCAACTACGCTATCAAACGAATTGAGCTGCCTCGCTGTGCCTCTGGTTTGTCGACAGCGCGAATTGAGCGAGAGTTTAAGGCTCTGATGGTTCTCCGAAATAAAGATCTCAGCACGCGACATTTCATCGATTACTATCAGTGCTGGCAAGAGAAAAATGTTCCAAAAGGTATATTTTAATAGTTCTCCCGGAACTTATTATTTGAAATGTAGATTGGGTCGCGGAGCATGATCGAAGATTTAAATCCCAACTTAACAATTACGACAGTCTCTCTGTTCTTGACAAGTCAGAAAGTAGAATCGAAGATGCCATTTCTGACCAGCTCACAAGATCCGCCCGCAACTCGGTCGCATCTGGGCTCAAGCTTGATTTTTCCATGAATGATGACGTTGCTTGGGAAGGGGATTCAAACGACTCTTGGGGAGATGAATCTGGTATGTCTTCTTCGGATAAATCGAATGTGGACAACTACGAGTCGAAGAACAAGTCGTCTAAAACTTCTGACTCTGGCCTTGTCATGTTCAAATCTGACAGATCTGCTTCAATTATTCGCCAAAGAAAGCTAACGGAGATCAACAGGTTTGTGAATTTTGGAAGAAGCAACGTTAATTTTTTTTATCAATCTTAGGACGCAGTCAATACAGTCCAATGCTTCAAGCTCGATTGTATTCGAAGGCGGAGATTTCGCTGCCACTTACGATCAGACCCAATCTGTGGACGATATCAGCGATGAAATTTCAGACTCGATAAGTTTGCCGAACGGGAATTATAATCGTGATACAGGAACTGGATAGATTATGCTGTAAAGATTTTTTTTATTTATTATTATCATCCACTGACAGTTGATTTTCTTTACATTCAACTACAACTCTGCCGTCGTAATACGCTCAAACATGAGTTGAAAAATCGTCAACATGTGGACCCAGGAAAAAGCTTACAGATCTTTGAAGAGATCTGTTTAGGTGTTCAAGTTCTGCATGACAACGAAATGATTCACCGCGATCTGAAACCTGCGAACATACTTTTTTCACTTGATAAAGGCTCAATCAAAATTGGCGACTTGGGCCTCGTCGTTATGAAAGGTTGAAATTCATTACTTTTAAATTTTTCTATCTTATTTTTTTATAAGATCATGAAGTAGAAGAACCCAATCGCTCGACGATCAGTCACGTCAACTCGATTCTCGAAGGATCAATTCATACTGGAGGAATCGGGACGCGCTTGTATATGGCCCCAGAATTACGAGAGGGACTACGTTATTCATATCCGATAGATGTTTATGCACTTGGTGTTATCTTACTGGAATTATTCTCAATTTTCTCCACACAGCAAGAAAGAGTCACTGTGATTTTACGAGCATCTGATGGTATACTGCCAACTTCACTTCGAGACAACTATTCAGGTAAAAAAAGTCAACAGTGTCTCAGCTCTCAAAAAAATATTGTTTTAAGACATTACTGCACTTATTTCAAATATGATCGATGTGGAACCGCTACGTCGTGCAAAAATCGCCCAGATTCTTGGCCGGTGCCAAGAACTACGACTTTTATATAAATTATGAAAACCAAGACTTTAAGCCACTTAACAATTTTAATTTTTACTGAAATCCTTATATTTTTATAATTTCCCATTGGAAATTTTCATTCAAAACAAGTATATCGTAGCCACGAATCCGCTTTGTTCTCATTCCGTTCTATTCGCTCGTCCGATAAATTTAATGTTATCAATCTTTCTGTATTTACCCCATTCAAAGTTCATTGATAAGACTTTTTACTTTTTCTTACAGATAAATAACGATATGATACTTCAAACTTTCATTAAGACTGGTCACGTTACTGGCTATACCTGGGGGATAGATGGATCGTCAGTGTTTTACAGCAAATATAATAAACTTCAAAGTTCTGGAGCCCTGCATTATTTTAATAAATATATTTAATAACGAAATATTTGAGTTTTCATTTTATTAGACGATCAAATAAAAATCAGTCAGTTCCTAGATAAAATCTATTTACAGTAAGTATAGAAAAGAACAAATAATGAAGAACTTTCAAAAGGCTAACACAGTCGCAGCATAATGTCCGAATAAAACTGATTTAATTTCTTGTCTATCGTCGTCGTCGGGACTTCTTGGATTTGTCGGGCTTGTCAGCAGGGGCAGCTTCAGTTGCTGGGGCATCTGGAGCTGGTGGGCCTTGTCCTGGGGCGCCGAAAGCTTGGGGAGATGGGCCAGGGCCGAAACCGCCGGGACCGCCAAAGCCGGGACCACCGAATCCTGGGCCACCGAAGCCGGGACCGCCAAAGTCAGAAGCATCAGCAGCTGGAGGTGGGCCAGCTGGGAATCCACCTGGGAATCCGCCGGGGAAGCCACCAGGGCCGCCAAATCCGGGACCGCCGAAGTCGGAAGCATCGGCACCTTGTGGGGGACCTTGTGGGAATCCACCAGGGAATCCACCGGGGAAGCCACCAGGGCCGCCAAATCCGGGACCGCCGAAGTCGGAAGCATCAGCAGCTGGTGGGGGACCTTGTGGGAAACCACCAGGGAATCCACCGGGGCCGCCGAATCCGGGACCGCCGAAGCCAGGACCACCGAAGTCTGAAGCATCACCAGCTGGTGGGGGACCTTGTGGGAATCCACCGGGGAATCCTCCAGGGCCGCCAAATCCGGGACCGCCGAAGCCGGGACCACCGAAGTCTGAAGCATCAGCAGCTTGAGGTGGGCCAGCTGGGAAACCACCAGGGAATCCACCGGGGAAGCCGCCGGGGCCGCCAAATCCGGGACCACCGAAGTCCGAAGCATCAGCAGCTGGTGGGGGACCTTGTGGGAAACCACCTGGGAATCCGCCGGGGAAACCGCCTGGGCCGCCAAATCCGGGACCGCCGAAGTCCGAAGCATCAGCAGCTGGTGGGGGACCTTGTGGGAATCCACCGGGGAAGCCGCCTGGGCCGCCAAATCCGGGACCACCGAAGTCGGAAGCATCAGCAGCTGGTAGAGGACCTTGTGGGAAACCACCGGGGAATCCACCAGGGAAGCCACCGGGGCCGCCGAAGCCAGGACCGCCGAAGTCGGAAGCATCAGCAGCGGGAGCTGGTCCAGGGAAGCCAGGGAAACCACCTGGGAATGGGAATGGAGAGGGACCGAATCCTGCTGGAGCTTTTGGGGCCTCTTCTTTGTTATCTGTCTTGTCGCCTTCAGCTTGGGCTGGGGCTGGGAAAGCACCAGGGAATCCTGGGAAGCCACCGGGGAAACCGAATGGGACTGGAGCTGCTGGTGGTGCCTTTTTCTCTTCCGACATATTTGAATTTAATGATTATAAAATTTTATCCGTTCTTTTTAACAATTTTACTTTCCGCAAGAACCCATGAAAAAATAACAATTTTCTTGATTTAGTGATTCAAACCGGAAGCAGAAGCATCAAGTAAAATAATATAAAACGGATATATATTCGGGTCTACTTTTTGTTCTGACATACATATGAAAATATAGACCTGCCGTATATGATATACGGTATATCTCGGCGGCACTAAAAATGGCCGGTCTTGGCATTTTATCTTACGTTATTTCTCGCGAGAGCGAATTGAATAAGGGTGCAAAGAGAAAAACGCATTTTACTTTAAAAATCACGGTTTATAATTTAAAGACTTTTATAAAGTCTCAGGTTTTTAAATATTGATGAAGCGGGTCGTCTTGACTGTGCGAATGACATTTGGATATATTTTAGTTATGTATATTACAGTTATAAACGTTCAGATAAAGCTTATGGAGGCGACAAATCTTCGCTATTGATTGTCTCTTTGCTTTCGTAAGCCGTGATGGCAATTTCTGATGGAATATTTTCAGGATTGGCTGACATTGTTGCAGGATGCGACATAGCAAGAGACTTTCGGGCCTTTCGTATGAATTCTAGATCTTCTTCTTCATTCTCTTCGGACTCATCATCTAAATTATATCAGTCAAGAGCTTCAGAAAAAGTTTTTTAACTTACCATCCTCAAGAATGGCTTCAGGCTCTTGTTCTTTTGGCTTCGACGACAACATGCGAGGTGCATTAGGCATCACACTTGGTCTCTGGAATCTGTTTTTTGCTGCTTTAATTTTCCCCCAGCGATCTGAGTTGTAGGACAAATTGCCACGCCAAAGATTATCAAAGTCTTTCATCGATGCAAGAATAGAGTTGGCTGTTGGCTTTCCTTGAACGTAGTTTGATCCGTGTTTTGCGCGAGCTGCAATAACTGGTGCCATCGAACAGAGGTAATCTAAAAACGAATATAATTCAAGAGTGTTAATGAGTTTCCTTACTCGACATAGACTCATAGAGGGGCTTGACAAGATATGCAATGAATCCGATTTGACTGTCCGGTATGTTAGTTGTAGTCCTGTTCGACAGTGGCGGCAATGGCATATTTCTTTGCTTGAGCTCATCACCTTGATCGAAGAACTCCTGCAGAATCTGCATGGTGAATAACTGTTGCAAATGCCACGGCTTGGCTGCGTTTGAAATGTCAGCTGCATGCAGCACCAAAGCTAAAAGACTCTTTTTGTCGAAAGGAGCAGGAATCGGCTTGTCTGGATCGCGCGCGTACTCTGACCAGGTCTCGGGAGTCATTACAGCGAGCGCAGAGTTAATGCTCTTTACTTGGTCGAAGTGCTTTGCCAAATCTGTGTGCAGAATCATCTCTGTCAAATTATGATTAGGTTCTTGTTTGATAATTAAGATTCTTACCATGAACAAGCTCCTTGAAATATTTTAATTGAGAGTCGCTCAGATTCAACATGTTGCAGTCCTTCTGTCCTAATGTATTCCACGTCGTTTCCAAGTGATGATTTTCTAGTACAGAAACATTGCTGTACAACTGAAAAGAGAATTTAAAGTTTCTAGAACAACATTTGTTTATTTACCTGTGCAAGAGCGCTTTTAGTATCTTTATGAAAGTCGTTCGTGGTTCCAGTATGTTCAACATCATGGCATGCCGCAGCAACGAGAATCGCTAGTATTTCCAGATCGTCGAGGAAATTTATCAGCCCGGTGCTATTGATCATCACATGTACCGTCTGGAGAACGTCGGTACCGTGGATACCATTATGATAGAAATTCCTATGCTACAAATTAAGGATTAGCAAAAGTAACGAGTTGAGGAAGCTTACCTTCTGATATTTTAGTTCTATCGCGTCACAGAAATTGAAGAATTGTTGACTGTCAACCAGACCTTTTCTGAAGAACCCATAGCGCTCAAATAAATTTGCAAAGGTGCATCTTAGCGGTCTGGTGCCGCAAAGAACAGACGCTAAATGAGATGACCAGCCCCAGGAGTCGATCTTGGCGAAGTATTCGTCACTGCTATGAGGGACGAGCCCGTTGACATCAAGATTAAACGTAAAGTTCACTTGATCGTGATCTTTAGGCTTGTACTTTGACTTGCTCGGCTTGATTGGCTTGAGCTTGCTCAGATAGCCTTTAGAAAGTTCTTCCGTGATCTAACAAAGCAATTATCAAAATTAACGATTGAAAATAGAAATTACCTCTTTCGGAACGCATGCATACGGTCCAAGTGTTCCATAATGACCTTCTGAGTCAAGGTCGAAGTCTTCGATTGCCATTCGAAGCCGACTGAGTCAAGCAGAGGCACTTTTAAACTGAAGCGGTTTAATTTAAAATGAAGATCTGAACTGATAAACAACAACATTCTAGAAACTCGGTTGTTTTTCCAAGAAATGACTACTGATAAATAAATATTTTCTTCTGAAAGTCAAGAAATGATAAAATCAGTGTTTTTTATATTATTCTTTACTGGTGCCGTCTTCGGCGCCTTTGAGGGTTGACCAGCTGCAGGCGCGCTAATGAGCCTATTGCTTGCCTCTGATGTCTTGATTGCTCTCCCCTGCACTCAGACGGAAGTCACCTCCTGTCAAAAACATGTTTCTTTTGATGTATCATGGCGCCTCCAAAAAATTCGTTTTATAAACGGTCGAGAATTCCAAGAAATCAAATCAAATCAAATTACAAAACTTCCAGGTTTAAAAAACTAAAAATGAGCTCACTCAAAACGAACACTGACTTTTCAAAGAAATCGCGCAACAAGCTAAACCAGCTATTTTCCGAGCTTCGAAGACTTGTCGAGCCTTACTTTTCAAGCGTGAGCGACTGGAATCGCTTTCGAATTATCGACGGTGCGATTGCCTTGCTCACCAGCATGCCGCTCAAGCAGTCGTCATTTCAAAACAACCAGCCAGCACAACTCAGCAACAAGGAAGCTTGAGCATTTTATAGAAATAAGTTGAAGCAGTCTTTTGGCGCGTTGAAGGAGACTCTGATTTCACTAGAAATCACAGAAAAGCTAAGGTATCATTCACGAGCTGTTCTTTTGGAAGCTACAATCGACATACTAAGCGCCAAAGTCCCTCTTCGAACATTGCCTCGTCCAAGAAATCTGTTGGCCGCAACCCGAGTTCCGAAGCGCCCTCTCGAGGAGCTTTACTTGTACACGCCGGATGAAAAACGGCCGCGGTCAATCGGGAGCACTCCTTCACCAAAATCCTCTTCTCCAGATCAAAGTCCACCAACAAATGTTTTGTACAATCATCGCCTGTTTCTTGAACATTTAAAGCTCGCACAAGAATTTTCCCAGATTTCACCACGACTTCACGAAAATGCTAATGATTTTTGGCGACCTTGGTAATGTTCTTATATCTTCTGTAAATATAAATAAAGTCCGAAATGAACGAATGTATTCAGTTAAATTTTTTTTTGCTTTCCATTTTGGCACGTTCCAGACGTTACAATCAAATGCGAAAACTGTGTATATCAAGCTGACTGGACAAATAAGATATCACGGCTACTTAAAACTTATGCGGCAGTGACATGATCAAACGGGGTTTGTTCAGTTGAGAAGTCAAACTCTGTCTCCCTAAATCTGCGTTTCAGCGGAGCATGTTTGTCCAAACTGTTTCCTGCTTTGACTCGCTTCTAGTGCCTCTGTTTATCTACATCAAAGGGCCCTCGCGCACTTTTCTGAACATTAAAGTAAACTCGCGCCAACATCTGGGGTAAATGCTGCACTATCGCACGCGTGTACCGCTTTTGATATCAACGAGGAGAATTCTGATGTTTTTGTAAAATATATTTAATTTTTGGAATAAAAGCAGGAAATTTTACTTTTTGTTTTGTGCCCATGGACGAAAAGGCTCTAGGCTTGTTTCTGAAGCATCAGAGTAGCCATCAGAATTACCATTTTCCTCAGCTCTTTTCTTTGCCAAACTGTTGTTTTTATTAACGTCTTCACGCCTGTTCTTAGCGCTGATGAGGGGCAGCTGAAGTGAAAGGGATGCGTTTCGCACAACAGGGATCAACCGTGGGCCTATCGAAAGATGACCTTGTTGCCTATCACGTATGCACTGTACAAGTGGAGCACCAGGAAGGACTCCGTACACGTCACGAAGAAGTTTGAGGTACTCTACAGCATTTTCAAGAATATCTGCTTTCTCCAGCTTTGAGTGGCATGTTATCTAAAATCAAAAAGGAATTAAATAAAGTTTATTTATTAATCTAACCTCGCGACCCATCGTTTCCAGAAGGATGTTCTTCATTTCATTCAGCGCCCTGTTCATTCTCTCGCGTCTTTTTTTCTCCATGAGCGGCTTCGTAATTGCTGTCTGACGAAAAATTGAGTTAGAAAAAAAGTTCGTCAGAAATCGCTTACCTTTTCAATTTGATATCCCGAAAATTTTGACATTTTGGCTTTTAAAAATTCTTGTAACTTCGATTCTCAAGTTTTATCGAATTTGTTGGTGACCTTCTCGGATATAAATCTTTGTTGTTTTCCTAATCGTTTTGTTTGGTGGCGCTGCAAAGTATCTTACTCGACAAATACTTGCGAAAATTCTATTTTTTAAAGTTCAATCAGGCCTCAGAGGATTCTTTGAAAAAAGAGGTTCCAGAACTGTTGCCCGAATTCAGCGCACTGATACGACTTTACGTTTCGTAGAATGTCGCGCAAAATGCTCGAGCGTTTAAGCGATAAGCATAAACGAGGTCGTTACAGATCGTATTCGAATAAACATTTCATAACTAGACACTCCCTTTAGCCAAAACGCGAGATTTAATAAACTGGACGAAGAATTGACGTTAATGACGCGAAAATGGTTCTGACGTTCGGGCGAATGTATATTTAACCTCGCGTAACGGGCAATTATAAAATTGAAAAAAATCTACGATAAGCTTTTCTAAAAAAAAATGATGATTAAAAGCTGCGAAAACGCAACGATAAAATGCCAGAAATGCAGCGCTGAAATTCTCCCACGAGCAGAATTCCGACAAGTACATTCCAATTGCAGCTGATCTGACATCATCGCAACATGCCGCGCGTTCGCATGGAAAATTTAACCGGCTAAGTTGTTCCTAGAAATCGGACAGGGAAAAGATCGGCTTCACGTGGTGCCAAACCGAAGCCAGTTTCTCGATTTCATGCTGTTCGCGTCAAGCCGGATCAACTGGACAACCATTTTTAAAAATTTTGTCAAGGACAATTCTGTTCAATTAGCTTCAAATTGCAAAAATCACGGTTATATAAATTCCATCGTCAATTTTAAAAAGCTCAAAGTTAACTTTTAGCTTTCTAAATTATGTCCAGATAAGGAAAATAAATTTAACTTTGAGTGGAACTGAATTGTCTGTTTACCGATAAAGAAAGAAGTCTGATTCTGTGTCCGGAAGTTTCCATATTTTTTACCGAATAAAACGAATGTTTCTGCTTCAAATCTCATCCTGTTCGGCTTGAGGGCGGACGTGCTAACATGGATGTACCGTTCAGCGATAACAAGCGGTTTCCGGGTGCGACGATGCTTTCGGCTTACATAACAGCAAGAAGGGATCGCCCGTAAAAATGATGCTATTGAGTTAAATACGGGACTTCTTGCGAATGTTTCGCAAGCAAATAATCCAACGCGTCTGGTCTCGAACTTCTTGCCGCAAGCTTAGTGATGTATTAAGGGTCAGACGAATTGTGCAGTGTTTGCAGCATTTACAGGAAGTCCTTTGAATATGATACAAGAGAAGCTTATGCATCCCAGGCACATTTTCCGAAAGAATAATCCTTTTTGAACGGAGGTCTTGAGGTCATTTTCGAAGCAAGGTGAAAAGGATTATAAATATAAAAATAATTATACTTATTTTGAGCAGAATAAGCGTCAGTTTTCGTTGTAATAACTCAATCTTCGAGACTAGTTATGAATTTGAGTAAATTAAAAGCCAAGGGTTAAGGCTTTCTGAATTAACGGCTTTCTTTGCTCATAAACAATATTCTAATGACAAATATGTTAATTTGTCTGCTCGCTCCAGTGTGGTTCAGTTTGTAGCAAAGCTTATTTAAAAGAGCTCGGAGTAGTTAGAATTCAACGAGTTTGTTTCGTCCTTGGATTTTTTCGGGGGAAAACCTATTTCCGCTTTTTGCAAATCTCTTATCCCTGATAAGTCCTTCCCGGGGGGCATTTCAAAGTTGGCCAATATGTCCTGCTGAATGATGAAAAATTTTTGAAAATTTTGTGCATGAGTATATTGCAGGCTTTTCATTTTATTTATTAACCCGTGTTATTTCATTTCTGTTTTCCGCATCGTTGTTTGTCGATTCATTGACGATCGTCCGATCGTCGAGTACGTGCCTCGCAGTGATGATTTTCTTCCTTCAAGTTTATCTTTTGACAAGAATCTGTTCAAAATCTGTCGTTTTTTGA
>Ga0115008_10005846_pt1 | contig 10146 bp, 11 predicted proteins | sample FraStrMetagenome_FD_87164 | JGI IMG/M metagenome (GOLD analysis project Ga0115008, IMG submission 87164) | Marine eukaryotic phytoplankton communities from Arctic Ocean - Fram Strait ARC3M Metagenome | ecosystem: Environmental > Aquatic > Marine > Oceanic | place: Fram Strait | collected...
AGTAGGATAATTAGGCAAAGGTGTCAAAACAGAAACACTAAAGTCATTCTGTTCCAAGCCTTTCGCTAACTGATAGATGCGGTTAGAAGCTGCTCCAATTTCTGGAGGAAAATAGCTCGTAATAATTAAAACGTCTTTTTTCATGAGGCTGAGGTTACATGCGATGTAAACTGCTTTAGTTTCCCGCTTTTAGAGCGTTCTAATTTCTCTTGTTTTTCAAAAGTAATGGTCAATCCTTTTTCTAAGTAGCGTTCCATTTCTTGACTAATAGTCTCCTTTTTTTCTTCGGAAAGCGTCTCCACACCCACATAAATAACCTTAAAAAGGTGCTTCTCTAATTGTTCAATTACAAACTCTTTCACATGTCCATCATCCTCAATAATACTCTTAGTAATGTAGTAGAACGTTAGACCTGCAGCTTTTTTTCCGCTAGGCAAAATAGCAATATCGTTTGTTCTTCCAATTAAGGTTTTTAAGATTGGGTTTCTGAGTGTACTCTTTTCAGAAATTATACCAATATCACCAATATCATATCTAATAAAGGGATGTGCTTTGTTGTATAAGGAGGTAATGACAATGCGTCCTTCTTCTCCATGAGGAAGACCATTATTATTCTTATCTAATATTTCAATATATAAGGTCTCACTATTTAATTGCCAGTCGTTATTCGTGTTTTGAAAAGCGATTAAATCTAATTCAGATGCGCCATATTCGTTTATTACAGGGACTCCAAATTGTTGTTCCATTAACAGTTTGTCCTTATCAAATAACATTTCCGAAGTAACAACACAAGCTTTTAGAGTTGGACAAATAGAAGTTAAGCAAATAGATTGTCGTTCTAGATACTTCGCAAACTGAACAATAGAGCTTGTATATCCATTAATATAATCAAAGGATGTTGTTTTAAACTTCTGTAAATGTGCTTCAAAAGCAGCATCACTCAGGTCAAATACCGAAAACCGATAACGTTTACTCAGACTATCTTTAAATCGTTCCTTATAATACCCTTTCTTATCTAATGGTATGCCATAAAAACGTGCTTGTCGAGAGGTGTTAAAATCCAAATTGTACCAACTAAATCTATTTTGAATTACTGCCCAAGTCATGGCATGACTAAACTTATCCTTGGCAAAAACAAAGGGATCTCCAGAGGACCCAGAAGTCTTGTTAACGTAAACATTTTTGGTATTAAACCCTTTTGATAATCGTTTTTCTAAAGGTTGTTGCAAATCTTTCTTTGTCATTACAGGTATAGAATTCCAATCCTTTGCATTTGCATTTGGAGCTAACGATTTATAGTATGAGTTATGCTCTAGGTGATAATTTACAATTGTATCCAGCTTATCATATAAAAATGCTTTGTACACCATTTCATTTTTTTCCTGAATATGGGCCAATTCGATTTTTGCCTTATCTAAAGGATAGCCATTTAATCGTAAAGAAAAATCGAAAAGGTTCAAAAAATGATAAGGTTTACATTAGATGTAAAGTAAAGAAAAAAAGTCTTGTTTAGAAACTTCGAAACCCGTAAAAACAATTATTTTTACACAAACAAATTGAAAACATGACAATTTTAATTCTTGGTTCTGGAGGTAGAGAGCACACATTTGCATGGAAAATAGCTCAAAGCCCATTATGTGATAAAATTTTTGTTGCTCCAGGAAACTCTGGTACTGCACAAATAGCAACAAATGTTGACATTAAAGTAACCGACTTTGAGGCCATCAAATGCTTAGTTTTAGAATATAAAATTGATATGGTTGTTGTAGGTCCAGAAGATCCATTGGTTCAAGGTATTCATGATTTATTTTTGGAAGATCAGCAAATAAAACATGTTGCAGTTATAGGTCCTCAAAAGGCAGCTGCAGAGCTAGAGGGCAGTAAAGAGTTTGCCAAAGAATTTTTATTTAGACACAATATCCCAACCGCTGCATACCAGAGTTTTAATGCTAGTAATGTAGAAGATGGTTATGATTTTTTAGAAACGTTGAGTCCTCCTTACGTTTTAAAAGCAGATGGTTTAGCTGCGGGTAAAGGTGTTTTAATACTCAATGATTTAAACGAAGCTAAAGCAGAGCTTAAAAGTATGTTGGTTGATGCTAAGTTTGGAGCTGCAAGTTCAAAAGTAGTTATTGAAGAATTTCTTGACGGAATAGAATTGAGTTGTTTCGTCCTAACAGATGGAAAGAACTATAAAATTCTACCTACAGCTAAAGATTATAAGCGCATAGGAGAAGGTGATACGGGTTTAAATACTGGTGGAATGGGAGCAGTCTCTCCAGTGCCTTTTGCTACAAAAGAATTTCTAAATAAAATTGAAGAGCAAGTTGTAAAACCAACAATAAGTGGTTTAGCTAAAGATAATTTGCCATATAAAGGATTTGTGTTTATTGGATTGATTAAGGTTGGTGATGAACCTAAAGTGATTGAGTACAATGTGAGAATGGGAGATCCAGAAACAGAAGTTGTTTTACCTAGATTAAAAACCGATTTAGTTGAAATTTTTAAGGCAATCGCAGAAGAACGTCTTAACGAGGTAGATATTGAAATAGATGATAGAGCAGCAACTACTGTAATGTTAGTGTCTGGTGGTTATCCAGAAGCTTATGAGAAAGGAAAAAAAATCACTGGTATAGAAAACATTGAGAATTCTATTGCTTTTCATGCTGGTGCAATACTAAAAGATGGAGATGTGGTAACTTCTGGTGGGCGTGTTATGGCAATAACGTCTTATGGAAACACGTATCAAGAGGCCATAAAAAAATCTTACCAAAATATAGATAAACTACATTTTGATAAGATGAATTTTCGAAAAGATATAGGTTTCGACTTGTAATTTAAATACTATAAATACGAATGAGAAGTAACGCTTTTATCTTCTTCATTATTTTTGCTGTGCTCTTTTAATTGTAGCATCCAGTATACCATAGCTACTATACAGATAACTACAAATATCCACGACACTAGATTTGCAGTCCACCAGTTTTCTAGTTCTAACGCTCTAAGCGCATCAAATGGTGCGAATAAAACATTTACAAATAAATCTTCTAAACCTAATAAAAAGTCTTTCATTGTGGTATATTTTTTAGAAACTCTTAACGGGCTTCGTTGGTATAATCATATATTGCAATGCAAAATTACATATTTTTTTCATTTTAAACTATTGCAATGATTTCAAATTTTTTTAGCAAATCAAAACCAATACACTACATCGTTGTTAGTGTTATATTATTATTGGTTTTTGTGTTGTCTAGATTTAACATATTACAAGAGAATTCTAGCCTTTTTATTATTGCGAAACATATAGGATTATTAGTAACTGCATTACTTTCAGTTTTTGTTTTTGATTTTTTGGTGAGTCGTAATGGTTTAACTAAAAAGAATAGTTACAATATTCTTCTCTTTGTATTGTACTTTGCCATATTACCACAAACTTTAGTATATGCAGATCTATTGTTTGCTAATTTCTTCGTCCTTTTGGCGTTAAGACGCCTTATCAGTTTACGCTCTCAAAAAGATATTACGAAAAAATTGTTTGATGCGTCATTTTGGATTGCTATTGCTACGCTTTTTTATTTTTGGTCAGCATTATTTTTCGTAATTGTTATCGCTGCTTTACTAGTGTACATTATTACAGATGTAAAAAATTATTTAATTCCAATCATAGGAATAGCTACAGTTGCTGTTTTAGCAATATCTTATTTTATTGTAATTGAAAAAGATATATTTATTTATTTAGGAGGCTTATATGATTATAGCGTAGATTTTAGTCCGTTAAATTCTAAGCGGATAATAATTGGCTCAACCCTCTTATTATCGTTTGGCTTATGGTCTTTATTTTACTATATAAAGAATATAAAAACTCAAATGAAGAGCTATAGACCTTCATTTAAACTTATCGTGCTTTCCGCAATAATTGCAATAGTTATTATAGCAATAGCACCTTCGAAAAATGGAAGCGAGTTCATATTTCTATTCGCACCATTATCTATTATTATGACGAATTACTTAGAAGTAATTTCAGAAAAATGGTTTAAGGAAACACTGCTTTGGATTATGGTTTTAACACCAATAGTATTGTTAATGTTGTAATTTCTTTCCAAAAGCTAAGTCTCCAGCATCTCCTAAACCAGGAATGATGTACCCTTTATTACTTAGCGTTTTATCTATAGCAGCAATCCATAGGTGTGTATCTTTTCCGAAGTGATTATTAACAAAATCAACGCCATCTTGAGCTCCAATAACACTTACTAAATGAATGTTTTTTGGCGTTCCAAATGGTTTTAATGCTTCAAATGTAGCCACCATAGATTGACCAGTTGCTAGCATAGGGTCTGCAAGTATAAGTGTTTTACCCTCTAGACTTGGACAAGCCAAATATTCTACAATAATTTCAAAGGTTTCCGGATTTTCTTTATGATGCCTGTAAGCAGATATAAAAGCATTTTCGGCCTCATCAAAGTAATTTAAAAGTCCGTTGTGAAGCGGTACACCAGCTCTTAAAATAGAACACAAAACAATATCATCGTTAATGAGTTTTGTGTTACTTGTACCTAAAGGAGTTGTTATAGCTTTAGGTGAAAAATCTAAAGTTTTACTCATTTCATAGCATAAAATTTCACCAATACGCTCAATATTTCTTCTAAACCGCATGCGATCAGTTTGCATATTAACATCTCTAATTTCTGAAATAAAGGAATTTAGAATAGAATTTTCTTGTGATAAATTATGAATGTGCATAGTTAAGTGTTCATTTTATGAATGCTAAAGTTAATGAAGTGATTTAAACTTTTTGCTTTCTAGGGAAAATTAGATGTTTTTTGATCAATTGATGATTTTTTTGACTTGCCTAGTATCGTTAAAGAAGGATAAAAAATAAAAAGCGGACGAAAAACACCGATTTTTGAGCAAAAAGAAAAAAATTAAACCACGTCAACAAATACTCATATATTTGTAATCTAAAATTTCGCATTATGTTTTCAGAAAAAGCAAATAAAATATTTCAGGATGTTATTTCAAAGTATCATGTCATCAATACGGTAGATCAACCGTTTACCAACGCATATAGTAAAGAAGATAATTTATTAGAACATTTATTATATAGAAAATGTTGGATTGACACTGTGCAATGGCATTATGAAGACATCATTCGTGATCCACAAATAGATCCTGTTGCTGCTTTAACATTGAAGCGAAAAATTGATGCCTCTAATCAAGATAGAACAGATATGGTGGAGTATATTGATAGTTATTTTCTTGAAAAATATAAAGAAGTATCTGTAAAATCAGGTGCGACTATTAATACCGAAAGTCCTGCTTGGGGAGTTGACAGGTTATCAATTTTGGCACTTAAAGTGTATCATATGAATGAGGAGGCTACTCGTACAGATGCATCTGATGCGCATAGGGATGCATGTCAAACTAAATTAGATATTTTATTAGAGCAACGAGTGGATTTATCAACTGCTATTGATACGCTTTTAGAGGATATTAGTAAAGGTAATAAGTACATGAAAGTCTATAAACAGATGAAAATGTATAATGACGATGAACTTAATCCTGTATTGCGTTCACAGAAATAATATAGTCCTACTTAGGCAGGATCTTTTAACGCATAGATGCCAAAACCAAAACACATTCTAGTAATTCGTCTTTCCGCAATGGGCGACGTAGCGATGACTATTCCTGTTTTGAGAGCATTTACAATTCAATATCCTGAAATTAAATTAACAGTTTTAACTAAACCTTTTTTCAAACCTTTTTTTAGAAATATTCCTAATATTTCTATTATTTCTGCGGAAATTAAAGGCAAACATAAAGGTGTTTTCGGACTTTATAAACTATCCAAAGAGCTTAAGACTTTAGAAATAGATGAGGTCGCAGATTTACACAATGTCTTAAGAAGTAAGATTTTGAAATTTTTTCTCTTCGGAAAGCATGTCGTGCAAATAGATAAAGGTCGTCAAGAGAAGAATAGGTTAATAACCGGACAATCATTCCAACAACTAAAAACAACACATCAACGTTATGCTGATGTTTTTGAAACTTTAGGATACCCAATTGATTTAAGCCAACCAATGTTTCCGAAGAAAGAAAATCTGAACGAAAAATTTTTAGACGTAATTGGTAGTGACTCAAAACCCTGGATAGGTGTAGCACCTTTTGCGGCTTTTGATGGAAAAATGTACCCATTAGACCTAATAACAAAAGTAATTGAAGAGTTATCTAAAGACTACAAAGTATTATTATTTGGAGCTGGTAACGATGAAAAAATAATATTAAATACAATTGCAGCACCATTGATCGATGTCATTAATCTCGCAGGTCAATTTTCTCTAGATGAAGAATTAGACATTATATCTAATTTAGATGTCATGCTTGCCATGGATTCTGGTAATGCTCATATGGCAGCAATGGTGGGTGTGAAAGTAATTACTGTTTGGGGAATAACACATCCTTATGCTGGTTTTTTACCGTTTAATCATACTATAGATTCTGCAATCTTATCAGATAGAGTAAAGTATCCTAAAATACCAACTTCAGTATATGGGAATAAGGTTCCAGAAGGTTACGACAGCGCAATGCGTTCTATTTCTCCAAGCACTATTATTTCAAAAATAAATGACGCACTAAAATAAAAAGCCTCGCTCAAAAATGAACGAGGCAAGATATAGAATTGTAGATAATCCCTATGATTAAATTCTAATCTGGGACTAAAATATTTTTAATAAAATTAGGTATCAACAATACGTAAGAATATCTTTTATTTTTTCAATTAAGTGTTTTGTTTTAAAGACTAAACGTTAATAAGTTAGGTGTTGTGTCTTTTAAACATCATCATAATCAACAACAATAGTAGGTGTTGTAGGTTGAGCTTGACAGGTTAAAATTAATCCTTCGGCGAGCTCTCCATCGGTTAAAATATTGTTTTGTCTCATGGTTGCTTCACCTTCAGTTATTTTAGCAATACAACTACTACAGATACCACCTTGACAAGAATAAGGAGCATCAATATCTTCATCTAGAGCAGCTTCTAAAATGGTTTGTTTTTGAGACATTTCAAATTCAAATGTTTCATCATCTACGAGAATGCTTATTTTAGTTTTTCCGCTTACAACTGCTGTGTCATCAACCGAAGTAGGTTTTGCAGCTTTGAACAGCTCAAAATGTATACGATCTTCTTGTGTTCCATGCTCTGTTAGTACATTTTTAACGGTATGAATCATAGCTTCAGGACCACATAGGTAATAAGCATCAACATCAATATGCTTGTACTTATTTTTCACAACGTAGTTAACTGTGCTTTTTTCAATACGACCAAATATGGCATCTTCTTCATCTGCTTGACTAAATACAAATTGAATACCAAAACGATCTTTATAGTCATGTTGAAGTTTTAATAACTGATCCATAAACATGGTCTCAGCTATTTTTTTATTTCCATAAACCAAAATAATTTTGCTTAAGACTTCTTCTTCCAACGCACATTTTATGATACTCAAAATCGGAGTAATACCACTTCCAGCTGCAAATAATGCTATATTTTTAGTCTTAGAATCATTAGGTTCAAAGACAAAACGACCCTTTGGTGGTGCAACTTCTATAATGTCTCCTGCGCTTAACTCTGTGTTAGCATAAGAAGAAAACGTGCCATCTTCAACTTCTTTAACAGCTACTTTAAGTTCTCCACTTTTTGGGGATGAACATAATGAGTAGTCTCGTCTAATCTCGTTACCCTCAATATCTGTTTTTAAAGTGATGTATTGTCCTGCTTTAAATTGAAATGTGTCTTTCAATTCCTGCGGAACATCAAAACTAATCGTTACCGCTTTTTCGGTTTCTTTGGTGATATCTTTAATTGAGAGCTTATGAAATTGTGACATGATTTATTTTTTTGTAAAAATAATGAAGCTAAAACACTTTGTCCTTTAATTAGTGAAAAAAATAATGCACAACATTTATATGCATAAGAATTTTATGTATATTTGACGTATGGCAAATTCAAAATTATATAAAGGTAGTTTGGTCACTATTATTTTAAAGCTTTTAAACGAAAGTGATAAAATGTATGGTTATGAAATCACCCAAAAAGTTAAAGCTTTAACTAAAGGTGAATTAAAAATTACCGAAGGTGCACTATATCCAGCACTTCATAAATTAGAAGCTGAAGGTTTGTTAGAAGTTGAGGTTAAAAAAGTGGATAATAGACTGAGAAAATATTATAAACTCACAGAGAAAGGCAACAAAGAGACTGTTAATAAATTACAAGAGTTACAAGAGTATATTGCAACTATGCAGGTTTTAGTCACTCCTAAATTGAGTCTGGAGTAATGGTTAAATTAGAAAAATAAAATATTAGGTTTATCGAAAATTATCTAGAAAATTCTGATATTTTTTATGCAGACATTCGCATGGAAATGACAGATCATATTGCTTCGGAAATTGAACAACTCATGGATGTAGAACACATTCAATTTTATGAGGCCTTCAAGTTGTACATGATACATAATAAGACCTTGGTCTTGAAAAATAACAAGGAATTTCTTAGAGGTACAGATAAATCTATTTTAAAACGATTATGGTTTGAGCTATATAAACTGCCAACTTTACTAGTTTTTGCAGTGGTCTTTTTTATCAGTTTAAAGTGGTTGTCTACGATTGAAGTTGAAGATTTGAGAAACTATATGGCATTGTTTCCAGTATTATCAATCGTGCCATTTTGTATTATTTATTTTATAGCCTTAAACCGATTTGATCTACCTCGTTTTTCTGGTATAGAACGGTTAGCCTTCGTGGATATGATATGTTTTCAACTGTTTCATTTTATAAGTTTACTCTTGGGTCTTTATGTCCAAAGTAAAAGCAGCTTTTATATCGTAGCAGTTGTGATGTCAGTTATTGTAACGCTAAGTTTACTAATCATAAAAATTACTTTTAAAATAATTAACCAGTATCGCAGTGATTATAAATTCATGAAATCATAATAATGACAATCTCCCAAGATCAAATAAAAGACCTTTACACCTTTACAGAAAAACACTTTGTAGAATGGTATGATGTACAAACTGAACTTGTAGATCATTTAGCTAATGGTATTGAATTACAGTGGCAAAATGATCCTAATTTAACCTTTGACGAGGCACTTAAATTAGAGTTTGGTAAGTTTGGTATCATGGGCTTTTCTGAGGTCGTTGAAGAAAAAACAAAGTCACTAGATAGGTATTACAGAAAACTAGTTTGGGAATATTTTAAAGATTATTTTAAGTTACCTAAAATCATAATTTCATTCTTTATTGTTTACGCAGTGTACCTCGGGCTTTATCATTTAGAAAATAAACTGATAATAATAATTCCTATTGCCATTACGTTGGTAATAATTCATTTTTATCATTTATATAAGTCTTCAAAAAATATAAAATTACGACAGAAAGAAACCAATAAGAAATGGCTATTTGAAAATTCATTTCTACAACTAGGAGGTCTTATTCATTTTTTAAATATTGGAATTTATCTACCACTACTTTTTAACACTAAAACGGAATGGAATCAAACAGTTGTGCTTATATTATCAATTAGTATTGTTATGTATTTCCTTGTGCTTTTTGTAGCTATAAAAATAGTGTCTCCAAAACTTCGTCATAAATTTTCGGAACAGCACCCAGAATTTATTTTGTAACAAATTAAGACTATTAACTACTAATATTTCAGAATAAAAAAATTAACCTATCAACCAATATGAGAATTAAACAATTTGTTAGCTTAGAATGGAAACAGTTTTTTCGTTCTGCAAATTTTGGAAAAAGCATAGCTATTAAAATTTTTATGGGCTTTATGGCCATATATTTTACCGTTATTTTCTTAATACTTGGAATTTTGTTGTACAAAATACTTGGTAAACTGTTTCCAGAAATAGATCCTATTGTATCACTCAATAATTATTTAATTTATTGGATTTTATTTGAGTTGGTATTTCGATATTTCATGCAGAAGTTACCAGTCTTAAATATCAAACCCCTTTTAACACTGCCTATTTCGAGGCAAAAAATCACTAATTACGTACTAACTAAGTCTGCATTATCACCGTTTAATATATTGTCACTTTTTTGGATAATTCCTTTTTGCGTTACACTTTTAGTAAACGATTAT
>Ga0115008_10005848_pt1 | contig 10146 bp, 10 predicted proteins | sample FraStrMetagenome_FD_87164 | JGI IMG/M metagenome (GOLD analysis project Ga0115008, IMG submission 87164) | Marine eukaryotic phytoplankton communities from Arctic Ocean - Fram Strait ARC3M Metagenome | ecosystem: Environmental > Aquatic > Marine > Oceanic | place: Fram Strait | collected...
CTGAAAACGATTTATTACAAATGGAACTCTCTTTATTAAACTCTAAAAATAGTGTAACTACCAATAAAATTGGTTTAAAAAGAACATCTCAAAATCTAGCAAGGTATTTAGAACTAGATACGGAAGATATTGTTCTAAGTATCCCTAAAGACTTAGAGACTTTTTCTGTAAGTACAGCAAAGGCAATTGAAGAAGCAAATTCAAATAGAAAATCTATTATTGAATATAGAAGAAGAAGGTTAGAAGCAGAAAAAGAAGTTGCTAACATTAAAGGAAACAACAGAATACAACTAAGCCTAAATGCCAACTTTGGTATCTCTCAACAGGGGTCTGTTTTTAATGATTTGTTTCAAAATTACAATCAACAACAAAATGTTTCATTATCATTAGGAATACCAATTATAGATTGGGGCGTTTCTAAGTCTAGAAGAAAGTTAGCAGAAGCTAATTTAGATTTAACCAACACCAATTTAGAGCAAGAGCAGCAGGCTTTTGAACAAGAAATTTATTTACATACGCTTAATTGGGAAAATCAAAGAAACTTTTTAGAAACTTCAAAAAAGGCTCAGGAAATTGCAATTAAACGGTATGAAATTACAAAAAAAAGATACATTTTAGGTAAAATAACAATTACAGATTTAAATCTTGCCCAACAAGAGAAAGACCAATCTATTGTAAGGTATTTAAATTCTTTGGAACAATTTTGGGTAGATTATTATACCTTAAGAAGGTTAACTTTATTCGATTTTAAGAGCTATAAAAAGATTACTACTGAAGATATTGTGTATGATTAATTAAAAAAACTTGAATCCTCTATTTTATTATGAATAGCTGTGTACACAATTCTCAATTTTAATAATTAATTAACTATCGAAAGAGCTAGAAAATACAATTCTTTTGTAAGTTTGTTGATGATTTTAAAAAAATAATCAAACAAAAAATGCTCAAAACTAGAATATTATTTTTACTATTTTTTTTTATTTCACTGGCTTCTTTCAGTCAAGAAAAATTAACGATCAGTGGAACTGTTTATGACCAAAATGACAATGAAACTTTAATTGGTGTATCTGTATATTTTCCTGAAATAAACTCTGGAACTACAACTAACGAATACGGCTTCTACTCAATCACAATACCGAAAGGAACACACAAAATTCAAGTAAGCTATTTAGGGTATACAACCATTGTTGAATCAATTAATCTAACAGAAAAAATTACAAAAGATTTTAAACTGAACGAAGAAGCTGAAAGCCTAGAAGAAATTGTTTTAAAAACTAATATAGAAAAACTAAATATTAGAACACCTCAAATGAGTGTTAACACACTAACAGCATCTACCATAAAGCAGATACCTGTTGTTTTAGGCGAGGCAGATATTATTAAATCTCTCATACTTTTACCGGGTGTTACAAGTGCAGGGGAAGGAGCCTCAGGCTTTAATGTTAGAGGTGGTGCAGTAGATCAAAATTTAATTTTATTAGATGAAGCTATTGTTTTTAATTCGTCTCATTTATTTGGTTTCTTTTCTGTTTTTAATCCAGATATAATTAAGGATATTAAATTATATAAAGGTGGAATTCCTGCAAAATATGGAGGAAGGTTATCTTCTGTTTTAGATATTTATCAGAAGGAAGGAAATAGTAAAAATTTTAATATGACTGGCGGAATTGGTCTAGTCTCCAGTAGGTTATTAATAGAAGCACCTTTAGAAAAAGAAAAAAGCTCTTTTGTTGTTGCAGGTAGAGCATCCTATGCACATTTATTCTTACCACTATTTGATAATGATAATAAAGCGTATTTCTATGATCTAAATAGCAAAATAAATTATAGATTTAATGATCGTAACAATCTTTTCTTGTCTACTTATTTTGGAAAAGATGTTTTTGGAGTTAGTGATAGTTTCGTAAATAAATATGGTAATACGGTTGTTAATTTGCGGTGGAATCATCTTTTTTCAGATAAACTGTTCTCTAACTTATCATTAATCTATTCTGATTACTTCTATGGTTTAATCTTAGATTTTGTTGGTTTTGAATGGGATTCTGGTATCACAAACTTTAACTTAAAATATGACTTCAAGCATTATTTAAACGAGAAATTTAAATTAAGTTATGGTATTAATAATATTTATATAAAATTTAATCCTGGAAAAATTATTCCAAACAGACAAGATTCTGGAATTATCGCAGAAAAACTTATCGATAAATATGCCAATGAGTTTGCTGCCTACATAGATGCAGAACATAAGGTTTCAGATAAACTTCGTTTTCAATACGGAATACGTTTTAGTAATTTTACCAGACTAGGACAGGATGAACTTAATGTATATCAAAACAACCAAGCAGTTATTTACAATAACGAATTTAAGAAGTATGAATCTGCAGAAGCAAGTGGCATAGAAAAATTTAAAAGAAGTGATGCAATTGCAACTTTTAATAATTTTGAACCCCGCGTTTCAATGTCTTATATACTAAATGAAGATTCGTCCATAAAGGCAAGTTATAATAGAATGGCTCAGTATCTTCATTTGCTTTCTAACACCAACTCTCCTACTCCTTTAGATGTATGGACCCCAAGTGGTAAATACATAAAACCACAATTATTAGATCAATATGCTGTTGGTTATTTTAAAAGTTTAAAAAATGGAGACTACTCTATAGAGACTGAAGTTTTTTATAAAGACATTCAAAATAGAATCGATTATATAAACGGTGCAAATTTAGTAGCAAATAATGAAATTGAAACTGTTATTTTGAATGGAAAATCGAGAGCTTACGGATTGGAGCTACTTCTGAAAAAAAATGAAGGAAAGTTAAAAGGATGGCTAGCCTACACTCTTTCTAGATCAGAACAATTAACTGAAGGAAGAACACCTAATGAGCCAGGTATAAACCAAGGAAATTGGTACAGTACACCTTTTGACAAAACACACGATTTTTCTATTAATGCAAGTTATGAACTAAATAAAAAATGGACTTTTAATACGAATTTTGTTTTTCAAACGGGTCAACCAACAAATTACCCAGTTGGTCAATACGAAGTTCAAGGTTTAAATGTGCCAATTTATGACGACAATAGAAGAAATGCAGATAGGCTTCCTGCCTATCACAGGTTAGATGTTTCAGCAACATTAACTCCACGAAAAAATAAGAATAGAAAATGGAAAGGAGAATGGGTTTTCGGAATTTACAACCTATATGGCAGAGAAAATGCAGCCTCTATAAACTTTGCTCAGAATAGAGAAACCTTTAAAAATGAAGCAATACAGACTTCTATTTTTAGCATAACACCATCTGTTACTTATAATTTTAAATTTTGAAACAATAAAAATCACTCCTAGAGAGATTTAATATTACTTATTTTTATGAAAAACATAAAATTACTTCCTGTTTTATTATTACTAATTTTTTCAAATTGTGAAAAAGTAATAGATGTTGATGTTCCTTCAATTGAACCAAAATTAATTGTAGATGCTTCTTTTGAAGTTTTATTTGATGAAACACCTGTTACTGCAAATACACATGTAAAACTTCGGTTGTCTGCAGATTATTTTGATGATGTTATCCCAACGGTTACAGATGCTACTGTCTTTATAACAAACTTAACCGACAATAGTATTACTAACTTTTCTGATGCAAATGCAGATGGAAATTATGAACCAATAACACCTTTTATTCCTGTTGATGATATTCAATATGAATTAACAGTTATCTATGATAATGAGACCTACAAAGGAAAAGCTACAAAAATAAAATCATCACAATTTATAACCGTAGAACAAGGTGATGAAACACTATTTTCTGGGAAAGAAACAGAAGTTAAAGTTTCATTTGCAGATAATGCTTCTGAAGAAAATTATTATTTATTTGATTTCACAAACAATTCATTTTTATCTATAGAAGATCGTTTTTTTAATGGTACAGACTATAATTTTTCCTTCTTTTACCAAGAAGACGAAATAGAATTACCAACAACTGTAAATGTTAAGATGTCAGGTATTACCAAAGAATACTTTACTTACTTTAGAATTTTAATCAATCAAAGTGGGCAGAATTCTGGGGGTCCTTTTCAAAGTGTACCATCCTCTTTATTAGGTAATATTATTAATACCACTAACGAAGCTAATTTTCCTTTAGGGTATTTTCATATTTCAGAAACAGACACTTATAAATTAGACTTAATTGAAAAAGATTAAATAAGTTGTTAGAAACATCAATTAAGAATACCAGAAAAACTGTATTTTTGAGAGATGAATTTTATAAAAACTACAGAACAAGATTCCAAATACAACCATTTAGAAAAAATGTCACTGTCTAATTTATTAATTAATATTAATAATGAAGACAAATCTGTGGCAATAAGTGTTCAAAAATCTTTACCTCAAATAGAAAAACTAACACAACAAGTGGTAGATAAACTAAAACTTGGAGGAAGGTTATTTTATATTGGAGCAGGCACTAGTGGTCGTTTAGGTATTTTAGATGCTTCAGAGTGCCCACCCACATTTGGTGTTCCCCACGAATTAGTAGTTGGTTTAATTGCTGGTGGAGATATTGCCATAAGAAAAGCGGTTGAATTTGCAGAAGATTCTAGAAACCAAGGATGGTTAGATTTACAAAATTATCAAATTTCAGATAAGGACATTGTTGTGGGTATAGCTGCTTCTGGCTCTACTCCTTATGTAATTTCAGCTTTAGAAAAATGCAATGAAAATAATATTACTACGGGCTGTATTACATGTAACAAAGAAAGCCCTTTAGCAGAAGTTTCTAAGTACCCCATTGAGGTAATTGTGGGTCCAGAATTTATTACTGGAAGCTCTAGAATGAAAGCTGGAACTGCTCAAAAATTAGTTTTAAACATGCTGTCTTCAGCAACAATGATTCTTCTTGGAAAGATAAAGGGAAATAAAATGGTAGACATGCAACTATCTAATAATAAGTTATTAGAAAGAGGTGAAAAAATGTTAGTAAATGAATTAAATATCGACCAAAAAACTGCAAATAATTTATTGCGACAATTTGGAAGTGTTAGAAATGCAATCCAAAATTATAAAAAATGAGTACAGATGTAAATTTATTAGGAAAAGGATTAAGGCAATTAGGAATTCTAATTTTTCTTTTGATAATATCCCCTATTTCATTAACAATGGGGTTTAAAGCTTTAAAAAAGTTTACTGAAAGTCCACAAAAATTTATAGCATATGGAATTATATTTATTGGGATTTCATTGATAATATTTACAATATTTTTTGCTTTTAAAACATTTAAAAACTTGCTTAATGCGTTTTTTAATAGCAACTAAATTTGAATAACAACAAGCTATATAAAGCTTTAAATTGGGAACATTGGCCCGCTGCCTTTTTTTATGTTCCTAACATCCCATTTGCTTTTTATCTGGCCGCAAAAGCGAAGCATTCTACTTTTTTCAGTGCAGCTAATCCCTCTATAAAAAGTTCTGGAAACGGAACAGAGAGCAAGTCAAGAACGATGGAATTAGTTCCAATAAAGTATAGACCAATAAGTGTTTTACACAAAGCTACACACTGTATTTCATCTACTTTAAATGCTATTAAAAAAGAGCATATACAATTTCCTTTAATAGCTAAACCAGATATTGGCTATAGAGGTTTATTAGTGAAAAAAATTAATTCAGAAATCGAATTAAAAAATTATTTAAAAAAATACCCCATAGATATTATTATTGAAGAGTTTTTAGAATTTAAAAATGAATGCGGAATTTTCTACCACAGAAATCCAAATGAAAAAAAAGGAAAAATATCATCAATAACTTTAAAGAAGTTTTTAACAGTGGCTGGAGATGGAGAATCTACTTTAAAAGAACTTATAAGTAAAAATAGTAGAGCAAAATTGTATTTAAATTTGTTGTTAGAAATTCATCAAAATAAGCTACAAAGCGTTCCTAAAAACAAAGAAAAAATAGAACTTTCTGTTATTGGAAATCACTCTAAAGGAACACAATTTATCTGTGGTAATAATTTAATTTCAAAAAAATTAGAACAAACTTTCGACGAACTAAGCAATACTATTTCTGGTTGGTATTACGGTCGAATTGATATAAAGTATAATTCTTTTGAAGAGCTTGAAAATGGTGAGAATTTTAAAATCCTGGAGATTAACGGAATTCTTGCAGAACCCACTCATATGTATGATACAGAAAACTACACCTATTTTCAAGCATTAAAAGCTATTAGAACGCATTGGAAATCTTTGTATGAGATAGCTACTATAAATCATAAAATGAATGATGTTCCATACAAAAGCGCTCACAAATTCATAAATGAAATGTTTGAATTAAGAGCGCACAAGAAAAAAATAACACAATACTCTAAAAATTAATTACAGACTTCTTTCACTAAACTTTATTCATTGTATTGAGTTCTATAATAAACATCTATTTATTTTTGGCACGTTATTTGAAAATATAAAATTAAACGTGACAGCCGAAAAACGATTTAGAGTAGGCAAAACCTTTAAAACGATATATTATGAAAAAATATATACTTGTAGTATTAGGAGTGTTTATGGTGATTTCTAACATCGAAGCCAAAAAAGGCAAATTACAACCAAAAAATATCAAGGGAAGTTACAGCGATAATAACACGGTAAGTTTTGTTGAAAGAGGGATTAAATTTCACCTATTTTTAAATGGAGGTTTTGATTTTAATACAAGGCACGGAGATCGATATTTCGACTATAACGCTAAGAGAATAAAAAGAACTAGAATCAGAATAAAAAGAGATTTTAATGGTCAAATTAAACAAATAGGGACTGTTTTTATCAACTATGACTATAGAGGAAATGTGAGTCGAATTGGAAATGTTTTTATGCAATACAGGCATGGAAACTTAACAAAAGTTGGAGGTTTAAAAATAGCCTACAATCAATGGGGTAATCCAAGATTTTTTGGACAGGTAAAAAATAATAATTTCTATTATAATGATGTTGGGTTTAATTATAATATTCACATTAGAGATATTTTCGATTATAATGATGCTTATTTTTACAGAAATGATTTTAGAAATAACTATGTTAAGGTTAGAGAAGACACTAACTTCTATTACTATAAAGCAAAACCGAATGCTAGCATTGGAGAACGTAGTAAAATATTAAAAAGAAGAAAACAGATTACTAGAAAGCTACGCCCAAAAAGAAACAAAAGAAACGCTAATAATTTTTACAAAAAAAAAGACACAAATAAAGAGGGTGAAGGTAGAAAAAGAACTAAAGGTTAGAGAAAGAGGATAGGATAAAAAAAACCGCCAATTGGCGGTTTTTTTATAAACTTTATTATTTCTAGCCAAAAATATCGTTCAATATTTTTGCCAATCGAATGCCTCCTTTTTGTAATTGATCTCTTACAGTTCCAAAATGTTCATAGGAATATCGATACCGAAGCTTGTCGCCCATTTTGGCAGATGCATATACTTTTTTAGTTAGTTCATGTACTTCATGCACCCAATCGACAACAGTTCCTTCTTCAATTGTTTCAATTTGTTGATTCGTTAAATCTTTAGCATTGTCTGCTAATTCTAAATAACCCATATTCCAAGCTTCAATCATTTTTGTATCCCAAACAGCATGCAAATTGGTTCCTTTTCCAAACCATTGAACCTGTACTGTATTTCCTCCTTTATCTTCTCTTTGCCCAATGTGCATAGGTTGGTGAAGGTCTCCAACAAAATGGACTAACATTTTTAGGTGAAAAGACTTGTCTTCATCGGAGCTATTCTCATCTTTTAAAACTTGAATACATTTCTGAATTCCCGTAACTAAATCTCCTTTAGGTTTTTTTTCTGCAGTATCATAAGATTCACCCAAGTCCATATTAATATAATGCCAAGAATAATACTTACTGTAAGCTCTGTCTGATTTTATTTCATCTGCAAATGTAGACACAAAGGCTAAACTTTGTCCTTTCAATAATTTATCTATTTTCTTCTTAGCTCTTCTATCTAAATGGTTTTCAGCAATTTTACCTGTTGCTCTGTGTCCATTTTGTCCCCAAAAAACAACTTCTTCTCTAGCAGGATTTCCTAATAAAAAGAAGGATATGAATGTGAATACGATAAGTTTCATCTTTAAATTTTGATATATTTTTTGCGAAGTTATAAAAAATAAATATCAAATTATTTGGAAAGCAATAATAAAATTTGATATATTTGTGATATCATTTTAATATCATAATAAATACAACACAAATGAAAGTAGAAAAAATAATAAAACCCGCAAATGGTTATTTAATGTTATTCATTGTTTTAGCATTATTCTTTGGTGGAATTACCCTATCTATAATTCAGGAAACGGAAATGTATCTACCTCTAATATTTATAGGTTTTATAGGTTTCTTTGGCTTTATATTGGTGAATCCGAACACCTCCAAAGTTGTTTTACTTTTTGGAAAATATGTTGGTACTATAAAAGATAACGGATTGTATTGGGCAAATCCATTTTATAAAAAGAAAACCATTTCTTTAAGAGCTAGTAATTTTGATAGTGAGCGTTTAAAAGTAAATGATAAATTAGGAAATCCTATTATGATTTCTACCATTTTAGTTTGGCGTGTTACAGACACCTACAAGGCCGCCTTTGATGTAGATAATTATGAGAATTTTGTTCGTGTACAAACAGATGCTGCAGTGAGAAAATTAGCAAGTATGTATCCGTACGATAATTTTGCAGATGAGGGGCATGATGAAGATATTACCTTACGATCTAGTGTAAATGAAGTTTCAGAGGCATTAGAAAAAGAAATTGATGAACGTTTATCTATTGCTGGTATCGAAGTTTTAGAAGCAAGAATTGGATATTTAGCCTACGCTCAAGAAATTGCTTCTGCCATGTTAAAAAGACAACAGGCTACGGCAATTGTTGCAGCAAGACATAAAATTGTACAAGGTGCTATAGAAATGGTAGAAATGGCCTTAGAAGAGTTGAATAAAAAAGAAATTGTAGTGTTAGACGAAGAGCGCAAGGCTGCCATGGTAAGTAATTTATTAGTTATTTTATGTGGAGACAAAGAAGCTTCTCCTGTTGTAAATACCGGAACTTTAAGTCATTAACCACTGCTAACTATGAAAAAATTTGTTTTAACAGACGGATATGTTTCTATGGACACCAAACAGCTCCATGTTGAACTTAATACTACAAAAAAAGACATTAAAAATAGAGGTGGGTGGCTAGGAATACTATTATCATTTTTAACCTTAAAACTTTTTTTAGATTTTAGTGAAGAAGAAGTTTTCGATAAAGTATCTGATTATTTTAGTATTGGATTTCAATTTTTAGGTGTTGTTACTATTATTTTAATCTTTATGTATTTGCTATTTTTAAGAAAATCGAAAAATAATTTAATGATAAACGACATTATAAAAATTGAACTTGACAAACAAGAATTTGAAACAAATGTATCTCTTGTTTTTTCTAGTAAGAGAGAATTTGACCTCAGTTTTAGAAATTTAGAAAACCAAATAGCTCCCTTTTTAGAAGAGTTAAAGAAAAGGAATACAAGATTAAAAATAGAATCAATATAAAGTGAAAAACGTAAAGAACTATTACTTAATTGATGGTCATTTAGAAATTAATAATTCGACTTTAAAAATTAAGTACAGCAAATATAGATATGCATTAAAAGTATTGAAGTTTTTTGGGAGTATTTCTATGATATATTTATTCATTAAAAAAACAACTAATTATCAAAATATAACTGGAATATACGAAAATATTAAGTTTTGGATTTTTGGATTCGCTTCTATTTATTTGTTTTATTTGTTTTTTTATTCACTTTTTAAAATCGTTTGGATTAATAAAATAGAATTAAATGATATCGTAAAAATTGAAGTAGAAAACGATGAGGGAGAGGATATAGATGAAGATAGTAAAATTGAGATAACTCTTATAAAGAATAATGGAAGAAAAAAAATAATAGAATTACAAAAAGAAAAGAATCAATTTGATCCTTTCTTAGATGAAATTAAAAAAAGAAATTCAAGAATACAAATTGAATATTTATAAATTAAGCATAAAATACAATTAAGCAGGAAAGATCTTTGGTGCAGGAATTGGAAAAATATTTATCAGTAGAGATTTGATATTGTCTATTGAAACTGAATCCAGAATTGTTTAA
>Ga0115008_10005851_pt1 | contig 10143 bp, 9 predicted proteins | sample FraStrMetagenome_FD_87164 | JGI IMG/M metagenome (GOLD analysis project Ga0115008, IMG submission 87164) | Marine eukaryotic phytoplankton communities from Arctic Ocean - Fram Strait ARC3M Metagenome | ecosystem: Environmental > Aquatic > Marine > Oceanic | place: Fram Strait | collected 2012-06-18
ATTCAATAAGGTAAAAAAGGATATAAAAACTGATTTGACACATTGAATTTAAGGCAAATAACTGGCTCGAGCCATTTCTTGTCGGAGCAGTTTGGTCTGGATTCTTTTGCGTTTTGTACGGATGCTTCAGAACGATAAACGCAGTTGGAGCATCTGGAGGAATTTGTGGTATTATGGGCTATCTCTCATATTTTATGTGGAACAATGAGCAGAAAGTTATTGCGCCAATGTTCCCTTTCAATCTTGTTCTTGAATTACCTCATCAGCTGATTGCATCTACTGGCAGTCAGTATAACATCCCAACTGCGTTCTCGATGAGAGAAGCGACGCTTCTTATGATAGCATCTTCGGTTATATTCGGCATCAGACAAATTCAGACCGGAAGAGGTATTTTCGCTCATGCTGGTCATCTAGGTGGCATTCTGGGTGGCCTCTTTACTGCATATAATCGGGATATGGCTGATAGACGTAAATTAAGAGACAATAATCAACTTGCTAAATTTCTGTTTAATTAATTAAACATATTTTTGAAAATATTTGTTGTAACGGATAAGTTTTTCATATTTTTTACTTTTCACTTTTAGAATGATTCTTTGGCGGCGAAATTTGAAGAAATACTACTACTCCGAAAACAATGGACCTCTTTTAACTGACCTTGGCTTTCTTGCTAAAGCTGGTGCAACCATTATCTGTGTCGTTCTTCCGCTTGTTCTAGCGTTGGCGTCTGGCAGACTCGTAGACGACTTTGACGTCAGACAAATCGAGATGGATGCGAGATTTAACGAAGCAGTACTTGTTGTTCATTCTAGCTCTGCTCCCAATTTGGAGGTTCCATATTTTCAATAAACATTTTTTAATATTTTAAGGTTTTTCGATTTTCGCGAACTCGCAACTTTCGCGATTTTTCCTCATCATCATTTCTTGCTGCGAATTTCTCTGACCGTTTGGAAGTGACCCTTTCCACGAGCTCTTCCGACGTGACTGGCTTCGATATATTTAGCTACATCAGCGCTCCAACCATTTCTAGCAGCAGCCAGTTGATCTACTCCCAATCTAAAATCGCGACAACTGCCGACGAGGCAGAAATCCACTACAACATACGGTAGAGAATTCTTCTAATGAGATCTAGGATTTCACACCAGAGTCGTTTAACGACTCGTTAATTCCTAATTTTTAATATGCTCGAGCGGCCGTCGCTGGCAGCCTGCCATTTTTGGCGCTGCATTTTTTTCTAATCGACGTTTTAATTTTTTCATTTAGCCTCACTCAGCGGAATAACATCTTTTGGATAAATCCTGCTTATCAAACCGATCAATTCGATAACAGCTACCTTCCAAGCAAATTCGAAAACGACTGGGATCCTGACCAAGCAATCAGAAATGCAACTGATCAGCTCGTTAGAATGACAGCTTCCGACAGGATCAAGTGGTCTTTTAATGGTTCCGGCGACGAAGGGTTCACGCTAAAGATGACTTTCTGGCACGGAGGTAGAATGATGACTATGGCCGAAGCGACGACGACGGCGCAGTTGTATAGAATCATCATTCAGTTTATTTACTTTCTTATTCGTAAGTAAAATGTTCAGCGATTTTGAAAATAAATAATTTTTAGCAATCGCGTGGGTATGCGTTAAAGTGCTTGATTATTGCTTCGACAGTGGTATTTTCGGTTCGAACTGCAAAATGGAGAAAATGAACTGAAACAATCAATTTGAACAAATTCCTAGACTGCCAATTTTACGATATTTTTATTTTTTACGTTTTAAAAGATTTTACTTTTTATAAAACCATCTTTGAACGAATTTTTATAAAGAATGACGTTAATTCGATGTCGGATAAAGCGCTTGGCGCAGCTCACATCGTCGGTAAAACAAATAACACTCGAGGAAATGTTCCAAAATCAATTTCAGAGATCCTCTGAATGAGAATCAATCGGAATGAGAGTTTTGGAACTTTCAATTAGTCAAAGGAAAATAAATTCTCTTTTCGACCTGGACAGTGGGTAGACTTTTTCCCGCCAAACTTCGAGAATCCAGGAGGTTACTCGATTTCATCTTCTCCCGCAGATTCTGAATTGGAACTTGCCATCAGAGAAGGAAGTCATCCTGTTGTAAGATGGATCTATGAAGACGCGAGAGAAGGCGATCAAGTTTCGGAACGGATTCAAAAATATTTTTTTCTTACTTTAAAATTTTCTCTGGAATTAACGTTTTTTCGAATATTGTACTCGTCGAGGGAATCGTCATTCTGACTCTTTCCATTTTGAAAGTCATCGCACGCGAGAAATATGAGTCATTTTTGTCGTAGTGAGTCAACGCGCGAGCGCTGTCTTTCCACGGGCCAACCAGAGAAGTGGATTTACACGTGAATTAGAGAAAAGGGAAATTCCAGCCTTGTCGCCATAATGGAAGGTGAATATTGCATCCATAAGGTCAGATTCAAGTCGGTGGAGATTGGTTCTTAAAAAGAAGAAAGAATGAACAGAAGAATCTCTTGTTAATAGCTGGTGGGGTTGGAATAAACCCGATTCTGTCGATGCTCAGGAAATTTGATAAACAATAGATATAAGCTATTCAAAAGACCTGATAACTTGTTTTTTGCAGAAAATTTATATTAACTTTAAAAATCGTAATTTTTTAAAATATCAAATCCGAAAGACATTTATCTGTCGACGATGACGGCTGGGAAAGCATAACGTTAATATATTCTGGGCGTCACTGGGATGATGTTTTGTACAAAGACGAGTCACTGCTTTGTTTAGAAAGTCTTCCTCAGCTCAAAATCAAAATACATTTGACAAATCAAGATTTCCAAGGAAATCTTACAGATTCTCGAAGAGTCACGTTTCGGTAATTTTACTTTTTGTTATAAATAATATTTACAATCAGCTCTTAGGCTTGGTAGACTTTCCCGAGAAGTTGTCCGCGATTTCGATAATTCTGAGACCGTCTCGTATCTTTGCGGTCCGCCAGCAATGAGCGACGAGGTCAGCTCTTGGATGGCAAAAGCAGAAGTCAATTATGAAAAATGGTGGTAAAAAACAATCAAAAAAATCATTTTACTGAACCTTGAAAATCGTTTCTTCAACAGTTCTATCTTCTATTCAAATTATATCTTTCTTTATTTTTTCAGACCAGATTCGGACAAAATGCAGAACGACGAAGGACGCGTTGTCGATCTTTACATCCCACGAAAGTGCACCGCCTCCAACCGACTTATCGGCGCGAAGGTTCGATTTTTGTTGAGTAAAAATGAATGATTCTTGATTTTCAGGACAAGTCCTCGATCCAGATCAACTTCTGCGATGTCGACCCCGTCACCGGCGTTATGTTGAAGTCGAACACGACCTTCGCTATCTGCGGCGCTCTCCGCCGAATGGGCGAATCTGATGACTCCATCTACCGACTCGCCCGAGAACAAGGTCTTGCCAAGTAAATTCGGCATTTCTGCATTTCATGTGAAATTAAAGAAAACGACCAATTATAATTCAAAGCTCTCTTCTATGATTTCCGAAAATCGGAAGAGGCTGTTCTCGTTTCTTTCATCATAGCTTTAATTTAATGAGGCCATTAACTTGGGATTTGTCTTTCTTAAATCGCTTGCGTCTTGAACGTATATGCCCGCAAAGAAATTATGGCCAGTTAGTTTTTGCCTAAGATGGTATTTCTATGGTCCTGCAATGATTTATGATCAATGAGGAATCGAAGGCATTTTAAATAAATTAATTATATTTCGAGAAAGCGATGAATGACGAGTGGAAATAAGCAAGGTTAGAAAGTAAGCAGTTTCTTTTCTAAATCGGAATTTCTAAAATTGGCGTGCAGATTTCTTTATTTTTGATGTGTATCGTAAAGGGCATCTTCGTCAGATCGTTGTCGTTGCAGTTTCTGTTGTTTTTACAGACTTTGTAGAAAAAGTCGCTGAAGACTTGTCAATTGCTGTTCAGTTATTCTTTGCTACGTACACTTTCGTTTTCTGATCGTCGATTAAAAATGTATCGTCGACTTTGATTTTCTTGCATTCGAGTCTTGGATTATTGGTCATTTTATTCACGCAACATGCTTGTCTGGCCCAGATCCGCTCCTTCTCGGATTTGTAATGAGCAATATTGCAGGACGGATCCGAAAGGTACGTTCTCCACGCTGGCTTTTCCCATTGAGACGCTAGTTGTGAGCATAATCCTTTGGAAAACATCACATCACAATGAGGCCCACCAGGCTTCAGACAGGGGTACCTTTCCTGATAATTGCTGTTACACTTGCAATTTGTCCGAATCTTTTGTGAAGTACCAGTTATAATTATCAGGTTTCTATCGCAATTGTTCATTCCTCAAAATTAATTTACATTCTCATGTTACGTGCATTTTACCTCTATATTTGTCAAAATTCATCAGTATTTCAGGGCGTATTTGAGAGCGGAAAATTTTGTCAGTACAAAGAAGTCTTTTCAACTCAGTGTTGTTTAGTCTTTCTTTGGTCGACTCGCAGATGTTGGAACTGCTATGTCGACGCGTCTGTCTCCTGAGGCCGTTGTTCCGTGTTAACTTCTTGATATCATTTTCTTTTACGTAAATGAAAAGATTTTGGAATATTTGTACCTGACAAATTCGTAGTGCTCAGTAAACGCTGATTGTCACTTTGAATCGTGCTGAATATCTCCATCGTGAAGTTCATAGCGCTGCTGCATCTCGATAAAATAACGAAAAACACGAATACGATTTTTGACATGCTGCAAATTTTGCGAAAATTGAAAAAAACTTTCTTCAAAAAGATAGTCTAGAATCCTCTCTTCAGTCTTTCAGCATGTACGTTCCGTGCGTCTCGTTAAAGTGACAACCTAAACGCCTCCTCGTAAGCAAACAAGATTATGCTGTCGAGTTACGTTTTTTGAGCGAGTCATCTGTCGTTTGTCGATCTGCGTTTTGACAAAAACAAAAAGAAGAATCTGATTAAATGAATCGAAAACTAATAAAGTACGTCTGTCCGCCACTATCCAAAAATAAAAGTCTGCATTTTACTATTTTTTAAGAATTAAGTCTTAAAATGACTACGAACCTTTGCTAAGCTTTCTCAGTAGTGGTGGCTTGGCCGTCCGCAAATTAGTTTTTTGGGTGGGATAATGCTGTCGAACCGTTGAGGTGTAATATCAAAAGTGTAATTAGGCGATTCTGTGGCGTCGGTTTTCATGCCTCGCAATAGCCAAAGGCAAGCAGAATAGACCGACATTCCGGCATCAACTCGGCGATTAATGATGTCGAGAGCGTCAAGGTCGACAGCGTTTCTAAATGAGTTTAATTGATCTATAATGTCACTAATGGTTCACATTCAACTCTTCTCGGCATAGCGGACAGCTCAATTAGGAGAACCACTCGCTGAAGTTGAATTACCCGCATTTGGCAGAGAATTTTCCTTCCGATGCTTTTTTCAACAAGTAGACTATCATAAAGTCCTTATTTTTTGCTGGATGTCCATATTTTTAAAAATCAATGACCGAAGCATCAAAAATCATGTCAATCAAGTTAGCTCTCCATCTGCCAAAGAGCAAGTTTAGCCATCATGAAAGCGCATATTCGGCGGTTAGAAACTGGAGTTTTGCCTGGAAAGACAAGTGTCATATTGACCTCCTCCGGAAGTGAACCTCGCGTGGCGGTCTGCAGTGGTTGCTACCAATCAAATTGATTTCATTGCGATTCGCTCTTTTGAATAATCTTCTGCGAGCATAATTCCGCACATTCGGGGCAGTCAGACAGCAATTCAGAAGTTCCAAATTGATGCGAATTAAAATTGATGGAGATTAATTTTTAACGCATTTCAGATTCAGGAAGTTGGGATTTCAAGTTTTTAAGACCAGAGTTTATGACCTTGTTCAAATTTTTAAATTACCTGAAAATATGGGACTTGACATAAAAAAGAAATTGAAGAGTCAGAAAACAATAAGTTATATTACTGTAATTCCTAACAGCTTAGTTGTAATTCAAGCGTCTCTGAATCGGATCACACCTAAGCATTAGTAGGGGCGGAATACGCACGATTAACTGTGCTTTAACAGGTGGCAGTTGAGGACTCGTCGAGAGCACCTCGGAGGCTCTCTAGGTCGCGCGGTGGTGATTTTCGGCTTTGTCTGAGATCTACAACGGTTGTTTGCGTTGTAGTTAAGTTGAACGCGGGTTAACCCTCGCACGCTCGTGCTGAGCCGATAATAGAGACCGTCAGAGCAGAGCAGATTGATGGTAACGTGGAGGATAAAGTGGCACGTTCTTCAAAAACAAATAATGTACTGTTAGACCTCTCAGAAAACTATTAAAGTTATTTGCATAGTAAATAAATTTCCATTGAAAAGCTCAAATTTTGTATCTCTAAAATCAATGTCTTAATCAATCCAGAGCGAGACAAACCATTTAACCATTCCAAAAGCCGAAAACAGAGGATACATTCAATGTCAATTCCGCGCAGCTCCTGATTAGATTATTCGCAACATGGCCCTTTTGAATCAGAAAGGAGAGCATATAATCAGACTTTCGGTTTTTTTAACACCAGACTGACTCGGTGAACCGGTGGAGCTAATTAAAAACGACAGAATTGACAGCTTCTCCTAATATGAAACAGGCAACGCTGCCAGCGCAAATTATCTTAAAGTTCAGAGAGTAGCTCGATAGTTTGTTATTGAAATTGGGCGACGTGAGAGTCTATAAACAGTCTTTATACGGTTTCTAACCTGACCTTGATCATAGAAAATTGCTTTTGAGTTGCATAACGGAAAATCGTGATTTACGAATTTTATAAATCCGGCCAAAAATTAAGGTAAGCGCGTACCTTGGATTCGAAAATGAAAACCGGAAGTGCAGCCCGCTACGGCGGTCTGTGATGTTGATTAGGGGTATTAATCAATTTCATTCCCAGTTTTGAAATCAGTGCAGTATCAGATACAAGGTGCCACCACTTCAACCACCATGACTTTGCTGCGGCCGCTGCTTTCAGTTCAACTGGCGCTTTTGCTCCAACTGGGCATAATTTGATTTTTACGCGAGTTCGTTTTCTGATAATTCATGCGAAATCTCCGCAACATGTGATGTCTATCATCCTCTGCATAATTGTCAATTCGAAAGTTTGCCTAACCCTTAATTTTGATGAAGATTTTCATTCTGAGCTTATTATAAAATTTGGTGGACTCATTTTATTTATAAAGAAAAGTCCGTGGAAGAATAGTCAAAGGTTGAACTTGTGTCAAAAAACAGAGAATCAAGGACTGGTAGGGGCATAGCAGGATTTACGAAACCCGTTGACATTGCTTCATGATCGAGGACATGTTCTACCAGCTCATCACGAGTTGTAAAAGCAGCGGTATTGCAGATGAAACACCGAAGCTCATGAAAACTTCTTCTTTCGTGCTGAACGAGGAGATGGCCTTTTAATGCTGACGGTCGAGCGAAGATGCTTTTGCAACCAGGGATGATACACGGATGCTTGGAGTTCTTTGGGCGGATACGCTGCTCGAAGCGAGCCGTCATGCAGTCTTGGCAAGGGCAGTAGTTGGATTTCTTAGTTCTGACTTTTTGAACAGGTCGACGGTGCTTTTTCGTTCGAATGGGGCCGACATTGGAATGATTTGAGTGTGCTGGAGAAGGTAGAGAAGCGACGGAAGCGGGCGACGAGGAGATTGAATTTGATAAATAATCAGGAGAAGAAAATGAAGGCGAATGGATGGTGATCGGCGGGGAGTAGGCCAGAACTTGGACGTTTCGAAGCGGCGTCGAATAGGGATTCGAAGGACTGTTTTTCGGCTGGAAAGACACTGGTGTTGGCTGATAGAGTGGCTGTGAAGGAGACGCAGAAGTAAGAAGATCCGCGATCGTTTCAAGGTCGGCTAAAATTCCAGCAGTTTTTATATTTTCAAACATTTTTTTTTCTGATTCCTGGAAATATCGCTCAGCTTTTATTTCCGGGAAAAGATGGGGCTTGATTCTGCATCTGGAGTTAATTAGCGATGGTTGGCAGACAAAAGATGTGCTTCAGCTGGAACATCAAAGCATCCGGTCAAAGAATCGAGATTGGCGGAATGATTTTGATCAAAGTGTTAATAATTTGAATAAAACTTATTTTTATTATAAAGACTGCTTATTAAGCTTTCTTCCAAGAATCTACGACCTTTGTAATAATACAAAATATTTAGTATCCTTATTGTATGTGTCCAAATGCATTTCTCTAAACGAATTTTTGGCAAGCTTTATTTTTAGATTGTTTTCACGACGGCTGGAATTAGAACACTCATTTATTATGGCAGCGTATTGGGCAGTCCATTTTTTAAATGGTAAAATCAGGAAACACTGTTTAGTGTAAAGCGCGCCGTTTGATATGGGCTGCGTAACGAACGGAACATCGACCAGAAACATCATTTGACTTCTAAAACACCGTTTCCATGATGACAACACAAGCACTCAATTAATGCTTACTTTTCGTATTTTTTATTAACGTGAAAAACGCTCATTTATCGTTGTAAGTTGGACTCAATTTTTTTTAAACATCAACTCAGTCTCGCTAAATAGACAATTATCATGTTAGCTAGAAAATTTCGCTTTGATTCGGTGAACAAGCACGCCTTTTCTGAAACCGGTGACTGAGACCTTGCGCTCGATTTGCTCGGCGGTTTCACGCCTTTCCAAAGCTGTGATTAGAATAATCAACTAAAATAATATATATGTGTCTCTGTGGCGATCAGTGAAGCCACTTTTAGCGAAAAAAGAACGACTGCGAGCTTGAAATTGGTCCGATTTGAAAAATATATTTGGTTGGAGCAAATTAATTCTTTGCCCTAGAAGTTCTAGGCTACAACTTCATTTGCTGCTTTTTTAAATAACAAATATTAGAAAACAAATTTCTTTTGCAAAATCAGCTATTTTTTATCAATATTAAAAAATCAGTAGTATTTTATTTTATTTTTTTGTTAATATAACAGTTTACATACTTTTGTTTGTTATTGATTATTGACTATATTTATAGTCAAATTAATTATTGTTTTAAGTCCAATTTGTCTTGTTGAACTACCAGGTCTTGTTGAACTTCCTGCTAGAATCAGAAGGCGCTGCTGATAACGTGAGCTTGCAAATCGCCCTGTTCTAGGTGGCGCTGTTCGAATTCTCAGAGCTCTTGCCGAGTGCTTGGAAATTCATTCAATCAACTTTATAAACGGAAAAAAAGTTTTCTAGGAAAAAATCCTCCAAATCTCACTCAGAAGAAAGAGAAACGAAGTCGTCAAAGAATGTGTCCAAATAACGGGAAACAAGTTCCTTTCTATTTAAATGGCATCGAAACTGAAGAAGAGCCTGCTTTTGTTGACAGGAAATGGTTAATTTATTATTTTCTTTATCAATTTTCAGCGTTTTCAACGTCCTTTTTTTAACGAATTTAGAAAACAGTCCATAACCAAAATAAGCTTTCACATATCCTCTTCGACTGAAGACTCCGGTTGCGGAGGGTCGTCCTCGTCTGATGTAGACATCGAAGAAATCGACGTCCAGTCAACTAGTAACTCTTCAACATCTTCAAAATCCCTAAAAAGCTGCAAGTTCTCTATTTCAAACTTGCTCAAAGAGGAAAAGCCAAAGCCGAATCTCTCTCCCTTCACAAACCCGATCTACTCCCAGTTTCTGCCGCTGCTAAATCCTCTTGCATTCTCACTGCAGAATTTTCAAGCTCATACTCAGAATCACAACGGAAGCCCATGTTTTCACCAGCACCTTCCTCAGCTCCCAAGAACTTTTCCCGAGGTCAAAAGAGAGCCTTGTAAAACAACGGAGAAATCCCTGAGCTGCGAAGTCTGCGGCAAGACTTTCAAACACTTACGAATGCTCAATCGTCATCGACGTAATCACAGTCCTTACAAGAAGTACAAATGCGAGTTTTGTGGAAAAGGATTCAATGACTCCTTCGATCTCAAGCGCCACGTTCGAACTCATACAGGCATTATTTCGTGTTCTTTGTGATATTCAGAATTTAACGTTTTTTTAAGGAGTTAAACCGTACAAATGCAGTGATTGCGATAAGTCGTTTACGCAGAGATGCAGCTTAGAAAGTCACATGGACAAGATCCACGGTGTCAAGCACAAGTTCAACTACAAGCAGAGAAGAGAGAAGATTTACGTCTGCGA
>Ga0115008_10005852_pt1 | contig 10143 bp, 8 predicted proteins | sample FraStrMetagenome_FD_87164 | JGI IMG/M metagenome (GOLD analysis project Ga0115008, IMG submission 87164) | Marine eukaryotic phytoplankton communities from Arctic Ocean - Fram Strait ARC3M Metagenome | ecosystem: Environmental > Aquatic > Marine > Oceanic | place: Fram Strait | collected 2012-06-18
ACCGGTCAGGCGCGCAGCCGGAGCGAGAGAGGGAGGAGGCGCTCAATCGCCGCACGCGGCGAGCGCCTCGCTCTTCACATAAACGCACTTCTTCACATAAACGCAAACAACTCTAACACTCTCTCTAAACGCACAACCCCGTGCCCGAAATCGCACTCATTCACACAAAAACACAACCCCGGACCCAAGTCGCTCTTCACGCCGCGTGGTTGTTCTTTTTTTGTGTGCGTTAGTCTGCTCTGTTGTGAGTGATTATTTTGTGCAGAGGCGGGGGAGAGAAGCGGTCACGCACTCCGAGAGATAGTGCTCCACAAGTTGCGTGAACGAGGTTTTCTCTTACACTTCCTCGCGAAACCAACCGACGAGGCAGGTGCGCTGCCGCCTCGTCGGCATCACCTCGTGCGAGACCCGCTTGCTATCAAAGAGCACCAGCAGCCCCGCCGCGGGCAGCACCTCCTCCTCCACCTCCTCGCCCAGGGCGTCACAGAACACGCGCAGCGCGCCGCCGTCGCTCGGCTGCCACGGCTGCTCGCCCGTCAGATAGACGACGAATGAGTAAGCGCGCCCGCCGCTCCCCGCCGGGTCGACGCCCGCGAGCGAGTCGACGTGCCTCCTGTAGAAGCATCCCGGCTCGTAGACGACGAAGGTGGCCTCGACGCCGCGGGAGAGGGGACGGCCGAGCAGCGCCTCGAGGTCGCCGCGCGCCTCGAGCAGCTGCCCGTAGAGCGCGTCGAAGGCGGCCTCCTCCACGTCTGGCCGCGCGGTGTACGCGCTGCGCAGGTCGTCGACCGCCCCGTCGGAGCTGTACGAGGCGGTGGGTGTGAAGGCGTACTGCCCTGCGGCACGAGCAGAGCGAGCGGGCTCAGCTGGTGCTCAGCTGGTGAGGCATGGCCACTGAATGCTGCGTGAGGGATGGCCGCTCACCGAGCGAGCGGCGGAGCGCGGCCACGAGCGCCGGCTTGGCGAAGGCGCGCTGCTTGTGCACCCTGCCGGCGGCTAGCGTCGCTGCGCACGAATCGTCCAGGCTCCTCGAGGAACGCCACAGGGGCTGCGCCGAGGGCTGCTCTGCCGGCTGCGACGTGCATGTCGCCACCAGACCGGTCTCCGCCTTCCCCACGAGCTGCGCGATGATGTCGGCCGACTTTTGGTTGGCCCGCACTCGGTGGCGTTTGGCGGCGGCCTGCAGCTCGGCGCGCGTCAGCTGAGCGAGCGACGCTGCCGTGTGCACGCCACAAGCGTGCGGCGAGGCAGTGCACGGAGTTGCCCCTTCTCCGACTGCCCCGGCTAGAGCGGGCGTCCGTGCCCTGGCGACGCGGCTCATTGCTCGACGCGAGGAGTGGCGCGTACGGGGCTCCGCAGCACGCGCTGCTGAGGTGCGCAGGCAGCCGACGACTGCCGCAGGCGGTGGCAGCTGCAGTGCGAGAGACTTGGAGCGACGATCATGTGCGTCCACAGGCAGCCACTTTGGCACGACAACGTACCCGTTGCCCTCAGAGAGCTCGCACATTGCTGCTGCCGCAGTTTCGGGTGGCGACGGCGTCGGCACACTGGCAGCAAAGAGCCACGCACTCCGCAGCCCCCCGCCATGAAGCATGGCCGGGCCGGGGTGCGCCTCGCTTTTGTAATTCTTTGTTTTCGGGCGAAGACAAGCAGAAGAGTGATTCTGTGTGAGCTATGTGTCTTGATTTGCCTATTGGCACATGGAGCACGACTATATACCTATTAAGACAATATACCTTTTAAATCAGTTCTTCACAGAAGAAATCGAGGATGCCAGGGCCGGGTCAAGTCGCCGCTGTTCGGCGCGCGCGGTCGGTCAGATCCTGGGAGGTCATATCGAACCGCTACCATCTGTGTGATGTCGACTTCCTCCAGCAGGAAGCGCGGTCGTTTCTTGCACTGCCAGTCCGCGTCGAGTGCCGACGGCCTCGTCGAGCGCTTCGCCGCGTGGCAGCGCCGGCATGCGTGGCGGCACCTCAGCGCGGTCGAGCGAGTGTGGGCCATCTCTGACCTGCACATGGAGCACGAGGCCAACTTTGACTTCGTGAGCGGCCTCGCCGGCTTCGAGCGCGACGCTTTGGTCGTCGCGGGCGACGTTTGTACCTCGCTGGCCTTGCTGCGGAGCGCTCTTAAGCTCCTCGCCGAGCGGTTCAGGCACGTCTTCTATGTCGTGGGAAACCACGAGCTGTGGCACGACGCCCAGTCGGACGGCGCCGACTCCTTTGAGAAGCTGCTCGCGTGCTACGAGGCTGCGACCGCCGCCGGCGCGCACGCGGCGCCGGCGCTTCTTGGCAGCTCCTCCGGCGGCGTCGCAATCGTGCCGCTCCAGTCGTGGTACCACTTTGGCTTCCTCGGCGGTGGCCCGGCGGCGGACATGCCGGCGGGTCATGCCCTGCGGATGATGGACTCGGGATGCGTCTGGCCGGGAGCGCTCGGCGGCTCGTCGACTGCGGCCGGGCTCGCGCGCTTCTTCGCGCGCTGCAACGAGGAGAGCCTCTCGCAGGCGCTGAGCGCCGAGGGGCGGGCCTGGCTGCTTGGCCGCGCCGGGCAGGAGGAGGACGCGGGGCGGGAGGAGGAGGACGCGGGGCAGGAGGAGAACGCGGGGCAGGAGGAGGGAGCGTCTGGCGGGAAGCGGCAGAAGAGGCTGCCGGCTGTGGAGCGTGCGGTCGCGGGTGCGCGGCGGCGGTCGCGTGCCGGGAGGCGGTCGGTCGGGCAGTCGGCGGGCGCGCAGGGCGGGCCGCCCGAGCGAGCCGGCGATCGCCGAGCGGTGGTCAGCTTCAGCCACTTCTTGCCGCGCGCCGAGCTGCACCGGACGCACCCGAGCCGGCTGGGCGACAGGCTGGGCGATGTCGAGGGATCGGCGCTGCTGGGCGAGCAGGCGGGGCCCCCACGCCGCCGCCGCCCTCTCCGCCGCTGCCCTCGCCACGAACGACCCCCTTGCCTGCCTCCCGTCAGGTGGCGCGCCTCGCCCCGGACGTGCACGTCTTCGGTCACACCCACTTCTCGATCGACGTGACCCTCGGCGGCACGCGCTTCCTGCAGCACCCACTCGGCAACCCGACCGAGCGTGAGGCCGAGCGCGGCGGCGGCGAGTTCCCCGTCTGCAACCACACCACGGCGCGCGCTCCGCTCGCTCTCGTCTGGTGCCGCGCCGAGGGCGTCGTCCCCGGCGCGCCGTCCGACCCGTCCGAGTTCAGCAGTTGGCTCGTCCGGCTCGGAGCAGACTGGCGGCCGCGACCCAGGGGCACGGGTGCGCGCCGCGTGCCCGGCACTCAGTCCGAAAGGAAAAACATCCCCACGCCCCCCTAGGCCCTAGCGGCACCGGCACGGCCTAGGCCCTAGCCGCTGCGCACGCGGCGAGAGCGTCCAGCGTCCGCACGTTTTTTTCGCTATGGTTTTTTTGCGGAATTTCTGCGCGCACTCTAACACATACACACAATGTGTGACAGAATGACGAGACCTATCGCACATCTCGATCGCCCTCTCTCGTTATGCACATACACGCCTGGGGCCTAAAAACTAGAATCAGACTAGAATCCACTCGCATTCTCTCTCGATCGCGAAAGCTCACAGCCGACACGTGTGTGGCTCGCTCCTGGGGTCCTGGCTCGCTCTCGCAAACGGGCACCCCCCGCTGCGCTTGGCTTGCGGCCCCGAAAGGTTGCGCTGCGATTGCGGTACATCGAGGCTCAGGAGCAGCCGCCGCCTCTGCAGCAGCCGTCCTTGTCGTGGTTGCTCGCGGCGCGATTGGCAGCCTGCACGCGCTCCTCGATGGCGGCCTTGTCGTAGCCCTCGTTGTAGAGCTTGCGCTTGACATCGTCCGAGAGCACCTGCCGCAAGCCACGAGGTGGAGAGGGCCGCAGATGGCCGCGGGGTGGGAATGGGGGGACGGGCGGGGGTCGCACCTCGAGCGCCTCGCCCAGCAGCTTGAACTGCGCCTCCGCCGCGGCGCGCGCCTCCTCCGTCTCGCAATTCTTGTCGGGGTGGCACTCGAGCGCGCGCTGCTTGTACCCGGCCTTGATCTCGAGCGTGGATGCGACGGACGGCACGGCGAGCAGCGCGTAGTAGTCGGGCCGCCGCTCCTTGCGCACCTCAAACTGGGCCCGCTTGTACGCGGCCGACACCTGCGTGTCCTGCCCGAAAGTCTGCATCAGCCCCTCGAGCATCTGCAGCGCCTCATTGTGACGGCCCAAGTGGTGCAGCGCCGAGGCGCGCGTCACAAAGGCGCGCGTGCAGTCGTCCTGTGCGTAGATGGCGACGGCGCAATCCTTGAGCGTCGCGTCAAAGTCCTTGAGCCGCAGCCACGTCGCCGCGCGGTCCGCGTACAGAGAGGCGGAGAGGGGCGCGTGCTGCGGCGCCGACGCAGTCTCGAGCGCCTGAGTGTACTCGCGCGCGGCGTCCTCGAAGTTGCGCGAGAAGGCCGCCTGCTTGGCGGCGTCCACGTGCCGCTCGAGCTTCCTCACCTTCTTCATCGTCCGGCCGGCCTCCGCGTCGTCCGGGTCGAGCCGCAGCGCCGCCTTGAGGTGCTTGTGCGCCTGGTCCAGGTCCGCCGAGTAGAAGAGCGCGAGCGCACGCAGCACGTACGCCTCCGACGCGTTGGCGTCCTGCTTGATCACCTCGCGCGTCGTGCGCAGCGCGCGGTCGCACAGGCCGAGCGCCAGCTCCGCGCGCACCAGCGAGAGGCGGCAGCGCACCGCCGACGTCTTTTGCAGCGCGTTTGCGAAGAAGGTGCGCGCGAGGGTCGCGTTGCCTTGCTCGAGCGCGAGCTCGCCCTCCCGCTGCCACTCGCAGAGCTGCGTCGCCGTCCGCACCTCCTCCGCCAGCACCTCGCCGCCGCAGGCCGCGACGCCGGCGTCGAGGGCGGCGGCGGCCTTCTCGAGCTCGCCCCGCTCGATCAGCGCCTTTGCGAGCCGCTTGTGCGCCTTGACGAGGGCGGGGTCGAGCCGGAGGGCGTCGGCGCAGTCGTCGATGCACGAGTCGTAGTTGGCCGTCATGAAGGAAGTGGCCGCGCGGTTGAGCCGGTAGGTGGGCACCTGATCATTCATGGCGCTGGCCGGGTGCGTCACGGGGGAGCGTGGTTGAGGCTGGCGGGCTCCTCGTGCAGGGTGTGTGTGTGGCGGCGTCCGCCGCACCTCGGGAGCAAGGTTGATCGCCTTGGAGTAGAGGGCGAAGGCGTCGCGGTAGATGCGCTGCTCAAACTTGGAGTTGCCGGCCGCCTTGAGCTGCTCCGCCTGCGGCGAGGGAGGAGGGCACGAGGGAGGAGGCATGAGCAAGCTTGCGGTGTCGGTGATCACGAGTGAAGCCCGTCTCTCGCTCGAGCCTGCTGCAGCCGCGCCGCGCTCTGCTGCCGCGGCGAGGCGCCGCCATCCTCTGTGGCCGAGCCCGCAGCTCCGGCCTGGTGCGTATCCGACGACGTCATGTGGTCACTGAGTCCAGTGTACTCCCCATGCCACGTGCACCCCTGCAGCGGGCACTTCACACGGAGCCGCCCGAGGACCCGCCACGCGAGTGGGGACGCGAGGCGGAGCTCTCCGGCCCCATGGCGCGGGTCGAGCTCGAGGGAGCACGTCGGGCACGACGGCTTTGTGGCCAGCCAGTCCTGCAGGCACGCGAGACAGAAGATGTGTTGACAGCGCGTGAGCAGCGGCGCGTCAACCAGAGAGCAGCAAATGGCACAGGTGAACTCGGCGGCGTGGTTGTCCTGGCCGTCGAGGAGTACGCCCTCGAGGCCCATGCTGGCCGGCGCGCCGGCGAGGAGCTGGCCCTGCTGCGGGCAAGAATTCTTACGAAGGCAAGAAACGCGCAGCCCGCGAGGCGAGGCGGAGTCGAGGCCACAGCCGAAGAACGAGAGGTGGCATGAACGGGGTCGCTGCGAGAATTGGTGAGAAACTGCGAAGAGAGATAGGAAGTGGTAGACGCCCGAGGGTGGGCGACGGCTAGCACCACACTCCTCTCCTTAAAATCCCTGTCGCCTGTGTGGTGGCGGCGTGCCGTCCTCCCATCCCTCCCTTGGGTTGTCTGTTTTCTTTCTTTCTTTCTTTCGAGGCCACAGCCGAGGAAGAGTGTTTACTTTACGGCCCCTTCCCTGCGAACGCGCCCCCCCCAGGGCTAGGGCTCTCTTGCCCGCAACCCGATCCCGATCATCCGGCCCGGCACCCAGCTCCCCGGCCCTGGATGTGAGGTTAATGACTGCACTCCAAGTGCTCCAAGTGCTGCCCTCCGTGCGAGCATCGGATCGCAGCATGCTCTCCACACAAGTTCACAAGTGCCCTCTCCATGTGCTCATCCAGAGCCGCCAATTGCTCCTCCGCCCCCAAGAGTCAAGGCTCAAGTGCTCCGCACTCTTCCCCAAATGATCATTAATAAGATATAAACAACGCCGCGCTGCAGTCGAGGCTACCTGCCAAAACCTTAATAGCTGACGTCGGTACTGCGTACATGTACTCTACTCTGAGAAAAAGAGAGCGCCGGAAGGTGTGACGTGCGCTGCGCGGTGCGCTGTGTACAACTCAGCGCGCGCCGGCGCTAAGGCGCCGGGGAGGAGCGGCCTCCCAGCACGCTCTCCACCCCCTCCTTTGCCGGTTTGAGCAGGGAGTCGAGCGCCTGTTGTCGGGCGGCAAGTACGCGTGAGGGATGTGCCCGTGGGCGGCGTGGCGGCTGGAGCGAAGGGGGCGGGGTGCCGCGGCCGGGGCACCGCGCGAGAGGGCGACGGTGCGGAAGCGCACGAGCCACGACCGCAGCACGAGCGAGAGGCGGCGCGCCTGAGTCGCAGAGGCGCGAGCGTGAGGGCGAGCGCAGGCGGCAGGGGCGCGGCCGGCGGCGCACCGCGGCGACGCACGAGGCGGCGGCGGTCGCGTGCGGCGACTGCGCGGCGGCAGGCGGCGGCGGCGGCGGCTTGGGCAGCCGCTCAACGCGCGCGACGCGGCCGCCGCGCTTGGTGTATCGCGCGCCCGACCAGACAACGGAGCGGCCGAGCACGCCGTGCGCGGCAAAGACGGGGCAGAGAGTCGTGTAGAGGAGCCAGCCAAGCGGCGCGAGGAGGAGCGAGCCGCGCCCCTCGCGCCGGAGCCGCTCGACGGCGTCGCTCGACGTGGCGGCGATGACGGCGGCCTAGGGGCGGGGGGAGGCCTCCTCGGGGGAGGGTGGGGGAAGGGGCGCGCTCCGCGGTGGCGGCGGGTGGTAGCCGCCTGCGCGCGCGTGATGGCCCACGCGCCCGCGCCGCAGCAGAGGGCGGCGGCGGCGAGCAGGCTGAGCGAGGCGAGGTCGGGCCGCGCGAGAAGCAGCGCGCAGGGCCCGCCGGGCGCGCCCCGCGCCGCGGCGGCGGAGGAGGCGCCCCCGTGCGAGAGGAGCCGGAAGAGCTGCCACGCGACCGAGGGTGCGGCGGCGGCGGAGAAGGCGCCGCCGAGCCCCATCAGCGAGGCGAGCGCGTAGCTGCAGGCGAGCGGTGGGGCCACGTCAACGGAGGGGAGGCCACGGGAAAACTCGGCCGGGCCAAAGGCGCGAGAGCAGGGCGGGAGAGCAGGGCGGGAGAGCAGGGCGGGAGAGCAGGGCGGCGGGAGGTGTCTCGGAAGCGTCCCTCGCCTCTCGAGGCGGAGCCGGTGGGCTTGTATGCGCGGCTCGTCTGGCGACGGCTGGGGGTAGGTGTCGAGCACGAAGAACTGGCGGTGGAAGAAGTTGTAGAGCTGGCTCGGCGAGCGGAAGTCGACCAGGTTGAGGAAGAGCAGCGGCGGGTTGGCGATGCGGCGGCGCTGCTTGCGCGCGACGGCGGTGATGATCCAGTCGTCCGAGTAGCCGCGGTTCTTCCAGTGCGCCATCACGCCGCCCGGCACGGACTCGAGCAGGTCGGCGCGCCTGTCCACGAGCTGGAGGTGTGAGGAGACGGTGCGGAGGGGCGAGGCGGGCTCCAGCCGCGCCGCATCAGGCAGCAGCCGCCCCACGCGTGCGACCCCTCGCCGCCCGCCACGGAGATCTCGAGGATGAGGCGGTACACGCACGCCGCGTGCGCGAGCACCGTCCAGCGGCCCGGCGCGTCGCACGAGAAGCCCGAGGCGGCGAGCGCGTTCGGGTCCGAGAGCAGCTCGTGCGCAAGCAAGTTGACGGCGCCTGGAGAGACGCGTCCCAGCAGCCGTCACGCACGCGTCGCGACAGCTGTCACCACCGTGTCTGGGACGCTGGCTCGTGCGCCACCAGCCCGACGGCGCTGCTCAAGAGGGTCGGCGAGGTGAGGCGATCGCACCAGCAGCCCGCCTCGGACCCTCTCGGACCTCTCAGGCCCTCCTTCTCGGCTCCTCCCTCGCCTGGCGCGAGCAGCATGTCGTCGTCGAGCATCAGCACGAGCTCGGACTGCTCGCCGATGCGCTCGACGGCGTGGATGAGGTTGTGCAGCTTCTGGCTCGTCCCCACCGCCAGGCCCGCCACCAGCACGCTCACGTTCTCCGTCGGCAGCGAGCCGCTCGCCTGCAGCTGCTTTACGAGCGAGTAGGCCTCGTCCTCCTCCTCCTGGACGACAAAGAGGAAGGAGACGGGCCCGGCGTAGCCGTGGCTGCAGCACTGCGCGCGCCAGTTGGCCGCGCTCTGCGCGTGCGCACCCTTGACCGGCAGCACCACGCACAGCGGCGGAGCCGAATCGCCCAGCGCCCGCGAGGCGTCGGAAAGCATCGCGGGCAGCGCCCGCGCCGATCGCCGCCGCAGGCGCGCCGCGTGCAGCCAGAGCAGGCCGAATGCGGCGTACGCGGCGGCGTGGGCCACGTTGAGGTACACTGCGGAGCTCGGCGATTCCATCGTTCGGCGCCGACGAGGGTCCTTGGCCACGCACGGCGGCGAGTTTCTTTTTATCTTCTCTTGATTGAACGTACCCGTAGGCGGACTATAGGGTTTGCGTTGTGTTAACTACACTAGGAAGGGCCAGTGAAAAAAGAAACTCAGTTTGGGTAACGTTGGTTGGGCCTCATTGCCGAGCTCACAGATCGCAGCCCCATCCAGCTTTTTGCCCTCGTTCTCTGCCCCGCTGCGAGTCTCGCTCGATGAAGCTGGAGCCGCTGCTCCCTCCGTCGACCCTTGAGGAGGCCCTCCAACCGTGCGACAACGCTGCGTCCATCATCACCTCGGCGGCGGCGCCGTTTGTCGTTGTGCACGTCAACGACTTTTTCTGCAAGGCGTCCGGGCTGGAGGCCGAGGACGCGCTCGGCAAGGACTGCTCGGCGGTGCCGGGGCGCGGCACATGCCGCGGCACCCTCGCCATGCTCCGCCAGGCGCTGCAGCTCGGCCGTGCCCACTTTTCGGTCGGCCTGCTCAACTACACGCAACGAGGCAGGCCATTCATGTCGACGCTGCGCGTGGTGCCGCTGCTCGGCGAGGGCGGAGACCCGGCGCACTTTCTCGCGACTGTCACCTCCCACTTCCTCAACGGCGGCGGCCCCGTCCCGCCCTCAGTCCAGCTCCATGCCGAGCCGGTGCGGCCAGCACCCTCCCGCGCCTCCCGCCGCCTCGCCGCCGCCCAGCCCCGCCTCGCCCTACATCCGCCCGCCTCCTCCGTTTTTTGGGCCGCATGGCTGCGCGTCTCCTCTGCGGCGGCCGCCTTGCGCTCCTGTAAACACCTCCGCCTTCCCAAGCCCGGCTCGCCCCCACCGCCCCCCTCGCCGGCCGTCACTTTTGCCTGGCCCGCCCCCGTCACCCGACTCCGTTCTGCTCCAGGCGCCGACTGCCGCGCTAAACAGCCTCGCCGCGCCAGCCGTGGCGGCGATGCAGGTGCAGGAGCAGGCGGCGCGCGCCATCTCGGCCGCCGGGCTGGCAGAGCGAGCTAACGACGGCGCGCGCTCTATTCCCGCCGCCGCCCCTGCGCGCTCCCCCCCCCTCCCCTCCCTTCTACCTCCCCGCGGCTCCGTCCTCCCCGGCACTTCGAACTCTGAGCCCGCTTCTCCTCCGCGGGCAGGCTCCTCCGCCACCTCCTCCACCGCCTACCCAAACAGCGACGACGGCTCCTCGCCAGGAACAGACATCCTCTCTCTCGACGGGAGCAGCAGCGGCGGCGGCGGCAGCGCCGCTGGCAGCGTCAACGGCAGCAGCAGCAGCGGTGGCGGCAGCAGCAGCGGCAGCGGCAACAGTGGCGGCTCCGGCGGGCGTGTCCCCCCCTTTCTGACCAAG
>Ga0115008_10005856_pt1 | contig 10140 bp, 5 predicted proteins | sample FraStrMetagenome_FD_87164 | JGI IMG/M metagenome (GOLD analysis project Ga0115008, IMG submission 87164) | Marine eukaryotic phytoplankton communities from Arctic Ocean - Fram Strait ARC3M Metagenome | ecosystem: Environmental > Aquatic > Marine > Oceanic | place: Fram Strait | collected 2012-06-18
AATTGGAGTAGTTTACTTATTGAAGTAACGATAAGTAGACGTTTATTCGTGGTGATGCCGGAAAACGGCATATTTTGCGAATTTAATTTTTCAAACGGCATACTTTGGGAATTTTCTCAAAAAGAAATACCGATACCGGTACTTCGAAGTATTTAGCTATCTGACATCATCTGACATGTCAAACGGCAAGAAGGGCCAAGACGCCAAGACGCCACAAATCTTTCTCAAAATTCAAAATCAACCTGACTTACCTCCGGACACATTTTTTTGAAGGATAGCAGCTATCAATACATGTATACTCGAATCTCGAATATACGTGTTTTCTCATTTCCACCATTGCTAAACACATTTTCAAACAAGACAGATATATTTTATCCACAACCTCATCCTAAAGCATGAAAGGTACCATCGGGTGGACTGCCATACTTCTCCTTCTTCTTCTCGCGGATGCAGAATTTGCAGGAGCTACTCAAACTCGCAGCGTACTTCAACCAACATCAAAGCTCGTGACACATCGCAACGAAGGGAAAGGTACCTTAAATCTTAATTCGCAATGTCAAATAGGAGAGGATGTTCGTGGTGGTGGTAGTGATGGTCATGAGGGTGAACTTATGGGTCCCGTCACAGCTTTTACAAACGTTCTTGCTGATTTGTGTCCCCACGGAATGTTGCCCCTTGCGTTTGGGATTGCAGCCGGTGGTGGAACTGGAGCACTTACTGCGACTATTACGTTGTTGATTTTTGGGGCTTTGAGTTGGTATAGTCTGTTGTCGTGGGGTAGGGCAGCAGATGTTGTGCTTAAGGGATCTCATGAGGAAAGCTTATCGGCAGTATGGGGCAAAGTGATACCCAATGGTGATGCAACTTCGTACGTTCCTGATGCGTTATGTGCTTTATTGACTATTGGATGCTTGTTGTTCTATTCAGCTTTTATTGGTGATTTGTTTGGTGCCCTTGCTTCTGGGTTACCATTGCCTAATGCGATTAAGAACCGATCGGCTGTTTTGTTGGTGTTGCATGCCGTTCCGATTTTGCCTCTATGTTTGCTCAAAGATTTATCGGCATTAAAATATTCGAGTATGACTGGATTAGCTGGTATTGTATATACGTGTTTCTTTGTTGGAAAGAGACTTTTTGACAAGAGCTATTCTCCCGGAGGGAAGTTTTTTGACTTCATGTCGTCGCACTTGCAGCCCGCTGCGCAAGCTTCATTCCCGTCAAAAGGAGGAAACTTTTTGAGTGATATCCCTCTATTTTATGCTGGAAATGGTATTTTAACGCTAATGAATATGTGTTGTGTTGCATTTGCTTGCCATTATAATGCGGTTAAGTATTTTATGGAGTTGAAAGATCGACGTGTCTCTCACTATGGAAAAGTTATGGCAGCAGGACTTGGAGGAACAGCTGCTGTGTTTTTGAGCATGATGGTCCTTGGTTATGGCACGTTCGGAGCACATTCACAAGCTCTTTTACTGAATAATTATCATGAATCTAAAGATGTTATGGCTACATTCGCGAGAGGTTTTACTGGACTTGCAATTATTTCAGGCTACCCCCTCATGTTCGCAGGTTTGAAATCGTCCATGTTTAGCTTGACAAAGCTAGACAAGGGTAGCGACGTAGAGACTGAAAACAAGCGTACAACGTTAGCTGTAGCTATGATATCTGTAATTGCAGTTGGGGCATGCTTTGTCACAGAGCACGAGCTAGCCACAGTGATTGGTGTTGTTGGAAGCGTATTTGGTTCAGCAGTCATATACATGCTTCCCGCCATACTGAACGGCAACTTCTTGAAAACCTACGGAGGCGAATTTTTCAAAGGAGAACTTGGCTTCAATAAATTATTGATGGCTTTTGGTTGGATCTTTGCGATTCTTGGAACATGGATAACTCTCAAAGATGCTGGTGCTCATTAAGTGGGTTTTCGTTTCTTTTTGATCACCAAGAGGTGAAACTCTCTTATGTTGTCCACTGCTATGCTTAATTATACATTTATCCCCTATAGGAACCGAGGTTTTAGATGCATTAGAATATCATTTAATGATACCCTTTTTCATTCTATTTCCGTTCAGTGTGTTTGTCACTCCTCGTAGTCTTAGCTGTACTACTCCTCTTCAACCTCTCCAGTATGGTGTCTATCATTAGTTTTCTTAATAGCATTGTCAAGGTTGTTCACAAACACCGATATTTTGAATATTCAATCCCAAATAACTATTATGAGGGTACTCGCAGATGTTAACAATTAAAGTGCATCTGGCGCCGTATCCGTCGTTTTGTTGAATATTCAAGCAATCTTGAGAAAAAAACCCAAACCTACCCGCTATTTCAGTCCCAGTAATTTGAATTGTCAATCCCATCTATCTGTTACAAGAATAGATGTTCACAAACACCGTTTCGATCACAAATAAATTTAACAAGAGTGGTCGTAAATTAAAGTAGATCCATACTGATGAAAGAAAAGTTTTTACTCTTGGTTATTCTAAAATACCCCATTTTAATACTCTCGACTCTCAACTCTCAACTCCTCAGTCCTCAATGCCCAAATGACATGTAGTTGCGCGCACCTCCAATCAAGATTTAAAAAATTTTTGGACCTTGGCGAACCACAATTATTGTACGAAAAATGTCCGTTTATGATATCTACGAACTGGAATAACCATACTGTTCTTTTGAAGGACACAGTACATAATGTACATATAATCATTGTCCCAATAACCAACGCTGCCAAACATGTGTCTATAAAATATTACACACACATGGATACAATGTATGTCATATTATAAACGATAATAAGTACAACCACCCGAACATTTTTTAGAGAAGAGAGAAGAGAGAAAAGACTCCGACGGCATTTCTCAAAACGACACACAACAACAACAACACGCCATAAACTACTCCCAGCCCCAAGCTCCACAAAAGTCTCCCCCACTCTCATCGCACAAAATCTCGTAATGATGCCCCTTCTCCTACCACCTCCAATCCAACATTAAATTCACAACATAAATTACAGTACACATCATTTTAATCATCATGACATCAACTAATAATTCCATCATAATATTCATAACATCATTTTTCTTTTTCATCATAAGCATAACGATTGACCAGGTTGGAGCAGATAATGAAACCCCCCAAACTCTCAAATCGTCTCTTCTCGAACTCCTTTTCTATCACGTAGAGGAATATCTGGACTCTTCAGAGTTAAGTTACGTGCAGGGAGAGATTGAAGAGTTTATACGTGAAAACTTCGACGATGGAGGTTGCTGTACATTAGAAGGGTTCATTAACAGTTCGGTGCAAATTGCATCTTTTGATTTTTTAGTGGACTATGAGTTCCGACGTAGCCTCGTTCGAAGACGGACGTCGACTAAGATGAGGAATTGGGAAGATCAAACTGTCAACGCAATATCTATGTATGTGACAGTGACAGCAGTTTTGGAGACGACTCAAGAGAAACTGGACGAAATTAACTTCGATGAATCACTGTTGCAAGTGTTTTGGACAAGTGGTGGTATTTTAACTGAGCGTATTAGTGACGAAAGCAGTGGATTTGAAAATTTGTATAATGTAACAACCGTATTTGCTGAGTTCCTGGATGCGCCTAGTGTTGCACCCTCTCGAGCACCAAGCATAATGTCATTGTCTTCTCCTCAACCTAGCTCGGAGCCTTCACTGCAACCCAGCTCGGAACCGTCTATGCAACCCACTTCGAAATCTTCAACTAAACCAACTTCATTATTAACAAAAGCCCCAACCATAATTCCAACCAACTTACCAACGATACATTCATCTATTGCACCGACTACACCGAGACCAGACACTGTATTGACTAATAAACCTACTCTTTCTTCATCTGGGACACCCACTATATCCACGAATATGCCCGTTTCCTTTAATCAAATTCCGACCTTTGAACCATCGCAGACTGGACCAAAGGGATCGTCGGAGAGCAGCATCTGGCCCATAATAGGTGGTTCTGCGGCAGCTGTTTTCTCTATTGGTTTACTCGCGGCAATCTTTTATAAACGTCATCGTTATCCCAAAAACCTCGATGAGAAGTCGTTACCTGACGTTGCTGATTACAAAAATGATGCTGATGCGCTTTGGGCAGTCCAAACTAGCTCTTCATCTCCTGTTCTACCAATAACAGTGGACTCGAATCCACTTACAAAAGATGAGTTTTCAAGTGAGTGGGATAACAATGAATTGGCCTTTAATTTTGATGACGCGAACGAGTTCCAGAAAAGTACTTCTAAGGATGACATCCACTTTGTCGATGAAGATGAGTTAAGTTTTACGGATCTACCGAGGAAAGACGATGAGTTAGATAAAATGGCTGCATCACAACACAAGATGGACACAGATTTTCAGTCAAAACCCGGGGAAGACAACGATATTAACGCGGAGGATGATAATGAGGATCACTCAAATGAATTTGACAACACTGGAAACGCATTAGTTGATGCAACTCTTGATACACCTTCGCGAAATTGTGACGTGAGTGAACAACTGTCAACGAATGAGGGAACGGTCGAGTCAAGTGAAGTAGGAATACCTCATCTTCCTGCGGATGAGGATGGTGGTTGTGCCATCGGTGCTTTTCCACGTTCTACCCCACCAAGAAATAATAAATCCAGGTTACTCAAAGCTTCCGAAACAACCTTTTCAGATGACACCTTTTCTCACGGTGATACGGCATTGTCCTTTATGCATCCTAACGATTGGTCGAATGGTTCATATGGCGACGATGTCGTATACGGCATCGAAGATGGCATAAGTAAAAAGAGTAAAGATGTTGCAAGCAGAATGAGTATCACAACGAATGGATCTAACAGTACAACTCACCGGTTGATAAAAGATTTAGTTTGGCTTGAGAAGCGGATAGCAAATCATCGAAAGGAATCTTCGAAAGATTCCGAGTTACAACAAAGCCAGACAGGCCTCTCAACGATTCCTCAAGATAGTAAGCAAGAACACGAAAATGGTTTACCAAGTATGAAGTCAATACTTATAAGAGATTTTGAACTCTCGCCTGGCCCCCTTAACTTTTCCATTGATACAGTCACGGACGGTCCTGCGGTAAGTAATTTGGATGAGAAAAGTGAACTATTTAATTCAGGGTTGCGTAAAGGGGATGTTATCATCGCCGTCGACCAATACGATACGCGAAATATGCCCGCCGAACATGTTCAGAAATACATGATTAATTTGAAAACATCATACAAAATTACCGTTCTTCATTTCAACGACAACGAAAATGTGGGTGGAGGGGTTAGTAGAGGCTAGCGAATTTTTGCGACTACAGTCGATAAATTATTAGTAGAATCTCATTTTCGACAAACTTTCTTTATTGACGGAAATGCCGCATCGAGCTAAGATTGGCATTAGAGAGGCTACCAGAACAGCGCTTGACAAGAATGTCCATTCTTACGGAGGATAGGAAGAGCGTTCAAACATCATGACTAGAACGGTAGTGCACCTCAATAGTAATGAAGCATATAGGTAACAGATTCGTTGTAAATTTTGTTAAGAAGTTAACAGAGATACAGCAGGCTTAATTCGCTTTGTCAATAGATTTGCTTTCAGAGTATAAAGGAACAAAAGTACAAGTGCTAGAAAAAACAATTGATTGTATGGTTATTTACTTTCCTCAAGTTTTGTCACATTTTCTCAACGAAATTTACGCTCTTCCTGGAGTAGCACTGATATTGATTGAAGCAAGGTGCTTGCATTTTCCTCAACTATTTTTTTCATTCTCTCTTCAGATTCCATTATATTTGACCTCAAGACACTCATTTCATACCTGTTATCAAAATCAATCTTATTCACCAATGTTTTTAATGCATTTATGTCATGATCCAAACTCTTACTATTAGCAGAAAGCTCCTGCTTCAACGCCAAATAGCGATGCAATGCCCCAGATTCCGATCTGCTAATATCTTCTTTCACATGAGAATTCAAGGCCGTCTTCGTTTCTTCGGATATTTGCATTAATGCGGACCCAACCAGATCATTGTTTTTCTGATTTATAATGTCCGTTTTCTCATCAAGTAGAGACCTGATCTGTGCCAATGCATCTACTTTACTTTCCTTAACATTTTTCTCAATCTTTCGCCGTAAATAATCTGTTCGTCCTTGCCACGAAGTTTCATTACCTTCAGATGAAATAGAGTATGCTTGATCGTTTGTATCGAGAATGCGACTCATGAAAAAATTGACTATGATCAAGTAAACCTCTTTGATGTGAGTCAAAAATTTGTTTTGAGACTTATCGTTTTCTTCTTCCACAACATCTTCTCCGTCACCACGAAATAAAAACCGCAAAATGATAAAAATAAGGATATTTGTAAGGATACAAGTAAATGCTCCAATTTTATTGATAGAAATTTCAGCGGAGTTGAGGTATATAAAGCTCAGAAGTTCGACCATAAACGATGTAATACACATGATCATCGAAACAGTAAAGAAAAATATTGAACTTGTTGACCACGATTTTGTAATCTCCTCAAAGTACTTGCTTCGTCTTACAATATCTGGCACCTTCTCTAACCAACTATGCTCTGTTTCATGACGACGAGCCAAAAGATACTGAAATGATACAAGTTCCGCTAGAAGCAAGGCCCGAGCTCGTCCAAATATGGATGAGCTGAATTTCACAAAATGACACTGAGACTTCATATAGAAAAAGATAATGTAAGAATATCGAATTACCTCCTAGCTAGACACTTTTCGTGGCTATCGCTAATAATTGCTATGAGCACATTCAGCAATATAACAATTACAAGAAACGAATAAACTACGATCAGAAAGGTTACATATGGATTGACCAGATCTTCGTCCAAGTTCGATAGATCACCCTAATATAGAGGCAAAAAGATGAAAATGACGCGACAAGTTCAGAATGATACCGCACTAAACTTACAAGCAAAATTTTATACGCAGCGTAATAATTCTTTGACGGGTGTTCATAGTACTCTTCTCCACATATCTTGTCTCCCTCGGAGCTTTGCGGATTACACTGTGCGGTAAAAATCAGTTGCCCACTTGCAATCACGAGAACCACTAGAAAAACAAGAAACCATAAAATATCTTGGACGATCTGATAAACCGCCCATATAAATGTCGCCAACTGCTTGTTCAGAGATTTTAATAATGATATTACTCTAATCCACAAGAGAGCAGTGGTCAATGACGCCAGAACAACAAATTCATCGTTTACTTCAAATTTATCTTCATCGTAAATATGAAAACGTATCCAATATGTTGTCACAAGTGTAGTTGGAAGAGCCGAAATCTCAAAAACAAACCAAACCCTTAATAAATGCCGTTGAAACACCTTGCTATTCACTGATTTAAGAGCAACTATTTTTCCAAAATCACGAATGCAAAAATAAAGAAGGCAGGTATTTGCGCAGAATGTCCAGGTTAAGGCTATCTCTGACTCAGTCTCAGAATTGATCAAAAAATTATACAAAGATCGTCTGAACGAAATAATCCACGAAAGTAGAAAAAAAGCGTCCAGGAAAATTATTGAAAAAGCTGTTTTCTCAGAAATTAGCTTATCCAAAGCCAACCGCACAATTTTGATTGTTGAAATTTTTTCTATTGCATTGGTATCAAGCAAAAGCATCGATGGTATAAGACCCTCTAACCGCGCCGCAGCTTTGAATAAGTCGTTTTGCTGAGCTCTATAATCATTGAGTTTATCTGAGTTTTTTATATCTTCAGGAGGTTTCGCTGACACAATTTGTAGGTAAAGGACAGCTTTGTCGCACAAGTTCGTGTTGTTGCTCTTAAGAAATGATACTAACCATGTATCCAATGAAGCCTCAGATCTCATCACACGTTTTATAACAGACATCTCTAAAATCCGCGAACGAACATCATCATCATTTATCAAAAGTATTGTCTTAATAAGAAAAGGTATAGACGCCACGCACTCTACGATATCTTTAGAGATTTCCTGATGTTCTGATTTAAAAGATGTTTTTGTTGGAATTCTACTTCCAACTGCTTCTTCAATATTATCCAGAATAAACGAAAGTGCGTATAGGGACCATTCAATGTACAAAGGAATTGAATCAGTTTCCGGAAAAAAATTTTCCCACTCCGACGCCTGACTCGGAGTTATTCCATAAGATTGTTGTGGTAACAACGACTCTAAATCTTGGTTTTCATTTGAGTGTTTTTCTGAGAAACGAGGAGTGCTGGCAGCTGAGCTTCTAAACGAGGTTTTCGACATTTTAGAAACGATGGAAAGACTCCTTAGTCTTGCCACCGGCGACCTCAACATCTGAAAATCTAGATAAGAGCCGTGTAAATCTCTAGAGGCTTTCAGCTTTTCGCATACGCTCTTTTTTAGTGAGTATTTGATGTATACTTCTTCTATCCATATAGCTAGAGAACGGGCAAATGGTACATAGTTGTCTTTATCTTTGATTGAAGCGCCTACAATTATTGACCAAAGATTTCAGCGTCATGAAGCTAGGGAATTATTCGTAAATTTATGATTGACACTTACCGCGGGGGTATTCCCATAACAAATGTTTCAAAATTTCTTCCAACAACCCGAAATGGTCATCTTTCGATGACAAGGATCTCTTCGAGCTCAGTAGCTGCGAACCTGTAACCATTCTTATAGATTGCTGCTCATTCGCAACAAGAGGCACCCGTAAATTTTCAACCAAACACTTATTTTGTTCCAAAACATGCAAGAGAGACTCGCTTCGACCATGCCTATAATGCACAGCCTGTAAACCCGCCCCAGTCTCCTCCTTTACAACATCCAACACTTCTTTCACGCAAGCACTGTTCGTTAAAACATAATATAACCTATGCCCTCTTAACGCAAAATCAATCGAGACTGAACCCTTTTCTTCATCCTTCCCTTCATCTTCCTCGTCTTCTTCTATACATCCATCCACACGCAAAGACAATTTCTGACGATGCGTAACGATTTGTGACTTACATCCATCCACCGAACCATCGCTATCATTATCATCACTGCTATAGCTTTGACTCAGAGTTGGTGCTTCGTTGATCATAATTTCCGGTGACTTCAAAATCGATATAGGTCAGCAAGTAAGGAAATGTTCGTAATATTCCCTAATTAAATTTTTGTTGTTGTATGCGTTTCTCGTGCTTGTGTTCCACCCCCAAAAAGTAAGTTCACGCAGTTGATCTTCAGGTTGTTTCAAAAAGAATTAACTATGGTCGTGTAAAAATTATATACCGGTCTTGGAAAAATGTACCGATACTCGTATATTTGTACGTATAATGTAGCGTATGTATTCGTAAGAATACTCCAGGCCAAACGCTTTTCTTCCAACGGTCATATCTTTGATATGTGTAAATAGCAAAATCAAAAAGTTACATGTTTGGTTGGAAATGGGAAACACATCGTTCCATTTCTTATTGCTTTTCTTTGTATTTTTGGAACACTCATATTCGCACTCGTACTCGCACTTCAACAAATATCGCTCCGAAAATGGGATGAGGCAACCAACAAATGTAGTCACGAGGCAAAACCAGCTTCTGTTAGTCACTAACCCAACGATAATTCGTGTATCTTTTATGGAATATCATCGGGACTGAGATCGATAGTGTAGCCATAATGCTTTTACTTGAGCGCGGATTCGCTTGGGGAGGTGAAGGATAGTATTGTAGTTATAAAAAGCATTTGATTTGCTTTTCCTATACTTTATTTCCCACATTGCAAGAATTCAAATTTGGCAACTCTGCCGAAATGTTTCCTTTCTTTTACCTCGAAGCATATCACTTGAATTTATGGAGAAGAATTACATAGGACATAAGCATGTTGACTCTAAAAATTGTTTATGTCTCTGAGTTGCATTGCTTATCCGATGAGTGGAATTGAATTACCATTGCCGGTAATCCAGCATAGTTGCGGAATCTGCAAGTTGCAAAGTAGGTAATGACATCATATGGAAATCGTAGACAAAATGTAGGCAAAATATCCTCCCTCTATCGATAAAAATATGTACTTCCTACATGTACTATTTTTTTTAAACTGTATGCTTTTATTTTATTAACTTCTACTCTTGTACCAGGTATAAATTACTTTGTAGTTACAACTCATACTCTTCATCAGTTACAGGTTCGGAAGAGGAGTAGTAGCAG
>Ga0115008_10005858_pt1 | contig 10140 bp, 10 predicted proteins | sample FraStrMetagenome_FD_87164 | JGI IMG/M metagenome (GOLD analysis project Ga0115008, IMG submission 87164) | Marine eukaryotic phytoplankton communities from Arctic Ocean - Fram Strait ARC3M Metagenome | ecosystem: Environmental > Aquatic > Marine > Oceanic | place: Fram Strait | collected...
ACAGGTCCATTAGATGCGTCATAATCAAAAGTTATTTTACCATCTTTTGTAAATGTTAAAGGATATATGTTTTCGTTATCATTAGCAACACCTGCCCAATCTTCAGCACCATTTGGGAATGTATATGTATTAGTTGTTTCATCATAACCAAAACTACCAAAAGTTCCTGCCATGTCAGGTACTTTGAATGTATTGGGTTCAGCTTCAGCTTCAGGTTCAATAGTAATTGCGGTTTTTTGAATGTCTATAGACTTTACAGTTAATATTGCATTATTAAAATTGGGATATTCCTGAATAATACTTTGAGGTGTTCCATTATATCCGGTATAACTTCCTCCTAAAGCCATATTCATTAATAATCCATAGTATTTTTCATCAGCTAAAATTTCATTTTTAGAATTTACTGTTTGGTAAAATTCATTTTGAGTATTGTTATTTATTTGATATGAGTCTACAAGATTATCATCTAAATACATGCCAATAGACACATTATCATCAGTAGTTCGTGAAATGATAGTTTTATATTTATGAAATGATGTTCTTAAATCAGTATTTGATTCGCCCTCCTGTTTAGTACTATCATATTTATGACCATTATCTTCCCAATGAATAAAATGAGTATATTTTTTATCTCCGTTTACTGGTGCCCATTCCATAACATCAATTTCAGCACAAAATGGCCATGGTTGAACAGGAAGTCCGTCCTCGTAAAAACCTCCATCCCATATTCCAGTTCCCATCATCCAAAATGCAGGCCATAATGGAAAATTATTATCAATAGAGCCATCATTATTATAAGCAGTAGGAAGTTTTCCGTCAAATTCTACTGAAATTTGAAAACCTTTCTCTAATTTTAAGTCGTCTATTTTATCAGTCATAATAACTCTAGATGATTTAAACAGTGTTGTACCTTCATTTGTTACTTTTGTTAAGCTAATCTCTAATTCTCCATTTTCATTTACAGAGGCGTGTTTATTATCATAACCTTGTTTTTCGTTATTATGTGGCCAAACACTATCGTCTTCTGTATTTTCAAATGTAAAATTTAAATCTTTCCAAGTAAAATTATTTACTTCAGGTTCAGCTTCAGGTTCAGCTTCAGGTTCAGCTTCAGGTTGACCGTCAGATATAGTATATGATGTTATTAATACCCAATATCCTAAACTAGGATCTATTTGAATACTTTCATTGGTTACATCGATACTTTTCCAAGTAGTATTACAAAAGGTATTACCTTCAGACCATACAGTATCATAATAATAAGCTTTTTCATATACAGTAAATGTATCAGATGTATTTTCTTTTAAATCTTCAATTAATGAATGAATCGTTTGAGCATTTGCGCTTGATAGTAAATACCATCCTGAATTATTTATAACAACCATAAATCAGTTATAATAATAATAAACATATTTTTATATAACAAAAAAAAAATGTTAATCAATTATAGGTGGGCCAGTAAAAGGAGGATATTTATCTTCAATTATAGGTGGGCCAGTAAAAGGTGGATATTTATCTTCTTCAATTATGGGAGGCCCTTCAAAAGGTGGATATTTATCTTCAATTATAGGTGGGCCAGTAAAAGGAGGATATTTATCTTCTTCAGATTTTGATTCAGGTTCTATCTCTGGTTCAGGTTCAGGAGGATAAATTTTATCAATTTCTACTTTAATAGATTCAACATTGATGTCTAAAACAGTATTAATTAAATCTATAGCTTCAGATGTAAAATCAGGTGCGGTATCACTTGTTAATATATTTTCTGTAGCAACAGAAAGTTGTGCTGATTGTGTAAAAATTTCTTCAAATGATTTAGTTTCATCTATAGAAATATTTTGAATATTAGTATTAATAACATTTAACAAGTCAGAAGTATTTTTTTTTACATTATCAGCTATATCTATATCTATATCAGTCTCAATTTGTTCAACTATACTTATAATATCTTCTATATTTGTTAAATCAATACTAATATATGTAGTATCTGTAGAAACAATTGTATTAACAATAGAATTTGATATAATATCCTCATCTACATTATCATTATTAATAGCTGTTTTTAATGTTTGTAATGTAGTTTCAAGTTGTGTTACCACTTTTATAATATTACTGTTTTCTTCAATAATAAAATCTTCTTCAATCTCATGTTCATCTATACCAAATACTGTAGCAATTATAGCAACAGATGATTCAATTATATCAGTATCAATTTGACTATCATTTTTTTCAATAACTTTACTAATTATAGTAGTAATTGGAGTGATATTTAATATAGAATTATCACTTTCAATTGCTTTTTCTTTAGTAGAAATATTACTTAATGTTGTAGTAATTGTTTTTCCTGTAGAAATATCTGTTCCTCCAGGTTTAAATTTAATTTTATAAAACTCAGGAAGTTTATCAATTTGTGTCATAATTTCATATCTACCAAATGCATCAGTTATAAATGTTTCTATCGGTATAGTTGGATTATTAGCATCTAATAATTCTCCGTGAGCACCTGCAATATATCCATCAATTAATTTACCAATAATTGATGGTTCTAGTTCTGGTTCAGCTTCTGGTTCCTGCTCTGGTTCATCAGGTAATGATAATAAAATATTTTCAATTGAATTAATATTATTTAATGTTTGTGTTTCATTAATATCTAAATTAAATAATGTTTTAATCTTATATAAGTCATCTGCTGATAACATATAATTTCCATTTATATGAGACAATATTAATATCATATCTCTTAAGCCGACTGTATCATTTTTAAAAATTATCATATATAAACATAAGAATATTTTTATTTAAAAACTAAACTGTAATAAATAAATAATATAATATGGAAAATATTAATTTTAATTTAGAAATAACATATGAAAATGATGATGAATATCAAGAGTGTCTAAAACAAGTATATAATATTAATACAAATAACGATGAAGACATGTTTACTTATATGTCTAATAGAATTGTAATACTTAAAGATAAAATGAAACATCTAGAGGAAATAGTTCATTTATGCAATTTAAGTGCTAAAATGTTATTAAGTGAAGAATTAGAAATAGGATTTTTATTATTACATTCTTATGACTATTTTGAATTATTTTATAAACTATACTGTAACTACTTTAAAACAAATGAAATCGATAAAACCATTTATGAAAAACTTTTAGAAAAATTAAAATAAAATTATATAATATTATGGCTTCTACTACAAATAAAAATACCCGTGGAGATTATTGTCTTCAACAACAAATATTTGAGAGAAATATGGATTATAGTTTATATCAACATTCACAACACGGTAGTTCTTATCAAGCAGCTATTCCAAATAAATGTATTGGTGTTCCCAAGTTTTCAATGAACGAAAGAGCAACAAATAGTATAGATGTAGAATCAGAATTAAAAGGGATAGGATCTACAAATTTAGTAAAACCAAGATCAAAATTTGTACCGAATCCTCATATATTACCAAATATATGTTTTTTTGATCAAGCATCTACACAATTACCAAATCCAATTGTTGTTCAAAAAAATCAAAGATATGGTATATATGAATAATTTATTATATCTATATAAATTATATTGATATGTCATTAACAAGTATTAAAAGTAGCCCAGGTAGAATTGAAAAGGATTTACAAATTTCAACAAACACAGGAAGATATCAATTAAATGTACCAGGACCTGCTGATACAGCAAAATATCAAGAAAATCCTTTCATTAGAATGCAAAAATTTGGAGCAAATAATATGACTAATCCAGTTAATTTAGAAAGTGATTTAATTGGATTAACTAGAAATTTAAACAATGACTGTATGCCATTTAGGTATGATAATCATGTTCCATCAACTCAAAAAAAACAATTTGATTCATGTGATGTAATGACTGAGCAATCAAGAGCTATAATGCCTGCTTGGACAGCAAGAGATTTAGAACAAACAAATTGGTATATATTACCTTTAAATCCGCAAGAAAATGTGTGCCGTCCTTTTGAAAACAATTTAAATACTAGAATATTAGAAAAAGATTATTTTGTTCCTAATTATCCATGTGTAGATGATAATAACAATTTACAGGTACATCCTCATAATTTTGTTACTTCGAATAATAAAAGAATATTTAAATATTGAAATGTAATTAAATGTAATTAATTTAGTATAAAATAATATGTAAAAATATATATTGTTTTATATATAATGGATGCTGCTATAATCGGTTTAGTTGGTCTTGGGGGCTTATATACTATTGCTTCACAAGATAAAGATAAAAAAGAAGGTTTTTCAAATAAATTGCCGAATACCAATACACCACCTATCAATTATCCTTTAAAAAATAATGGTTCTGTAAATAATAATGTTAATTATTATCCATCTGCCAATTCAGCAACAGATAAGTATTTTAATGCTGATTTATTTAATAAATTAGTCGAAGAAAATAACAATACAGGAAGTCATTTACCTGAAAAAAATAATATGTCATTAAAAGGCGAACCAATAGATAAAACACAGTTTAAGCATAATAATATGGTTCCTTATTTTGGAGGGAAAATTAGAGGAGGAGGCGCTGATTTAAATACAACAGAAGGTTTATTAGATAATAAAGCAGGCACTGGTTCTCAAATTATAAAAAAAAAAGAGGTTGCCCCATTTTTTAAGCCAGAAGACAATGTTCAATGGGCCCATGGAACTCCTAATAACACAGATTTTTATCGTTCTAGGGTAAATCCTAGCATGAGTATGAATAATGTTAAACCATGGGAAGAAGAGCGTGTGGCCCCTTCTTTAACAGGAACAACAAATAACGATGGTGTTGGGGGTTTTAATTCAGGTATGTTTTCTCGTGAACAATGGAAACCAAAAACAGTAGATGATTTAAGAGTTGCAACAAACCCAAAAGTTTCTTATTCATTAAATAATCATCAAGGTCCAGCTACTGCGGGCTTAACAAGTTTACAGCAAGGTGCAACTCATCAACAAATTGGAAAGGTTGAGAAGCATTTACCAGATACTTATTTTATTAATAACCCGGAAAGATATTTAACAACAACTGGTTTAGAAAAAGGTCAGACTTCAAGAGCTATCAATCTTATGCCATATGAAAATCGCCAAGATACAAGTATGCAATATGAAGGTATTGCTACAGGTGAATATAAGAAGGGTAAAGCATCAGAAAATTACGATCCTTCATCAAAAGATGAAACAAATTGTGATTACTATGGTAATCCAGGTGGTAATCAGCCAGCAACAGAAGGTGATTACGCGAATGATAGTTATGAATTAAAGACTAATAATAGAAATATTGAAGGTGAATACAATATTTTTGGTAATGTTCAAAGTGCGTTAGGTGCTGTTATTGCTCCGGTAATGGATATTTTAAGACCATCAAGGAAGGAAAATTTTATTGGAAATAAAAGACAAAGTGGAAATGTACAAGGATATGGTGCCGGCGCATCTTATGTTATAAATCCACATGATGCGTTGAAAACAACAAATAAAGAAATGACAGTTGATTCTAAGAATCATTGGAATGTTCAAAATCAAGGGAATGGTGTATTTATTAATAATAATGTAACACCTGATTTAACACAAAGAGATACAACAAGTTGTTTTTATGCTGGTAATGTAGCATCAGATAATCAAGGTCATGTATTAACAGACAAATTTGAAAGACAACGCAATAACCACAACAAAACATCATATGGATACACACCATCAGGTAATACAAACATGTTTAATAACAATATAAACATGTCAATTCAAAATAAAAAGGTTGAAAACAATAGAGCACCATTAGGAACATTTGGTAATAATATTCCATCTGCTGATACATATGGAAAAATACATACTCCTCAATATTATGATCAATGTGTAAGCTGTGATAGAATACAACCAGATGTATTAGATGCTTTTAAGAAAAACCCATTTACACATAGTTTACATTCAGCTGTATAAATTATATTTTTTTAATTGATACATCTTTTTGAAGAGCAAAATAATTAACCAATTCATCATTTTTGTAATCATCTATATATTTAATTTCTTTAATTCCTGCCGCTATTAAAAGTCGTGCACATATTAGACATGGATAATGTGTAATATATGCTATAGCCCCATCACATGAAACACCCCTACTTGCACAATCACATAAAGCGTTTTGTTCAGCGTGTATTGTAGCTTGTTCATGATTATTTCTAACAATACTTTTATGAGGAGCACCCGGCAAAAATCCATTATAAGCCTGACTTACAATCCTATTATCTTTTACCAGTAAACAACCTACATGTTTTCTAGTACACGGTGATCTTTTTGCTGTTACTTGTACAATTTCACGATAATATTCATCCCAAGTTGGTCGATTTGAACTCATTATAAAAATATAAAGTATTTAAACTTAAATATATTTTTTAAATAACAATTAATATGTTAACAATACATCAAAATATAAAAGAAAAGTTGAATAATTTTATAAAAAGTATGAAAATTCCCCATATTATATTTTATGGACCATCTGGTTCGGGCAAACGAGTATTGGTGTATGAATTTATAGATAATATTTATAAAAATAATAAAGAAATAATAAAATCTCATGTAATGAGTATTGATTGTGCTCATGGTAAAGGTATTAAATTTATAAGAGAAGAATTAAAATTTTTCTCAAAAACAAATATTACAAATAAAGAGGAAGTATTTAAAACTATTTTATTATTAAATGCCGATAAATTAACAATAGATGCTCAATCAGCATTAAGAAGATGTATAGAATTATATAGTTGTTCAACCCGATTTTTTATAGTAGTTGAAGATAAATATAAATTATTAAAACCAATATTATCTAGATTTTGTGATATATATATATCATTGCCACTAATAAATGGTAATTTAACCAATTTAAACTTATATAATTTACAAAAAAACAATAAGGTTATTGATAGCAATAAAAATACATTCCTAAAAAAAAAAATAACAGAACTGATAAAAAATGATTCAAATTTAGAAAAAGAAAACATTATTAGTTTAAGCGAAACTTTTTATGAAAAAGGTTATAGTGCTAAGCAAATAGTCGATTATATAGAACATATATCTATACTAGAAAATAAACATAAATTTCCAATTTTATTTACCTATAATAAAATTAAAAAGGATTTAAAAAATGAAAAATTAATTATTTTTTCACTATTATCATTAATTTTATTTCGTTTTAATAATGATTTAGAAAATATATCATTTATGTAAAAGCATGGACGACTTTAATATGAATAGTCTACAAGAATCAAAAAATGAATGGGTTTCAAGATTAGTAAATATATTAGCACCTCATATTACTGATGGTTTTCGTCAAATTTATACAGAATCATTTAAATTGTGTATAGAAAATGACGAAGAAGACAAATATTTAATGACATTTCAGAATTTTGTTGCGAGAATTCCAAAATGGAATAATGATTTAATCGACGAAGAAGTAAAACGAATTGTAGAAAAAAGTAATTGTGGTTATATTGAAGATTTGATTACATGTGTTCATGTAATACAATTAAAGGCTTTAACATGTGTACGAGTAGGACAAAAACAAAAGAAGATTGATATTAATATTCCTCAATTAAAAGAATTCATTCACAAAGTTTATATTCATAGTGCAAGAAAAATTTATACTAACATCTATCTTTTTGAAAAAGACATTGCCCCTCTTCAAAAACAAAAAAATAACAGAGAAGTTGAATTATTAGTTAAAGAATCAATATTAAATGCTGTTAGAGAATCAATTCCTGTTGAGCAAATATTAAGATCTTATTTAGAAGAAACTGTTGAAGAAGAAATAAAAGAAGAATATATTGAAGAAGTTAAGCAGTTAGATAACAAAGAAGAAAAAGAAGTAGAGAAAGATGAGGTAGCAGGAAAAGAAGATAAAGAAGAAAACACAGAAGAAGTAGTTGTAAAGAAAAATGATACAATGATTAAATTAGAAGCAGAACCAGAGAAAACACAAGAAAATTATTTAGAAGATAAATTAAAATTAGAAATTAAAGAGGCACAACAATCATCTAAAGATAACAAGGGCATTAGTTTCTCAGATGTAGATAATATGATAGATACAAATAAAATTGAAACAACTGTAGAAGCACCAAAAACAATTGAATTATTAGAAGAAATTAGTGAACAAAGAAATGAAGACAGAAAATTACAAGATTTATTAGATAGTAGAAATGAAAGTTTAGATGAAAAAATAAGTATTTTAGAAGAACCTATTAGCTTAAATACTGATATATTAGAACCTTTAGACACAGAAGAATTATTAGGTGATGTTGAAACATTATCATAAATTCGTTAAATTTTTAGTAAAGAAATCAAAATAAATTAATAATGAACGATATATTATCTGTCTCTGTATTTACATCGGTAATTTATTTAATTGTACGATTTATTAACATGAATTTTGTTGAAAAAGAACCACAACCTGTAAAAGAATTATTTAAAGATACTTTATTCGTCTTTATATCTGTTAATTTAGGATTTTTCATTTTATCTCAAGTAACATCATTTTCTCTTTCTGGTGGTGATGGTTCACTATCAGGAAAATCTGTAGACGCTTTTGTAGGAGATCCGCAATTCTAAATAATAATTATTATTCTATTTTATAATTATTATTCTATTTTAATCTTTTTAATTAATTTATAGCCATAAGAAATCATGGATGAAATTACATTTGTTTTATTTTCTTCAATAGTTTCTTTTGTTTTATTTCTAACTTTTACATCATTTAATACTTCTACCCAATCTTCTTTTATTTTGGTTGGTCTAAAATCATCCAACGCCATTCTAGCTTTTTCACTATTTTCTTTTCTTTGTTCAGGCGAAGTATCATAAAATTCTGTTAACGCTTTTGTAAAATTATCAACATCATTATCTAAATTTGAATCAACTTCGTACATATAGACATAATCTTTTACCTTTTCAACTATCTCACTTGGTCCATCTATATTTTGAACGATAACTGGAATTCTTCGATCAAGCACTTCACATAATGTGTAACCAAATGGTTCGTATGTACCGGTGCAACAATTAACACCAATTTGTTTATAATAATCCTCTTTTACCTTTTTATCAGATGTAAATGGAATAATAGTTAATTGCTTTTCATATTGTTTATGAAGCTTATCCCAATAGTCATTTTCATAACGGTCATAATCAACACCCATGTTATATACTTGAACATCTGTTCTTTCCATTTTATTAACACCCAAAATGGCTAATTCGGGTCTCTTTCTAGGAACATGTCTTCCAATATATCCGACATTATCACAATTATAATTATCAAATACATCTTTAATATCGAATTTAGGCGTAAAACTGTTATAAATAACTACAGGAATAGCCTTATATTTTGTATAACCAAATTCTTCATAGTATTTTTTTTCAGCTTGACTAATTAAAATAACAAAATCAGAATATTGAAATGTAATTTCTTGATCAAAAAAATTATTTGTATAACAAGAGCCAAGATTTGTAATATGTTCCATTTTAATTAATGAATGACATACAGAAATCATTGGTATTTGGGGATATAAACCTACAATTTGTTTAATAGTATCCAAGGCTATCCATAAATTATTAACACAAATATCTATATCAGAAAACACATGAATAATATCATTTGGATTATAAACAATTCGTATATTTGGATATTTTTTTAAAATTTCAGTAATATCTTTATCGTAATAAGCAAGAAAAATAGGAATGACATCATAGGTTTCGTCATCTTTAAACATATCCATAAAATTAACTATCCATGTAGAAACACCTCCGTAGATGACAGGGGGTATTTCATTTGTTAATAATCCTATTTTTTTTTTAGTATATTTATTTTTTATTATTTTTTTTTCATTATTGTAGGAATTATTTAATAATTCTAATATAAAAGGTGTAAGTCTATATAATGAGAATGTAGTGGCGGCTAAAAGTAACCAGTTTAAAGCAATATTGTACATAATGCGTAGTTAATAAATAGAGATATTATAATTATGTTTATTAACTTTATATGGTTTAATTAAAGCATTAATTTAAAGGTAGAGTATAATTCCGCATAATTCCAAGTTAATTTTTTTGCGGACATTTGTTCTTTTGTAACAGGATTATATTGTTCAGCAATATC
>Ga0115008_10005860_pt1 | contig 10139 bp, 5 predicted proteins | sample FraStrMetagenome_FD_87164 | JGI IMG/M metagenome (GOLD analysis project Ga0115008, IMG submission 87164) | Marine eukaryotic phytoplankton communities from Arctic Ocean - Fram Strait ARC3M Metagenome | ecosystem: Environmental > Aquatic > Marine > Oceanic | place: Fram Strait | collected 2012-06-18
CGTCCAAGAACAAAGCACGCAATCTTGATGTTAGTGTGACTGTTTTATTAAGAGTGAGCTAAAACAACGTTGATTCATATTGTAAAGTAAATATTACAACCTATTGAAGCTTTTCGTTTTTAGCTTTTCGTTTTTGCGAATATTGGTGGCCGTCTTCGGCGCTTCGCGCCTCATTTTTTTTCTTGAGTTTTCGCGTGCGAAAACGGGATTTTTTTCTTGCTCGTAGCAAGCGAGTGCGAAGTGCGAGTGCGAATGCGATTGCGAAGCTGGGAAAATTCTGTGCAAAACGGTCCTACAGGTAGTAGATCTCATAAACGTGCTCGCACTTATTTTGGGACAACATAAATTAGCCAATGGTACTCTTACAAGAGTTATAAGTATTTTGGGATTTTCAATACATGTTCTTCTTCTAACGGTTATTGAGTAATTTAGAGCTCACATGGACGACCAAAGAACCAAAGAAACACAAATAAAAAGAGACAAAATCGAAAGATCGTCACGTCAGTCAGCTAAAATCGCTCACAACTTGCCCATGTCAGCAAGTACGTGTTCTACGAACGACGTAAAGATCTAGAAAAGAAAACATGGCATAACATACCCACAAATTTTGTTTATTGTAAATTGTTAACATGAAGATCTCTGCATCCGCCGTTCTCGCTCTTCTTGCCTCCCAGGCTGCTGCTTTCGCCCCTGTTAATAGTAAGTTAATGCGAGCGCGTGTGTGACAGTTACTTGCCGTGATATACTGCCGACGGACGTGTGGTAAATCTATGCGATGTATTCTTTTCCATCGTAACCACAGCCTGCAATTGTTTTCTAATTACGTACGTATAACCAGCCTTCGGTGTCCGCTCTTCCGATGCTGCTCTTGATGCCAAGAAGTCCATCGCTGATCTCTCCGACGATGAAATCAAGGGAAAGAAGATTCTTATCCGTTGTGATGTGAACGTTCCTCTTGATGGAAAGACCATCAGTGATGATACCCGTATTCGTGCTTCAATTCCCACTATCGAGTACCTCACCGGTAAGGGAGCTAAGGTAACTGTCTGCTCCCATCTTGGACGTCCGAAAGATGGTCCCGAAGATAAATTCTCTCTTAGACCTTGTGCTGAGCGCATGGGAGAACTTCTCGATAAGAAGGTTGAGCTCGCACCTGACTGCATTGGAGATGATGTTTCCAAGATGGTTGAAGGTCTTGAGGATGGTGACGTTCTTATGCTTGAAAACACCCGTTTCTACAAAGAGGAAACCAAGAATGAGGCCGAATTCGTTGAGAAACTTGCTGCGCCTTTCGACATGTTCGTTAACGACGCCTTCGGAACTGCCCATCGTGCTCACGCCTCCACCGAGGGTGTAACCAAGTTCCTTAGCCCTTCTGTTTCTGGATTCCTCCTCGCCAAGGAGCTTGAGTACCTTGATGGAGCCATCGCCAATGGTGAAAAGCCAATGGCCGCCATTGTTGGTGGATCCAAGGTTTCTTCCAAGATTACTGTTCTTGATGCACTTCTTGACAAGTGTGACAAGGTCATCATTGGAGGAGGTATGGTCTTCACATTTCTTAAGGCCAAGGGTCTTAATGTCGGAACTTCACTTTGCGAGGATGAATTCCTTGAAACTGCCAAGGAAGTCATGGCCAAAGCAGAAAAGCTCGGAAAGGAGATCATTCTTCCTTACGATATTGTGGTTGCCGACAACTTCGCTGCTGATGCCAACGTTAAGGTCGTTGCAGCTTACGACATCCCCGATGGATGGATGGGTCTTGACAATGGTCCTCTCACTACCGCCGCTCAGAAGGAGGCCCTTAGCGAGTGCAAGACTGTAATCATGAATGGACCCATGGGTGTGTTCGAACTTGAACCTTTTGCCAAGGGAACTTTCGGAATTGTTGATATCCTTGCTGATATTACCAAGGATGGAGCCATTACTATCATTGGTGGAGGAGACTCTGTTGCTGCTTGTGAACAATCTGGACGTGCCAGTGAGATGAGTCACATTTCTACCGGAGGTGGTGCCAGTTTGGAGTTGTTGGAAGGGAAGGTCTTGCCAGGTGTTGCCGCCCTAGCTGACTTGTAATTTATGTTTCAACTCAGCAAAATCAAGAACACTCCGTGCCAGTGGTGACAGGAGTATACTTCACAATTATACATAAATATAATAAACAAAATCTAAATATTCCCCAGTATATATCGTTTTCAATATTTCCGCATATGTTTGGAATACATTTGAGTGTTCCAGATTATTGAGTACATTTTATATCGAAATGACGCGTGTTTCAATGTCGATTCTGTTCAGTGTTTGTCTATGTTTTAAGGTTATCGTTATGTAGATGAACAGACTTTTTTCGTTAAATCATGAAGAAGTGTTTTCTTACAATAACACAAGAACTAAACTTTGTAAGTAAATTTTACCAGTGAAATGCACTTCATTTTGACACTATTTCACTTTTAAAGCTCTCTATGAAAGTATACAATCTAAGGAAAAAGTAAAAGTAATCAAGGCCATACATATTGTTACATTCCGCTATTATATTAATTATGTACAGTCTCCGAGATTCTCAGTATGTAATGATGCCCCCTGCCTCTTGAAGTACTCCAGAGACCCAGAAAACCGCTAGTGCTTGCCAATTGAAATGACCTAAAAGCTAGGTAGACGCTGCCCCACTTTCAAAAAGTTGTAACAAGGTTACGAGGACAAAAATACCGATGCCCAAAGTAACCGCACCAAACAGTACAGTGAAACTTTTCTTAAAACTCCAGTATTTCCTAAAATAACGTTTTGTTCTTCGAACAACAAGCTTGAAAGTTAATGGTTTTTTCTTCCTGCGCCGACGCCTTCTCCTCATCCTTTCACCAGCGCTAGAGTTACACTCCTCTATTTTGCTTGACGACCTACCGCGAGAACCTGAATATTGGCTTCTCTTCCTTCTGCTGGTCTTATTACTTTTTCCATTCTTTCTTTTCTTTCTCTTAATCCGCCTCATGCTTACACTTTTATTTGGTGGCAACCCAACCGAAGCATTATGTTCCTCCATCATTCGACGCTCGCGTTCATATAATGCCCCATTTATAAGGCGATCCAAATCGCGAGTAGATAATAAAGTCAGTGATTCTTTTGCTAGACTTGTCATATCAGGAATAAATGTAGAAGACGTCTGTATGGATTTCTCTCCCTCATGGCTATTCTTATTCGAGACGTTAGTCGGACCAACCTCGGTAATAACTTTTCTCGAAGAAGCAGTCGATGGACGAAAACAAACATTCGGGTCCGTATCGTAGTCCGTCTCCACGACGCTCCCCGTCATGTCGAAAACCACACCATTTTCATCTATTACTATGCCTGTATTTAACACAGACTGCGAGCTCAAATCCCTCTTGCTCCTTACAAGCGCTGTGCCCTTCTCAATATCTCCACCGAACGATTGCCGATATTTACCACCATATTTATTCACACCCTCATCACGACCATTATCAAACCTATTTTCCTCCGAACGTAGTTTTACAATCGACGACGACGATGAGAAGTCCTCTTTACTGCTACGGAGACTCGTCTGAGTGGAATTTGTATGCACAGTAACTTGAGTGTAGTGTGTGGAAACATTTATTTCATCATCCGATTCATCGGCAAATTCGTACAACATTTCGTCTCCATTTACCGCATCATCCGACGAATCTTCCATGTAATATGCTTCCTCATCGTTATCTAATGTATTGCTGAAGGAAACCTCATCATCACTCTCATCATCTAACTCGTTTTCCTCGTCATGCAAACTCGAATCGCTCTCATCGCTACTGCTGCTCAACGAGTTATCGTCGCCATCTTGATCGATGAACTGAGAAGTCCTGCCGTTTTGATTGCTCGGCGTTCGAACTAGATAATGGAGGCGCGACGAATTATCTGATGATACTGGACATTCTGCTGTGGACGTCGATGCTTCGTCGGACGAAGAAGACTGGAGTGGGGAGGACGATGGTGATTGTTCGGTCATTAAATTCTAATTATTGAGAAAAAATACGTCAGTCGCAGAGTAATTTTATAGTTATTGGATGGTTGCTCTCTCTATTCATCAACCTTTGGATTTAATCAGATTTTGTGGCGGATCACAGTTGCGTAAGGGAGATGAATACGAAGTTATTGGAATACAAACTCTATTCTCCAGTACGCGAGTTTCTGTTTGATTGAAATGATTTTGGATATTCGGATTTTCTTTTTTTTTAAACTGTATGCTTTTCTTTTATTAACTTCTTTCTTTATGTGTGCATCAGCTATGTTTTATTATGTTTCAAAACGCTGCATGAAAAACTATTACAATAAAAATTTTAATAAATAGATATATATTGATCTTATTCAATCGTGTGTACTTATGTTTATCACTCTGTAAAGATTGCTTTCATAATGTCTTAAAGGCCTTTTCCCGAATAATATTGATTAAATAAGAGAAATAAAGTAGTTTTCAGGTTCGCCTTGTGATAAATCTGTAAGAAAGAGCCATAGCCATATAAGTGAAATTATAAATTATATTTACCGAGAAGTGTCACTGTCAGACAGCGGACTATTCTTGGAGCTATTGGTCAGGAATGAGCAACGATAAAGAAGGGGAAGAGTAAAACAAGTTGATGTGGAGCCATTAAATCTGTTTAAAGTGAAACGAGTCACTAAAGCAGAGTACTGGGAACGTGTTTTGTAAATCGCACCAACGAATAAGAAGAAGACATGGAAGGCAAAGGATGCCATTGGCACATATTGCGAAGTCTGTGAAACTAAAATACCATATCACCCCTCAAAGAATCCGAAAGGAATGCAAAGACATATGGAGAAGTGTCATAAGGATTTGAAAGTCTATAGAAGATATCAAGTTTTTGTCCATAATAATAATGTGAATTCACAATGTCAATTGTGAATTGTGGCCGGAGCTTACAGCTTGTGACAGTTTGATAGGCAACTTCTCTTCATCAACGGACAGTGCATAGTCCACCTCTACTTAGAAGTATAAAGTCTGTTGATATGTATCAAGTATACGTGTAGTGCAGTGTAGTGTAATGCAATATGGAAAGAACCGAAGACAAAAAGATACTGAACGGGAAAGAGTCTAAGTCAAGTAGAAGTAGAAGTTAACAACATAAGTAATACAGACAGATGAAAAAAAAGATACCGGTACCGAATTGGAAAGAGGAAAGAGTCGAAGTCAAAAAGATACCGAACGGCTCGCGCTCTTACATGTATTCATAAACCTGTCAAGAACTCGATGCGAAACTTCAGTGCAGATATAACTTTAACCGTAAAACCGTACAAGTGTTTTAGGGTTTCATCAACACATGTACGTACATATCTTTTGTCTTTTGAAGACACTCGAAGTGACGTCGGACGTCAGGGTTGAGGGCGTCGTTTGAGCTCGAGCTACCAATTCTCCACCATTGTAAAACAAGTTGTGGTCTCTACAAAACTGAAAAAACGTGTTCGCATTGTTAACTGCAAGAACCTTGGCCCTCTAGATCTACAAATAGAGAATAAGCAGTATTTATCTCAGATTCGTTCGGTCGCGAAATTCGAATAAACACACATAAGATCTGTCTACGTAGCTGAACCTGTGGGGTATTTATGAAAGTCATCGTACACAATGAGAAATCGTGATGTATTGAAGGCATCCAAACGCTGTTTAGTGCTTGGTGTTTTAACTACAAATTTTCCGATTATAACTCATGGATTTAGTATTTCAGGTATAGCTTCAATTCGAACTAGTCTCGTTCAAGTGAGCTTGGCCAAATCAAAGACTTTGACTTTGATGTCAGACAATCTGCTCCTAAATAGCTTCAACAATTTGGATGAAACAGAAAAATATGATACTGTTTTGACTGGCCTTTGTGCGAAAATTCTTGATGGCCCTAAGAATCTACAAAATGCTGATTTAGCTGATAACTCTGATGATGAGGAAATAAAAGAAGATGCTGCGAAGGTTGTCGCAGAAGCCACTTCAGGTCCAATAGCCGCCATCAGCGAACCGATAAAATTATTGTGCGAAATGAACGCAAGAAAAGTATCAATAACCAAGCGTGCTGCTTCTGCGATAATTGATGTGGCAGCAAGTGTTGAGGACTCACGTTCGATGAATATTGTCTTGATGTTGTTACGACGAAATAATGGGAGCAATATACGACAATATGGCGCCAAACAAAAAAATTTAAGTCCAATTCCTTCAGATAATAGAAAAATGAGAGAACGTTTCAAAAAGGCTCCTGAAATCCCTACGGATAATCGTACGAAAGAAGTTGGCTCGGCTCTATCAGTCACAGGCGTTGCCTTAGCTTGCTTCTTTGCGAATCCAATTGCACAGCTAGCTGGGGCCGAAGATGCAGGTCCTATCCCTGGCATAATTCTTTCATTGATCTCCGTTGTCGCAGTTTTGGACAACTTTTACGACGCTTTGGATGTAATTACCAATTTAGTCAGTTCTTCAGACAAGGTTCCCAACTTGAAGTTGCCAGATAAAGAAAAATTACCACTTGGACTTGGGAGGGGGAAAATCACAGCTGATTTTGTCGCTGGCTTTACTCGTATTTTGGCGGAAGATACTGAACGATCATGTAGAGTTGAAGCAGCTGCTTTCTACATCGCCTACGTTCTTGGCTTGCCATGCTTTGCATTTCAATCCAACGCGCTTGAAGGAGCAGTACTAACAGTTGAATCATCTGCTCCATATGAAATTCCCCCAGATTTAGACTTTCTTCCGTCCAATACAGCAGATTATGACAAACTCTTGACAAATGAAGGTGTTCTAAAGATGCTCGCTTGGCTTTTTGCCCCTGTATCCTTTGAAATTGGCCAGCATCCGCAACTTCTGTACTCGGATCCTAGAGAAGCGACAAGTTACCTAGATCGCATATCGAGAAAGATTACTTCAAGCGACAACGTTGATCTAAGTGATAGAGAAAGTTTATTGAGATGGGCATTTGCTGAAACAGATAGCTTCCTTAGAAACACCGAAAATGCCCAGAAGATAGAAATTTTATCGCAGGGGCTTGCTAGTGGAGCAAGTACTGTTGGGGATCTTGTTGGCATAATTGAGGATTGGTGACAAAGGTGTATATTAGACAGTAAAAAATAACAGCGGATGCATCATGGGTTTTTGTAGGGTAATTTTTTTAACTACATTAGAAGAAAAATGTGCTGAGAAATGGTATGTCTCTACAGCGATTATCATAACATCAAATTCCAATTAATTTTCTGCTTCGACAGATTTTTAGGCTTCGAAGCTTGAAACAATCACAAAACAGTTTGTTTGGAATAATTCTATCTCCAAAGTGGTTTCAACTCGTGTGGAATTACTGAGTTATAAAAATTTTACTTCGAAGTACAAGTAGACATGTACAAATAATGTACCATGTACCCCGTACGCTCGTACATGTAGTTGAAAATTTTCACACTCTCCTCCTAGCCATTCAAATTTTTTGTATCTCGTGTTCGAAGTAGACCCAACTTCAACGATAGATGCGTCTTGAATGGACTAATGAAACTTGATTAAAATACATACAATCGACTTAAAACAAATTATGCCGGGTCCATCGATTAAGGAAGATATATTCGATAGTGACAGTGATAATGATAGAGGACACTCGTCGTCAGTGTCTTCTGCCGAGAAGATTCAAATCAATGTAAAATTTGCGGCTCAGTATGAGAAAAAGAAACAGGCAGAAGAGTTAACCAAACATCATAACAAATTAGTTGATGCACTTGATGATTCAGATGTCGAAAATTCGTCTTATGATGAGTCGTCGAGCGAAAGTGAAGATGAGATGGCAGAACTATTAACAGATGATTTGAATCTGAAAATTCTGAAGACGGTTCACGCTATAAGAAATTCGAAGGAAAATCCCGATGTGTACGACTCTAGCAAACGGTTTTTCAATGATGATGACGTTCCTGATTTAAAGAAGGAGGGATTGTCCAAGAAAAGGTCGAAGAAACATTACAAGGATGTTATTAGAGAACAAATTATTGAGCAGATGGATGACGATGGAGAAAAAGGTACACAGATGTCTGATCGTTCTACGATGCATAACGGCCACAACAGTAACCTTGCATATGACGATGAACAGCGAAAATTACGAGAAGAATTTTTGAATGAGGAGGTGGACGTTGATGGCACTGATTTAGAGGAAGATGCCGACTTTTTGAAAATACGATCATCGTCAAATGATAAGAATACGAAGAGAAGTGCAGAGGTTGCGCGCGAAACTGAAAATTATCTTAGTTCTACTTTGAACACTGACGAAGGATTGGAGGACCCTCGAGGTGAAGTGAAGGACGGAAATGCATTTTTACGGGACTTTTTGTTGAATAAGAAATGGATTGAAAAGGATTTTACCCGAGTAGGCGAAGTCAACAATGAAAATGATGATTTAGAAGACGAGGAAGAGCTTGATCGGCAAGACATGTTCGAATCGCAGTACAACTTTAGATTTGAAGAATCTTCCGGAGGTGATGGGGTACCTCAAATTGTTTCTTATGCAAGAGGAGGTGCTGCTTACAAAGATTCTTTGCGACGTAAGGACGAAACTCGAAAATTAAAGCGACAACAGAGGAAGGAAAGGAAAGCTGAAGAGAGAAAAAAGAAAGAAGAACAACTGAAAAGATTGAGAAATGCAAAGAAAGCAGAGATGCAAGCTAAGATTCGAACGGTTGAAGAAGTATGTGGTAAGGGCTTTGGGGAAAACTTTGATGAAGCAACTTTGGAGAAGATGCTCGAGGGCGACTTTGATGAAGAAGAATTTGAAAACATGTTGCACAATGAATTGCTAGGAAACGAATATGAAGATGGAATTGCTGGTGAAACTGATGTCAAAGGCGGGTGGAAGCCAGATGAGAATCGACTTGATGAAGAGATGGAGAATGATGAAGAGGCTGGCGATTTTGAAGTACACCAAAATCATCAGTACAACAATGACGAGAATCTTGATAACTTTCAAGAAGAAATTGTGACATCTGAACTTTCACGGAAATTAAACGAAAAGATGGAAGATGCGCTATACAAACTTGATTACGAGGACATCATTGGTGGTGACATAAAGTGTAGATTCAAATATCAGAAAGTAGAACCAAATCGCTTCGGTTTAACTTCACAGGAAATATTGTTAGCTCCAGATAAAGAATTAAATGCCTATGTGAGCTTGAAAAGAATGGTACCGTATCGAGAAGGCGAGGAATTTGATCCAGGTAGCAAAAAGAGAAGAAAATTCCGTGAGAACGTAAGGGACGACATTGTTGTAATGACTGAAAAAGTCGAGAAGGCGCTGAATCGTAAAGATAAGAAGTCTAATAAAGCTGACGCTGATGAGACAATTAAAAACGAAGAGCCAAAAAAGAAGAGACGTAGGAAGAAGAAAGGAAGGAAAGGTGAAAACAAAGAAGATATCACATTTTCTACTGAGGAAAATGCGAATTATCAGACCTCATTAGACAAGTGCAGTGAAGGTAAATCGATAGAAGTGACAAGCCTTAATCCGGAAGAGAATAAATCACAAGAGCAAAAGAAAAAGAAGCGAAAGAGATCCAAGAAGGGTGGTGCGCTTTCTATTCAAGGTGTTTCATCTTCGAGGCTTGCTTCCTATGGAATCTGAAGTTAGATTTTAATTTTTGGCACCTTCCCAGATGTGTCAGTTGTCTATCATGAAAGATTATGTATAGGTTTCATAGCTTAAAAACCATTTTCTGTCCAAGGCAAATTTGAGACAAAATTGGATAGACCTAAAAATCGATTTTAATGAAGAACACTGTCTATCGTCGTAAGAATTTAAACGCCAAAGCGAGACGGTCACATAATTGTGAGAGTAATTGTTGTTCATAGGTCTCCCCATCATATGTTTTATTTCCTCAGGTGCCTTTCGTTGACACGGTCGAACCAACAATGGATTGGAAACTGCCTCGGAAGGGGGGTTACTTCCGCATCACATGGTATTAAAAACCAATGAACTATTAGTTTCCGGTCTAAAGTAGAAGAGAAAATTCACATTCTGGCTTTTTTTTTTGTACATTTCACATTCTGGCTTATTTTGAGCTGACATTTTCTTTCGGAGTCTACTTATCAAATTTTTGATAAGTATTTTTCAAACTTCAACCTCCTCATCTCGCATTTTTCGTTCTATAAG
>Ga0115008_10005861_pt1 | contig 10139 bp, 11 predicted proteins | sample FraStrMetagenome_FD_87164 | JGI IMG/M metagenome (GOLD analysis project Ga0115008, IMG submission 87164) | Marine eukaryotic phytoplankton communities from Arctic Ocean - Fram Strait ARC3M Metagenome | ecosystem: Environmental > Aquatic > Marine > Oceanic | place: Fram Strait | collected...
ACTGTAGGTGACAAAGGTCGTGTTAAAAAAGAACAGGGGGCAACGCAGTACAAGTGTAAGGTAATGTTCAGTGTCTAAATCTGGAAATGTATACTGACGGCCAGTAACGGGCCAAACATAACGAACTGAAGGAATTTGCGTATTGTCACAGAAAAATTACGAGAAAAACATGATCTTAAGTCCGAGAATAATACACGCCAAGCAGACGTAAGGCGAAAGTCTCTCTCCGACACGAGCAAATTTCCAGAAGATGCCGAGGAAACCAGTTTTATGCTTGTCCAGAAGACTTGGGAAGAAGGAGCGGATATACGCGCATGTGCAGATTGAGAGAAGAATAAGAGTCACCATACTCTTAAATGGGTTCATTTTGACCAATTTATAAAGAAAAAAATTACCTCGAAATTAAAAATAGCGACCATTTTTGTTTAATTTTTCTCGATTCCAATCTGAAGGATGTCAATAATATACATATTTTCTTTTAGATGTCGGGAAGGTTTGAGCACAAGCGGCTCATGAATAGAACAAATCAAATTGGCTGTTTATTTATCTTCAACTCGATTTTTACATGTTATTTCAAGAACGAAATTTTACTCTTGAACTTCTCCGTCTTCTTCCTCTTCTTGTTCCATTTCCGCAGTCGTGTCGAACTCGTCTCCGCTTTTATCATTAGCTTCTTGGCTACTTGATTCAATTTCAACAATTTCTTCGCCGTCAGAGATCACCATCGATTCATCTTCAATCACGATTGGCTCTTCTTTCACGCTTTCTTTCTTATTCGTCTCTTTTCTTGGCGTTTTTGCCAGTGTTTTCTTCAATTTCTTGTACGCTCCAGTCTTTTTCAAAATTTTAAACGAGTTACACTGAAAAATGTGTATCGAAAATTTAGAAATTCATTCCTTTGTTGCTTCAATTTGATACGCATCGTGAGCAAACCCGACGACTCCCGTTTGCCACTTATTTCGCGTAGGAAGTCCTTTTTCTGTAACGCCGTCTTCTGTTTCGGGTTCTTCCTTCTTGACCCATCCTGGTTGAAACAGCTCATCAACCTCTTCGAACTCTTCTTCATCTTCAAGTTCTAGTTTTGGCTAAAATAGTTGGGTACAAGGACGTGAATGACGATTTACTATTTTGGAAGAATTTGGATCATTGCTGTCAAGATCAGCAGATCGTTTACGCGTTATTCTTTCACATCTATTAGCTTGCAAGTAATAATCGATAAATTTTTTCTTTGACTGATCTTTACTCCACTTTGGCCTGAATGGATCTTTGATTCCCTTCGGCACTAAAAATAGTTAGATCGGCTTTTTTTAGGTCCGTACGAATAGACCCTTTTCGTGAGTTGATTTCAGTGAATTTTTCTTACTTGGCGTATTGAAACCAGGGTATTCAACAATCTTTGTTACATCGAGGCCAACAAGTTGTGTTCGTTTGTCTTCGTCCTCAGAGTCCGAATCTTCATTCTCGCCCAAGTGTGGATTCACTTCATTGATCTGTCCTTCTTCGTTGACAGACACTGATGCCTTTCGCACTTCGGCCATTGCAAGCCATCCCGGTGGGTACCCTAATATTTTTTAACTAAAATATTTAAGAAAATCCCACCTTGTTCTCGCATTGATGTTATCCAAGGTGCCAATTCGTCCGGTTTCAGTCCCAGCGCTTCTTTTAGCGTGTCCGAAATGACACCTGGCTTGAATGCAGAAAATTTCTTGTTGTTTGTATGTCCTGCTCCGACTTCAAAAAGTCTTCCTTTTGGCATATTCCGTTTCGGAGTATTTCCAACTGCTTTATGCCATTCCGCTTTTCTTCTGTTTATTTCTTCCGGATTTTTGGGCAGCGGGCACGATGCGATACTGCACTTCTCTGAGCCACAGTTGAAACAGATATTGAGAATCTTTGACTTCATCTTGTCGAATTTGGCAGTGTCATCATCAATGTTTTCAGTCAGCATGTCTTTGTACAGTGTCTCGTAACTCGGAATTATCCATTTTGAAGATTCTGGATTCGAGTTTTTATCAAGCGGCTCGCCAATTCTATCAAGAACATGACCGTCTGGAAAAATATGCACACTTTGCATGACGACAAACTCGTCATAATCTTCACCGCGGCTAGGTAAGCAAATAGCAGATTTTTGACGAGGGAACGCTTCGAGATCTTCCTTGCGATTTGCTTCTTTTGTGATCAGAAAATCTGTGATCAGTTGTATCACTTCGTTTTTGTAGTAGCGCGAAAGTTGATTGTGGAAAAAGTTTATTTGACACAGCGGACCGTCATCTTGGTCTGAAAAAAACAGTTTGAAAAGCAAAACTTTGGCATGAGTACCTTTTATCGGTTTTGGCGGCGCGAGAATGCTAACTATTCTCTTTAAATTTTGATTTTCAAGCTCAAGCTCGTTCAATCTGTCTTTTGTTGTCCGTTGCGGGAGCTCCTTGTATGCCTCTTCAATCGTCGGCGCCTTATCTAAATCGAACTTACTTTCCTTTTCCCAGAAAGAAACTTACTTGTATTCCAGCCTTCATTGTCAAATGCTGTAAATAATGCTTCCGATCCGAATGACATGCCTTGCGAATTCAAATTGCTTAAGAATAGAGTCAGATTATGTTTTTATTAATAATAATATGTGTATTGCACTAACAGTCGTCGATAGGATAGATTTTTGTTATAAATGATTCGTAAGGAATACGCTAGTCTTGAATCAAGACTCTTGATTATGTACTTATGGAAAGAAATGAACAAATCAAAAAACGGTTGTTGCTCGGTAAACTTTTTTTACAGAAAAGATATTTTTTCACAATATTTGGGAACTACGAAAACAGAAAAGTCGCTCTAACAGCATTGTTTTGTGATTTATGAAAAGCGTGTGTACGGTCAGAACTTCCTACACAGAAGTGTAATTCTTACGCGAACAGGTAAAGTGAAGTGTTGACTGGTTACTTCTTGGCTGGAATTGAATACAAGTAAACAGCACCGATGACTAATGATGCGCCAAAGGTGAACATAAGGGTGATGCTGTAGTCGAAGAGGAAAACAGAGAGGATTGAAGAAAGGACGATGGAAAGGGAAGTCGCGAAGCCCTTGAGGATGTTATCAGCGTACTTGATGACCATGGCGACGAGGAGACCACCGCAAGCCTAAACAAAATTATAACAAGTCAAACGTCGATGAAACTGACCTGGTTAGCGACAACACACCAGACGAGTTTGTTGTATCCAAAGAAGAAGCCCTTTTCTTGGATGTCAGCTCCGTCTTTCAAATAAGCAGCAATAAAGGCGATGATTGAGCCGAAAATTCCAAGCTGGACGTTTCGGAGCCATACGGAGACCTTTGATCCCTTCAGGACTTTCTCAAAGTAGACACCAGCAAAACCGGAGAAGGTACATGCCAAAATAACGGAGACAAAGCCGATAAAGGGACTCTTAAAATTGATAGAAACTTGCATGACAATAGAGTAATTATTCACCTGTCCATCAGTGCTTCCAGAACTTCCAATATTCTGAACTTGCACGATTGCAATACCACAGAACAGAATGAAAAGCGAGAGCCACTGTGTTCTGATGAGACTTCTGCCAAGCATGGTGATTGAGAACATCGCCGTGGTTAGAATTTTAAGCTGATAAGAGACCTGAATTAAAGCGACAGTTAATGACAGGAAGAATCAGTCTTTAGCTACCTGGAAGACTGCCGCGGGGAGATTTGAAATTGAAACGTACAGGAGATTATTCTGCACGGTATAAATGAAGGCGGGGACAGCAACTTTGATGGTATCCATTGGTTTGTCGAAAATCTCTTCTTTGATGTGGCCTGTCCAATTTCGAATATTCCAGCCAAAAGAATGGAGAATAATGATCAGGCAGACAATAACTACGGTAGAATTTTTTTTTTTTTCTACCTCCTTATTCATTACCTTTGGTGATTTCTGCCATGCAAACAGCAGATGTGGACAAGAACATATCTCCTGTCTGAGTTCTTGCAGCTCGCATCGTCAACGCGAGGGAAGCATTTTGAACAACGAGCAGAATCAAGGAAACGTACTTCATATTCAGGCCGCCGACAGTAGGCTAATTGAAAAATTTATAATTTGCGTGATCGGCAATTCGAGAGTATTACATTACTTGGTCTAATCACATGCGGATCTGCAATAATTAACGGTTGCTTCTGATTGTACATTTCGTCTTCCTCACTTGGCTGCAAAAGTATTGATAAATAACAGTTTTAAATAAATCGAGATAAAAAATAAGACCTGCATTGATTAAAGCAGTTTTTCTTAGCTTACAAATTATTGTCTAAAAACATTAATAAGTTTGCGAACTGTATTTTTGACATTTTCCTGCTCTAAGCTGCATAAAAGACCCGATTACAATTCTGAAAGCTCCCTATATTCTAGAGAAAACTAGATTTTCACTTTCGAATATGTAGCACCTAAGATTACCTCCATTCGTTTGTCAACGCTTTCGATATCTACCTTCTTATGGTCTGCCATCTCGAATTCAACCGACTTCTCTAAATGCTTTATCTTTATTTTGAGTCTAAGTCACGGCATGCATATTTAGCCGACGAATTTGATATTTTCGCAAAAAAGCGCCTTACGGCCAGGTCAATTAAGTCGCAGATCATTCGCGCAAGTTTCTCGTAAAAACAACTTCAACAATGACGTAGGACAACGAACAATATATCATCTGGAGCGGAGATATTTATAAAGCGAGACTGAAAAGACTGGAGAGCACCGGAGGCTTTTAAATAATACGAGTTAACTGCCCTTGGGCGGGCGGTGAACAAGCTTTCAAGTGGATCAAACTGTTTTTTTTCACACATTTATTCAGGAGCAACTCAAGTTTGTAGAACAGGTCACTTAGAACTTAATGTTGTGGGGGTACTGTCCGCGGGAGAGACCGAACTGCGCCTGGAGGTAACCCTTCATGTAAGGGGTAGCGGCGATGGGAGCGAGGAGAGCCGCGTCGATGCTCTTCTGGTCGGCCTTTCGCTGCTCAGATGCGGTGTACTTCTCCTGGGTCTTCTCGAAGATACCTTCCTCGGTCTTCTTGGCGGCCTTGTTTCGCTTGAAGTAGGCGTCGTTGATGTGCTCGGGGATGGCGACCTTGGAGATGTCGACAACGGCGGAGGTAGCAATGACCTGGTTGGCGATGGCTCGTCGGATTGGGACACCGTTGACCTAAAAAGTCGTAAAATTTCGAACACAAAATTTTTTGAAATCATGGAGGAAAAAAATAATTTCTATGTTACCTTGTATGGTCCAGTGACAAGGAGAAGTCCAGACTCGAGCTGCTTCAAGAAGACGACTCTCTTGCCTCGGGCGGCACCGGTGAGGAGGATGAGGACGGATCCTGGGACTATGGAGGATCGAAGGGTGTGCTTGTGAGCGGAGAAGGTCTTCTGTCCGTGTCCGACCAGCTTCTTTCGGAGGGAAAGAGTTGGGTAGAACTTGGGCTCACGTCGGGCAACGACCTACACAGTAGTTTTTTCGTAGTTGAAGATTTTGACACTAGAAAAGCGCGTATCTGCACTCTGTGCTGTCAGCCAATCGTTAAGATCAGGCCAAGGGAACACTTGGTAAAGATTCAATACACATGTCAGTCAAGTCTGCGCCTTGCCCAATGAATTCTTGAGCAGGCTTGCAGCTTACCTTTCGCTCGCCGCCGTTCTTCTCGCCTCCGACCTTCTTGGTGGTGACGAAAGCAGCCTTCTTGGCCTCGACCTTGGTCACTGGCTTGGCGCGCTTGTGCTGCGCTCGTCGAGAATACATCTTCGATCGAGAGTACTTGGCGACGCCATTGACGGTGCTGTTGCGGGCCATTTCGAGTTAAAGTCCGTTAAAAGTCTGAATGTCGTAAAGTTAAGAAGTTTTTCTTGCCGGTGTTTCAATCTGAGCTTGTTTGTTTCGTGAACAAGAAAAGTACAGAGAGACAGTTTATCGGTAAGATTTCTGGTATCGGGCTCGGGCACCTGGACCGCCGAACTTCTTCGACTCCTTTCGTCGAGGATCGGAGACGAGGAGGGATCGATCGTAAGAGATGAGTAGATCCTGAAGGCATAGAATTGCTATCAACGCTTAACCCGAATTAACGAGGTTGTCAGCTGTTGTCTTGGAATCGATGCGGGCGTCTTCAGGAAACAGGCGCAAAGCACTCAACTTGTGGGAAAGAAAATTTGTAGATTTTCCACCGCACAAGCTGCCGAGGTTCCCCATATCCTCTCGTGCCTACGCCTGATAACCCTCTGCCGCGCTGATGCCAAGGAACTTAATTTGACAAAAGCTCTCTGACTGGGGCAACAAGTAACCCTCTAACTGGAGTCTCTGCCTCGAACAAACCTTGATCTCTTGTTTGGACTGCTCGTCGACGTACTTTTGGTAGTAAGCGACAACAGCTCGGGAGACGGCCTGTCGGATGGCGTAGACCTGGGCGACTCGACCACCACCCTTCACTCGGACGCGGATGTCAATACCGGCAAATCGTTCTATATTTTATTTTTAGAATTTTTATAAAATAAATGATTAATCGCATTGTTTTAATTTGAAAATAAAAATGACATACCTTTGCCGATGATGAGGGTTGGCTCCTGGAGTTTGAACTGGAGAGCTTTGGGCTCGATGAGGTCGAGCGGCTTGCCGTTGACCTTGATGAGGCCCTGGCCAGCCTTGCAGTGAGCAACGGCGATGGCGGTCTTCTTTCGGCCGTAGACCTGGACACACTGGGCATCAGCTCGTGGAGCAGACATTTTTTCTATCCGGTTTCTGATCTGAAACAAATGAAGTTTAAAATTAACTCAAGATCGGAAATAACTAAATTTCAGCAGAATTTTCAATTGTAAATTTTCTTCATAATTTATCTCTCAAATCAATTTCGAGCAATCTTGGTTCGATTCTCTTGAAAACATAATTTGTAAATTCGAAATTGAAAGAAATGGCGGCCGAAGACTGGCGGATCACGCGTGCGCCCACGCTTATTCTGCGCGCAAGCCAATCGTGGGCGGAACGATAGTAACTTTATTTTTTCAGATCGCAGCGCTTATTAGTAGTTATCACGTAATTTAAGTTCAATGTACAGACAATTTTATTTTAAAATTTACATGCTCAAGCACAAATTGACAAATATAAGACTCTTAAAGTGAGTGACAGGCCTCCGAGAAGATACAGCATAACAACATAAAATTCCACTCCATCGTTTGCCATTAAATTGAAGATCAATGGCATTTCGAAATTTTCAATCGACAGATTTTGCTTTTTAAGTTTTTTTTTTTAAGAATTGAATTTTTAACTGCAGAATTTACAGATCAGTCTAAAAAACGATGATTCTGTTGATTGGAATTAGAAGAAAACTTTTCCTTTTCAGATTCCTTCATTTCTGTGGACATCAGCTGATCTCTAGCTGACTGATATCTTTTCAAATCTTCTTCCTGCCTTTCTGTCGGCTTTATTGCTGCAAAACCCTTGATCATCTCTCCAAATTCGTAAATACCAACCAAGATAAAAATCCAGCCGATAAACTCAAGACTACGCTGCTTCTTTGTACTTTGAAAAACTGGCAATCCAGGAACAATTGGTCCGACATTCGGGGCAATTCGATCCGGAGTATTCCAGCCATACTTTTCTGCACGCTTTTGCATGTATTTCGGAAGTGCTTTTAAGTCAGTTACTTCTCTGCGCTTTGCGACTGAACTGATATCCAGTTCATTTTTATTTGTTACTAAATTAGGTTGCATTCAAATTCTGCATTTTAGGATAAATATTTTTGCAACCGTTGCCTGGATTAAGCCCTGCCAAAGGAGACTTGCTCGCTCTACTCAAAGTCCGAAGCATTTTTTTAACAAAAGCTCTGAAGACAAAATATTTCATATGTACGTTTATATTTTTTCGATTATTTAAATTGCACTCTGATTTTTTTCATGGGAAGCAAGTAACAGTGAAACTGAACGAATTGTTGAAATAAATTACTTTGTTGGAGATGTGAATAATTTAAAGTTGAGATTACTTTTGGGAGGATCAGCTCGGGGTGGAAATAAATAAACAACCAAAGTTTGAGAACTTAAAAGTTAGAACAGAATGAATGTTCGAACATGCAGTTGCTACTGGTTTTTGAAGTGTAACTTACATGGAGCTTAGGCACGAATGAATTCTCCTGATAAGAGATTGAATGTTCAATAGACTGTTGACGCTTTGAAAGGAGATTTTTGAACAGAAATGGTAAGCTTTTGACCTAATTCTGCTGATCAATAATGAGCAGCAGAGATAATGTAATAAATGTGAAATGTTTCTAATATTTTGACTATGTTTTTTCTCCGCAAAACAGAAGAAGTAATACCTTCTACCTAGAATGAGAATTTACTTCTTCTCTGATCGCATTCCAAATTCTGTGTCATCGTCCTCAGTGATATCTCCATATCGCCAGAGATTGAGTCGATTCTTTCGTGCGCTCTCCTGACATTCGAGGTATTTCTTGTGCAAATCGTTCAAATGAGCTGGCGCTTTCTTGACAGTAGTACAGAAACCCTGCGAGAGAAGCATCTCACCGACGTCTTCGCCTTTTCGAGTCAGAGTAACCTAAATTTAAATTTTTGAGTTCTCTTCCTTGATATCAATAATTACCTGAGAAGTTGAGCCTTCTCGGAGGTTCTCGTCGTTTACAGAGAATTGTTCAGGGGACTCAAGCAAGGAAATGAATTCGTTGAGAGCAATCGAGCAAGAATCCTGGAAATAATTGATGAATGATCGAAGACCTAATTTACCTCATCCGATGGTGGTTTCACCAACGCGAGTTGATACTCGTTTGCCTGGCCAGCAAGAACAGCGAGCGAGAATTGGGCAGGGAGAGAGGCCAGCTTAGTGACATGGACGAGAGCTCGGTTACCGTAATCGATGAATGTAATGGTAGCCATCTCAGATCCATCCCGGCTGATTTTTTCGATTTTTCCTCGGTACCAAAGTCCATCCTCGGCAAAGATAGCTCCACAGACGTCATTTCGTTTGGCTTGAAATCAAGGATGAGAACGATACAGATATTTAACATATATATAAGGATGTTAACGTCATAAAATTTATAAAAAATATTAACGCTCAACTAAAAATCCACATACGAATAGAAACTTATAAAAAATACCTTTATACGCCCCAGCAGTAGGAGGAGTTTCCGTAAAATACGTTCGCATTTCGTCAGTGAGTTTCGTAAGTTTCTCCTGCTCTGAGACCATCTGACCGTAGAAGCAAAGATTGGCAGTAACTTCTGTGATCACGATGTCCTTTGGATTGACAGCGCGGGAGAGGGCTTTTGTTTCAAACGAAGCAACTGCATTTTATGTAAAAAAAATACTTTTTAGAAAACGAACCTGGAGCGACCTCTTCAACTGGGGGAGTCCAGTCCTTCCAGAGACCAAGCTTGGCAGCTTGAGCGCGTTCCTCGGCAGCAATGAGTTCATTCGCGTATTTACCCTGCTTGCCAGAGTAGTGAACCTTTGAGAGACCTTGCTCCACAAGTTTGAGCGAGACATTGACTCGATCAACGAAGATGTATCCAACGAATCCTCCGACCTGAAACAATTGTTTTAACTTGTTTACTTTTACTACTCGCCTTATCCATAGTTTCCACTTCAATAGTGACGTCTCGTTGAGTCAGAAGAGACTTTGTGTAAGCTAATGCTTCTTCACCAAATGGCTCAGCTGGCTCGAAGACTCCATTTCCGACCGGTCGAGATCCTCGTGGACATTGGATGCCACCAATGAGGAATGTGAGGAGGCATGTTTCTGGAATAATGGTAAGATTATGTGCTAACTACTGACCTATCTCAAGACTGTTTTAATTTTGATTTACCTTTCGCGACAAAAAGTTTGAGTCGTGAGCCACTAAACACGTGGTCTACAATAGCATCATTTTTCTTTCCTTTGAGGAATGTGAAGAACGAACGAGCTTTGTGCTGCTCCTGAGAAACATCTGAGACTTTCATTGGCTCTGGAACATTCTTTGCGAAACAACCCTTGCCGGACTTCTCTGCCTTGGACTCAGCATCTCGAAGAGCGTCGTACTCAGATGCTCTGTTGTTGTCATCGTGTCTATGTCGGATAGGCATGGCATAGCCCTTCGCAACAAGTCCTTCCGCAACATTCTGTCCCTGGAATCGGACAGTACAGCAAG
>Ga0115008_10005862_pt1 | contig 10138 bp, 6 predicted proteins | sample FraStrMetagenome_FD_87164 | JGI IMG/M metagenome (GOLD analysis project Ga0115008, IMG submission 87164) | Marine eukaryotic phytoplankton communities from Arctic Ocean - Fram Strait ARC3M Metagenome | ecosystem: Environmental > Aquatic > Marine > Oceanic | place: Fram Strait | collected 2012-06-18
TAATACAACTAGGTCTCTAAGTTTATTTTACTATGATTGTCTTTGAAATTCTATTATATGATACTAGATAGTCTATTGTTCTCTTTAATCAACATAGTGATCTTCTATTCCAGATGGTTATTCATCTAGACTAATGATGAATCCAATGGACTGACTCCCTATGAAACATCATTCACATTCTATGTCATCATCATCTATTTACTATTCATGGATGGTTATTGAATGGATGTCTTAATTCCCACTTATTATCTCTATTGATGACTGATTGGACTGATATTCCTCATTGAATATTGTACTCTATTAGGAGTCACTTCTTATTATTATGTTTTGGTTCCTACTCTATGTTATTACATCTATAATTCAAATTATAATATATAATACTACTATCATTACTACTACTACTATCATTACTATTATACTACCTGATTAATAAAAGATAATAAAGATGTAATATAGAAGATCATAACCATTCTCTACAATTTGTGTGTTGGCTGGTTCTATTTCATGTGAAGTGAGAGCCTCATAGATAATTGGTAAACTGAGAGAACAAGAGTCAGATGTGTAGATCATTGGATTAGGAGGTGATTAGATGATGGCCTAAGGGATGGAGAAGAACTATGGAGATGTGAACATATTCACTGATAAAGCATTCTTCCCATAGAAGTACTTCAGAAGAGTCTATATTGATCAACCCATCCATCCATTGATGTTCTCCAGTCACTACTAAGAATGGAAGCAAAGGAACCTAATGAAGAAGAATGGATTCTATAGAGATATCAATTATATAAATCCAGATGTATTCTTATGTTTAGGGAATGAAGTGTTCATGTCTAGAGTATATAATGATATTCATAGTGTCTATTAGTAGAATAACAAGATGAAACCAGGAGTGTTCTTCTATGATAAGTTAGTCATCAATCAGGAGAATAGATTCAAAGACTATTATGACCACATGTTGTACACTCTACCCAATCAACCTGTGAACTGGTAATCATTCTAGTTTCCATCCACTTTCGTAGGGAAGTAGTCAGTCTATGAAGGGTTGAGGTATTTGTTCAGTAGGCATCGACCTGACTTAGTAGATCAACACTCCATTATGTTACCAACTGAGTATTATATGGAAATAGTAGAAGAAATGATACAGAAAGAGAGGAATGAGTATAGACACAAGATGGGGTTCAGTGATGACCATATTCTAGTGTTCTTAGGAGCAGGGAATACAGTGGAGGAAGTCAAGTTCACTATCAGAGTGGTCTAAGAGAGTCTATCTGAACTATTGAAGAGACCATCCATGAATAATCTACCATCTAACAATATTAAACTGATTGTGTCTGTTCCATCTGAACTCAAATGGGTCATTGATGATCATATGTCATTAAACCCAACCACTACTCAGTCTGAACTGACTACTCACTCTCATTAGAATGTATCTATGTTCTATGATTACATGAATCCATTAGTACTCTCTGATGGTCATGAACATCTATCAGCTATCAGTGCAAGTGATCTATCATTATGTGTCACTGGTCAACTATCCTCCACTATTTCAGCACTCCACTCTCCATTGATCAACCTCAACTATCAACCCTGGTATCAATCCTACTTCACATCCCTATATGGACAATTTGAGAATGACATCAACATTGCCAGTCAAGGTGAAGTATACTCTGAAAAGTGGTGTGGGTGGGGTGGAGATGCATTTGGACTCAGTATAGCTAAAGAAATGGAGTAGTTCATATTATAAAGGAATAAGAGATATCAGATCATCAGAAGACTAGATAAAGTGATGAAACATATGTTGCCTATTTCATAATCTGAATAGTCTGAATAGTATTCATAAGTAGATTTGTATATTAACCATAGAATGAGTTGGTAGTCAGAAAGACAGTCAAATACTAGAAATACAGTGAACCAGATCAAGTAGTCATTGATAAACTCATGCAATCAGTCCATAAGTACCAAACAGTCAAACACAACTACTTCTAAAGGAATTCATTATTAGAAACATTAGGACACAGAGTCATCTGATAATATTAGATATTCTAATAATACGATCAATATAATCATAACTATAACTATTATCATTTATAATTATTTTTAGAATAATTGATATAATTAGTATGAGTGAAGTTCTCTTGTGGCAGTCTGACATTCCCAAACACTCCATCGAAGTTCACTGGATTCACTTTGTAATGTTTGTTGTGAGTATTGTTCTAGTTCATCAAATACTGTGGATACTACATTTTATCATTATTCTACAATTGTGGTGCCATCACTTCATACTTCTCTTTCTCATCCAGTGTGATTTCCTTCCCATCCAAATATATCAATTATGGTAGTTTCTTTATGATTGCTATTTTGTAACCATTCCTTCTACTGATTGGATTGCCAGCCAGTTCCAATTCTTTCAAATATGGTAATTCACTCAATCTCTCTACATCTGGAATATCACTGATCTTATTATTCACTGCAAACAAGTGTTGTAGTTTGTACAGTTTCTGAATGTGATGGAAGTTCTTTAATGAGTTTTCTTCTATTTTCAGACATTTAATAGGATTACAATTAATGAATGATGTTCCATCGAACTGTCTGATTCTATTACTACAAACATCCAACTCTTTCAATGTTTTTAAATTTTCTAAACAATCTACTCTGAATATTTCATTATTATCAGCCTTCAATATTTTGAGTTCTTTTAAATTGCAGAATTACAATCCATTGAAATCTCTAACATTATTATAACTGACATCCAATATTTCTAGATTTTAGACTCCATTCAACCCTTTCTTGATATTGAGATCCATATTGTATGCCAGTGTTTCTATCTTGTTACTATTCAATATCAATATTTTGAGAGTGTCTAATTCACCAATCATCCCTGTAGATATGAATAGATTCTGACTTAGATTCAACTCTTACAATTATGGGAAGTAGGCACTATTGAACACATCTTCAAAGTCTCTCAACTGACATTCACTTAGATCTAACTCTGTGATCTTCTATGGACTCACTCCATTCAATCTCTACAATAACAACTCTTCTGTCAATCTTCCAGTGAATAGGTCTTTGGCCATCTACTACTCATTCAACTCCACAGCTATTCCATCCAATACTTTCAGTTTCTTCAAGTGGTATAGACTGTAGATTCTATAATTGGGGTCTTTAGTCAATGGATTACCACACATATCCAATATAATCAGTTTATTCAAATGTTTAGTATTCAACACTTCTCTGGATGTTGGAATACGATTATTAGCCAAATACATTTCCATCAGATTTGGAAGATCTGGAAAGTTGTTTAATGATGTGATCTGATTGTCTTCTAATGATATTTACATCAGATTCTTCAATGTTTCTAGATTCTCTATCTATTGAATGTTGTTATTCCCTAATTCTAACTTCTTCAAATATATGTTATGATTCAGATTCTGTATTTTAGTAATCTGATTATTAGTCAGAATCAATTCTTCTAAAAGAGTCAAACTGTTCAATCCTGTTATTTCCACAATCTGATTGGAATCCAAATACAATTATCTCAATTTAGTCAAATCATGCAATTAGTTGATCTGATGGATCTTATAATGACTTAATACTAATATTTCAACATTGACTTTCCATTGGTTGTTCTTATCATAAAGATCTTCAATACTGCTATCATATCCATTGAAGAATTTAGCATTCTGAAATATGATGTCTTCATCTAACTCTATATAATTCTAATCTTCTATTCTTTTGTATTCTTCACTTCCTATCTTGATACTATTCAAATATTGAATGTTAGTCAGATTCTGAATGACATATTTGTAAATCTATGAATTATCTTTGAACTGATTGCATCTGATATTCAATGACATGAGTTTCAAGTCTTTGAGTTTTAAGAATTCAGTCTAATCAAATATCTAATTGCAATTGAGATTCAAGAACTACAAATTGACTAGTTGATCGACTTAGTCTAAATCTGATATTTGATTGTATGAAACATCTAAGAACTACAATTATTAACATATTTTCAATGGTTGCAGTTCAGCTATGAAATTAAAACTAAGATTCAAAGACTACAATTGATTACATTTAACAAATAGACTTTCTTTAAGAATTGATATATTCTGATTACTCATATTGATCTGAATCAGACTGTCTAAATCAATCTACAACTATTTACTATTATTAATCAATTGATCAAAGTCATACTATTTCAGATCCAACTGTTAAGTCAGTTTAGGAGGAACATGGTTTAAACAAATCTAAAAGAAATTAGAAATCTAAGGTTTAATCATGAATAGTTCAGAACGATCTAAATCTTTACTATTCAATTCTAAATTGATATTGAAAATCTAATCATATTTGTTGAGTTCATTCTCTGGATCTATTATTTATTGAACATACTGATTCAGATTGGTATCTAGACTGTTCTTAGTCTCTTCATAATTATTACATGTAATCAGTTGTTAGTCTTTATCAGTACTTTCCAACATACAGAGAGTGTCTCCCACTTTGATCAGATCATTCTATTCATTCTGTTACTATTTGTATTCAAACTCAACCATGTATTCAGGCAAGACTAGATTATTATCCAGAATGAACCATAGTTTATGTTTGGAGTCATTATCGAATGTTCTGAAAATAGAAGTGTCTAATGAATATTCATTCTTCTTTAATGGATTCATATTGTAATTCTTATTAATCGACTATTCAGGATCAAATACTTTATGATCTATGTCTTCCATTGACTTGAATATCAACACTTTACAAATCAATATGATTCCAGGTCCAATGAATTTCAGTTTACTACTGTCATTCACTTTCTAATACAAATATTCAGGCATATTGTTCACTAGAGCATCATTAAATTCTAGATTCTTCATGATTCTATGAGCATCACAACCAAATATTGAATTAGTCAGAGCAGGATATGGACAGACTCCTTATTTCGCTTTATCTTCTTATTAGAACCCTTCTTCTATGATTTAGACTAGTTCATTCTGATTCTTATTAGGATCAATTCCATAAAATAGGAATTCAAGAGATTTCTTATAATTGGTTTTCATCTAATCCTATAACAACTCACTCTTCTCTTCAAACTTGTTTTTGAGGAATCTATTATGAATCCTAATGACTCTTTTGATCAGAATATCATCAATATTGAATTTAGTTTTCATTTAGTCAGAATACAATCTACTTTTGATGAGATCAATACATGATTGATACCACTTTTCAACTCCTCTGCCCTCTTCTAACCTTATGTTCCCTCCTGTTTCTAACTCAGTGATCAATTTGTTAGTAGACTATTTACTGAAACTCAACATAAACTACAAATAGTTCTAATAGATTTAATCTAGATGGTTCACTTATTCATGTGTTTCCTATATTTTGGTTTGTATTTCTTCCTATAACTATTGATTCTCTTTCCCTTTGACTTCGTAGTCTATCATATTCAAATAGGTAATATCTTAATCTAGGAATGATAACTTCCTATCATATGCCTTCTACATTATTTTTCTGATTGTACTGAATGTCCTCTATAATGTCTTAATCCTCATGTTGTAATACATCTTCTTCTTCATGAAAGTAGCATCTGCAAATGATTTGGCTTCTTCACTGATGTACAGAGTGTCCAATCTGTTTATTTATCTCAAGTGGTAAAGGATGTAAGTCTAATAGTTGCATAGGTTACAGATAGGGTTGTCACCATAGTTAGGGTCTTAGAATGACACAATCTTCAAATTGCCTATCATATAGTAGTAGTATAATATATCACATATCACATATGAATCATATATCATATATAAATGCAATATCATATATATTTACCTAATCTATTCAGATTCAGTGCCTCTTTGAATGAACATATTTTATTTCCACTGATATTGAGATCATTCAACTACTTCAGATTGTCAAGAGATGTTTTCAAACATTCTATTTAGTTACTACAAATCCATAATTACTAGAGATTCTGAAGATTGTCTAGATTTTGAAGTTCCTAGAGTTATAAGTAGTGATTACCTTGATCTTGTTGTTGTTGAGCCATAACACTTCCAAATTGTAAAGACTATCCAGATTCTCTATGACTTCAACCCGATTGCTACATAAATATAATCTCTTCAACTGTTGACAATTACTTAGATTATCTATTTTCTTGATCTGGTTTTCAGTCAACCATAGATCTCTAAGATTATACAAATCATCTAATCCTGTGATACTTTCAACATCCACATTGATCAAAGTCAACTCTTATAGATTACTGAATATCTATAGAATATCCATATTAGGAAACACTTCTAATACTAATTCTATTTAAGTGATCTTCTCTATATTTCTCATATGTTTATCAGTAATTCCATTCATACTTTTCTATCATCTCAGATATAAATAATACAACTAGATCAAGTTATTTCTTGTATTTCATTTCCATCTACTGAATGAATGGATCCAAAGCAGTCTATTCCGTATTATTGTTCTTCTCTTTCTCTTTCTCTTTATCTTTCATTATTATTATTCAAATATTTAGATAAACTAATCTATTATTTATAATCAATATATCATTTCTTATGTTTCTTCAACTATTCATGAATAACCTTGTTCTACTGAACCACCTTCTTCAAGTGTTAATGACTTGTTGTCTTCAACTATTCATGATTAACCTTCTTCAACCTTCTGTCTTTCTTTTCCATCTTTCTTATAAACTTTTCAAAGACTGAATTGAGAATGAGTATTCTTGAATCTAACTTGAGTCCAGCCTTATTAAGTTTCTTTTCATACTTCTTTCCAGTCTTGAACCGAACAACCTTTTCAGTGATGAACTGTTGATGTCTATGCTTCTTACTGAACCTCAACCCTGAGTAAATCATACTGGCCTATCTATCATCTAATCTCTTCTAAGTCTACTTCTTACATAATGCTATTTATTTAGTCAATTTGTCTTTATAATCATCAGTCAACTCAGCATTATAATCCTTATCTCCTTCTTGAGCTATATATAGATTCTTATCATATGTGCCTCCCTCCTAACAAATGTAAATCATGAACCTCAACCATGAAATAGGCATTCCTACTGGATGTCTTCCCATCACAAATTGATATAGAGCTTCAGGATATTTAGTAATCTATTCAATAGTGATATATTTATTAGATGCTTCATCTTCTTTATCAACCATATTTGCATTGGTAGCATCATTGAATGTAGTACTTGTCTATTTGGCATTATTACCAGATCTCTTAGTTGCACAAATATAGAATTCTGCAAACTCTTCTGGGTTCAAGTAGGGTAGATCCAAATAAGTGAATTTACCAAAGTTATCAGACCCACTGGCATTGATCCAACAGAATGACATATTGGTTGCTTTCTGACTCATTTTCACCATTTCTTCTTCATCCAGTGTCTTCTTACATAATACTGGTAATTCCAACTTCTTAGTGTTGAATATGTTGATTCTTCTAATATCTCTTCCATTTCCCATTAACTTGATGGCCTCAGCTAGATATTTATCAGTTGCCTTCTTAACGTCCTTAGTATGAGCACCTAAATCTGATAACTCTAACACTTATTTCTTTCTCTTTAGTTTCCTTCTCCCAACTGAGTCAGGTTATAAATCTTCAACATCATCTCTACCTTCATCTCCATTCACATCAGGACTAGTTCTATTATAGACACCAATTCTATCAAACTAATCCACATAGTTTATAATGAATGTTCCTCTTGCTCTCATGTTCATTTCTTCAACAGCACATTGGTTTTTCATCTCTTCTGTTACTTCCACTCCTATTTTCTTTTTTCTAGATTATGAAATTGATATCAGAATGATTAGAATTATGACTGATGTTGTCTTCTTCATCTTATCCTTTATTAAATATATTATAATTAGATTCATGACAATCATCATATTCAATCTAGATTCATAATTCATAATTATAATATATAACCAATGAATAGAATATTATTATTAGTCATTATGATGATGTTCATTGTCATCACAACATCAGATCAGATTGAAAGAGATCCTAATCCTACTCCTGATGATAAAGGTGGATTTGGTATTATGGATGAACCATAGATGGAAGAACCTTAAGTTGTTGTTGTCAATGTAGATGATATTGATGGAAATTGAAACCATGATTAATCTATTATCTATTTAGATCTATATCTATTATCTATTACTATTGATCATAAACTATTCCTTAGATATTGATATGACTTTTGGATAGACATTCAGTTAACAATTGAGATTCCATAATGTTATAGATTACTCTTCTTAATAGTAATCATTTACTCATATTAGTGTTGATCTAGTTCAGTTATAACTTGATATACTGACATAAAACAGTCATTCAGAATATGTCTAATACTCTTATAATCAACTAAATAGATCATCAATATGAATTAGAAGTCTATAAATTAATATGAAAATATAAAGATTTAGATGTTTGTTTACAGTAGTGATTTATAACTTTACTAATAATCATATTTAGTAATCATTTCAGAATCAAAGTGAAGTGAAATATGATGATTAGATGAAACAAATGATAAATGTATAATTGGAGAGTAAAGATAGAAATCTAATTTATTTGTTATGAATCGTTATGTTTGGATTATAAATGATTATAAATCAATAACTATAGAATTCAATCAATCAACTTTTGGATCTTTATACTGAACAACAACAACAACTAGAAATGGCCAGAAATAGATTGATTTATAATAAACATTATGATGTCCATTAATTATTCAGATTCATTGATAAACACAACAAAGAGTATACAGATTTGAATGATTTATCACATTTCATTAGTGAATAAGGTCAGAAGACTATCAGTTATAACCAAATTGGTTTGGTTTTTAATATCATCAATATCAAGAATGACTAGAAACTTGATTTCTAAGAGTATTCTTATTTAATTATCTTAGATTTTTTATTTTCCTTCTTCCTTAAGAAAATAAAGAGTCAAGAAAAAATATGATTCAGAAATAGTTAAATGATCGTAGACAATGTAGTACAATGGAAGAATATATTCAGAATTAAATATTATTTGAATTATTAATTGAGTTCATTGAATATCAAGTGAAAATAGAAAATATGAAAAATGTAGTTAATGAATTTCATGATTTTTAAGTTGATGAATTATTCATGTGCATTGATAATTATGGATCTAATAAAATAGGAATCAAGGAATTATTGAAATATTACAAAAGATAAAGAATAATGAAGAGTGAGTTTGAAATCAAATAGTTATTGAATAGAATTGATAATAATCAAGATAATTATATTGAATTTGAAGAACTTAGATCAGCATTTACTAGTTTAGACACATTCCAATATGAAGAAGTGAAAGTGGAAATGTAGAAGAATTAAATAAAGACAAAAACATTAAAGAAGACTGGATTCAAAGTGGAATAGAAACCAATCATATAGAAACAGTCTAAACAAGATATAAATAAGATTATGATGATTGAAATTGTTGAGACTCTATAAGAGTTTATTAGAGTGGATGCATAATTGGAAAATATAAAAAATAAACTTGCAAATCAATCTGATTTCAATCTATTTGATTTGTTTAGATGTTTTGATAAGAGATAGAGATAAATGTTAGTAGGCACTGATCTTATTAGAACTTATAATGAAGTCAAACTATTTCCTGATAAGTTTGATGTTTATTTGATAATTAGGAAGTATGATAGAGAATAAGATAATCAATTGGATTTCAAAGACTTCATTTAAATGTTTAGTCCATTTGATCCAATCAAAACTGAAATATTATTAAGAAAGTCTCCTAAATCTGATTGGAATTAAAGAGAAATAAATAATATGTTTAGTGATAAGACTATTGCTTTGATTACAGAATTAATGGTCTAGACTATTGAAAATGTGATGATTTGTGAAGCTTTGAGATAAAGACTTAATCTGAAATACAAAATAGAATTTAGAAATGTGTTTGATCAGATTGCTAATTGTTAAAGTAATATTAGGAAGAATGAGTTAATCATGTTTATGGGTAATTACAGAGTGCAACTTAGTCAACTTCATATTGATCTCTTGTATTTGAGATTTGATAAGAATCATGATTCTAAAGTCATCTTCACAGATTTCATGTAAGAGTTGGATTGTCAATCTCCAAAGAAATACATTTGATAAATTATAATGAA
>Ga0115008_10005863_pt1 | contig 10136 bp, 12 predicted proteins | sample FraStrMetagenome_FD_87164 | JGI IMG/M metagenome (GOLD analysis project Ga0115008, IMG submission 87164) | Marine eukaryotic phytoplankton communities from Arctic Ocean - Fram Strait ARC3M Metagenome | ecosystem: Environmental > Aquatic > Marine > Oceanic | place: Fram Strait | collected...
AAGTATGGGCAACACAGTATGGCTCCTCTGAAAAAATCAACCTATCCCTATTTGTTTAAGACGATTTGCATATTTGATATCCTTGCCGATCAGATACGTGAATATCCTTATATTATGCATTTCCACTTGCATCAGAGCCATAGCTTTCTTCACCTGCTCGAAGCGCGCTAGATCTTGAGATAGAACTCCATCAGTCACAAAAAGCATCGCCCTGGATGTGCTAATGGGCCGGTTTGCTTCTTTCAAAACTTTGTATCCAGTTTCTAGTGCGGCGGTGAAATTGGCTACTCCTGTAGTTTCAACACTTTGCAATCGGACAGCAAATTCTGCTTTAACTTTATCCGTAGCGCGGAAAAGTTTATTCTTGTAGCAAGGATGCACGAAACGGGCTTGATCATCGTAGCTTATAACCGTGAAGTAGTCCTTCGAAGTTAAACTTTCAATGATGTTTCGGATAGTAAGTGTTGCTAGAATTTGACGAAATCCTTGCTTCAGGTTTATATTTGATATTCGCGGTATAATTACTTTTGGTGGGGCTTCTTACGGTGGGCGGGTTAACACAAATTGCAATTAACTCGAGACTCGTTAATTAAATCGAGAACGATTGGAATCGATTTGGAAGCCCGAGGGTGGCTATAAACCTTTTTCCTTTCATCGAGCCGGACGAATCAATTGCAATGACGACCTCTTTCGGGTAGTTGATTGTCCCGATGTACCACTGTTCAAATCGTGCGTCGTAGTCAATCGGTCTGTCGTACTCGTCTTTTCTCTTCCATTTCGGCGTAGGATAGAAACGTGTGAAGCCATCCGCAGAAGCAAAGTATTGCCAGCTCGAGACTCGTCCTTTTCGCAGATTCTGGTAAAAGTTCTTGTCCAGCTCCTCTGTATATTTTGCTCCCCTGACGACTTCTGTGGATAAGGAGTAGACATTGAAAGGGACGTGTACTGCCGATTGATCAAACGAAACAGCTGTTTTTGGATGAGTTTCATTCAAAATCGCCTTCTAGCGTACAACTCGAAGTAATTAATAAGTCAGCACCCAGTTCCTATCTCCCCGCTCGCATAGCATTTGTCCTCTTGCATATTCCCAACTGTCATATTCCTCAGCGACTTGTACTCCGTGTCATCTTTAGCATCTGAAAACAAATCTTCATCGGAAGTTTTACGATCAGCGGTTTTTGGAATACCGTACTTGGGAAATAATAATGATTAATGGACCATAAATTTTTGTTAAAAACATCTGTATCTTCAAAAATACCTGTATTAATATAAGCAGCATTAAAATAAGTCTCATTTTTCCAGGATGTGCCTTCGTTCGTCTTTTCAGAAGACCAGTTAAACTTGCCAATACTCCTTTTCAGCGCTTCTTTGATTTCTTTAACTGCTGCTTCTGTATTCGTTATTTCTCTTTCCACGTTTTTCGCAAGCTCATCAAGTTGTTTTGTGAAATTTGTGCGGAAAGAAATTATTTCTGAAGCTTCGGAAGAGATTGGATTTCGCAAATCTGGTCGCCATTTTGAGATTTGGCTATTCATTTGCATTTCGACGTTGTTTGATCGGGTTCCGAATCCTTGCTGGAACATAAAATTAATTTTAAAAACGGTGGATACGAAGTAGCCATGCTTTTGTAAGCTCAGATTGGAATTATATCCGCCGAAAGTCAATTTTAACTTGACAGGATTTATATTTTTACCTCAATTTTTCTTGTCAAGTCTTCGCTTACAAATCCGACAGTTTTATAAAGATCAATCGCTCCTACAGTAAACTGCAAAACTGTAAATATTCGAATGAAAAAGATCATTTTATTTTTGTATTCCCTCTTTATTTTTTTGCGGCCAGTCTCTGTTCAAAATTGTGTAGTTCCTTCTCAGAAGTCGCACAGTCTCAGAAATTGATGCGCAAGATGAGCATGTGGCGCCACCAGCTGACTTTAGCGGGCTATCAATTTTTCAAAGTTGTTATAACGACCTAATCACTCATTTCCGGGTGTAGGGCGACTTCGGTACCAATTGGTACCCGGTACCAAATTTTTGGTACCCGGTACCAATTTTTTGGTACCCGGTACCAAAGTCATTTTTTGGTACCGAATCCGCCCGTTTTTTTTATGAAAATGCATTCGCTCCGCGAAAAATTTGTAGAGAAGTCCGAGAGTGCCCTATTCTTATAAGGAATTAAGGTCGATTTGGTATCGCCTGTACAAAAATTTTGGTACCGAAGTCGCCCGCCCCACCTAAAAAGTCTACAGAAATTTTTGTTTTACAGAAGATCAAAGTATTTTGGATTTATATCAAGAGGGCACGTGGCGCATGGAAATTCTTTTGAGAAAAAAGGTTCGTACCAAAAATTAACAGCGATATTTAAATGCTCATCTAAGTCCGGAAAACTCTGGACTTCATGCCACCAGTACGATGGCAGAAAAAGCATTTCCCCTGGTCCTACAGTACAGTTCATTGGTTTCGAATTCTTGAACAAGGGGAATTTAACGTAATCCGGATCGAGTACGTTTACTGGAGCCATAACCATTGAAGTGGACTCCTGCAATCCATTTCTAATCAGTTTGTATTCTCCGTATTCTTCTTCAATTTCAAATTTAGCCTCGGGGATGTGTCCTTCGTAGAGGTTCCTGTTATCCCTTGGATCGTAAAGAAGGAACTGTTTTGATCCTTTGATCATTATCAGTCCGTTCTCAAACTCGTCAAAGTGCATTTTTCCAAGCGTTTGACCATCGCCGATCCAGATATTTTGATGATGCAATTCTAGCTCGTGGAAATATTTTTTTATTTCAGGAACGTCTGGCTTCAAGATTGCGAACGCATTTGAAGACTTCATCGGCGTGTATTCAATATAGGCTTAAACCAAAGAATAGTCAGTGATTTTATGTTTGTTTAGTTACCAGACGTCCATGATTCCTCAACAGGATCTTTCAAAGTTGTTTGAAAAAGATCAAAAATCTTATTAATTTCAAGTTGAACATGCCCTGGTCTCGCCATGACCAGATCAGGAAAATGAAGCTTTTCCGTCAATTTTTCGGGAAGCTTATTTTTGGCTGCATCATGCCACAGATTTCGTACTTCTGGCCCTTCAAATACACCGCTTTCGCCGAGTTTTACGTGAATTTTCGCAGCATCAAGTTTTTCGAGAAAGTACTTTTTAGACCAGAGAGAAAATGCCTTCCAATGCTCGGCGGCATCAGTAATGATTACAGGCTTATTTCGCTCGACATAAGAATGTCTGAATTCTTCGTACGACAACTTCTTCGCAGACCTTTTTTCACATTTCGGAATTTGAGCGCCTTCAGTCTTCCAAAAGTTTTTACCCCGGGAAAACTTTATCTCGTCCATCGTTGGCCCGTCGAAGTGATAAAGATTTTCGAGAATGTTTTGTTTGTGAATTCCCTTGAAATTTAGAAAGCCGTCTTTTTTACGAAAAGTCTTGCAGATTTCATTTATCTCGCCGACAAGGTCTTCCAAACTCTTCGTCGATACTTTTTTCGGTTGTGTTGGAGCTACTGGCAAATCCATAAGGCACTTTCTATTTTCTAATTTCATCTCAAAGACGTAAATCCCTGGTTTATTGACTGTCTTTTGGTACGGCGAAAAACTTGGATCATCTATTTCGTCAATAATAACAGCGGGTTCATCAGCGTAGACAAGACCAAGATCCGAGTAAAATGCTTCAGTCTTCCACAATCCTACTACGCATCCTTTTGTGCGATCTTTTTCTATCTGAGATGTTGCAAGAAGACCACTGACAGAGTGCCAGATCGATAAAACGGTGGGACTCAATCTCATTCTGATAAAAAAAAACCTGATTTTTTGATGAGACAGTTAAATATACAATCTAAGCAGTTTGAATACAAAAATCAGGACTGTAGTCCTTCTCCATCAAGATTTCCTTCTTTCACAAGCTTCATATAATCTACCAGTTTCTGCGAGTCAAGACCTTGCGATATGTGAATAGCGTCCAATGGAACACGATTATCTTGGCTGAGGCCAATCACTTGTTCGCCTTCATTGAATCTGTAAACTGGCTCCTCAACTCCAAAATTTTCATCGTATAGTTCCTAAGGACAGTTTTATTCGCAAGCACATCTTGAATGATCACCTTCCAAGAAAAATACATACTCCAAGTTGGAAGGCCAAATGGACTGAACCCGAATATTAAAAATCCGTCAGCTTCTTTTTTGTAAACGTCAACAACAAACGAGCTTAATTCTACTTTTGGGATAATCTGCAGATCAATAAACTCGAGGATCGCCTCGTACACTTCATCGAAGAAGTCTTCCTCGTCATCGCTGAATGTTGTTGATCGAGAACAAATTGCAACGGGTTGTTTTTCGCGGATAAAGCAGCGGAATTCGCGGGAAGGAGCGAGTTTCGCGAACTCTTGCAGGGCAAGTGTGTAAACTGGACTTTCGTCAGCTTCAGTGGTGTTGTGGCAATTTTCAAAAGGGTACGTAAGATCGTGGTTGATCTTGTCCGACGACTTGAGAAGAAGAAAAACCTCGTTCGGACTCATGCACTTCAGCGACTGGTCAGGCGAAAAGTGCAGAGCGTCTGAAGGACAGCTCCAGTTTAATTTTGGAACGACAGATTTACGCGCGCGCTCGCCAATAACACGCCGTATATTGCGACAAAGATCTGGAACTGGGTTTATATGAGGTACAAACTCCGATTCTTCGTCGGTCGACCAGTCAGAGAAGGCGTTGTCGGAATCAACTTGGCCGAAAATGTCGGGTTGCGGACCAGCTGGTGTCGCTTCTTCTTCTGGTAGGATAATACTTCCATCGGACTTCAAGTAATTAAGTGCGCACTGAATAATTGACATTTATTACCCAAAAGCGTTGGAATGTCGACCTTATCAAGCTGGAAGAACTCAGTCTTCGGGCAGAACCTTTTGAAAATCGGATACCAGTTCTGAAGCTGACACCAGAGAACATCTTTCTTTTCAAATTTGTACGTTTCCATCATATATTTTTTACAATCTAATACAGTTTTGTGAACATTTTTTATTGAAGGATTGAAAAATCTGTTCGAACAGACAAAATAAAGGAAACTCAGAGAACTTTATAAATTGGCAGTACAGTAATGGATGACTAGAATGTGAATTTGCTGATCCTCGTTTTTTTGGCTCTGACTTCTTCTTCAGAGTCTGACGAGTCAGATTCGGAGTCTGTATTGACGATGCTCGATTTGAATCCGAACTTCGAGTTTATCTTGTCGCGGAATTCGCGTCCCCTCTGTTTTCTGCTCTTTTGCATGTGACTAAATGCACTTTTAAAATCTGTCTTGAAAGGAATATTTCGTACACATTGCGCTCGATAGTCTTGATATCTACTTCACGTACGTCTTTATCTTGGTGATGAAAATCGTAGATCAGATCTGCCATATCACCAGTTTTTCCTAAAAAGATATAGATTACAATTTAGACTTGAATCTCACCTATTCTTCTATTTCTTTCTTTTTCCTCGTCTTCAGAAGACCACTCAATTCGTTTTGACTGTCCGCGTTCTGGTGAATTCTTTAGAAAAATATAATATTCACTTTTATAAATACTTTATAAATACCCCAAAATTCCATTGCATATCCATTTGATCCTTCTCTAGTGGTTTGTCAAGTTCAAAAGTGCCAACACCTTTTTTCTTCAGTTTTTCTTTTCTCTTTTTTGTATCTTTCTTTGGCTTTGGTTTTGCCTGTTTTCGCCAAGGCTCTTTGACTTTTTCTTTGTAAACAGTTTCTAAAAATTAGTAGATAAAAGTTTTAGACGAGACAATACGTTTTTGATTTTCTTTCTTTACTTCGACGAGTGTAAATGAGCGTTCATATGGCATCACTCTGGCTTCCAGCATTTTCTCGCATCTTTTCTTGACTTTTTTGTGAAGCTTTTTGTCGAAGTTGCGTAGACTTTCGCCGTCTGTGAGAGCTTCTAGCACTGGACCATTATTGCAGACTCTGCGGAGGATGATTGCCACTCGACGCTCTTTTGTATCTTCTGGTCGAACACAATGTTTGATCTCAATTCTGTTACCCCTGATCGTTGCTCCTTTTTTACCTCATTCATGCACATGCCTTCAAAAGAAGTGATGATTCCGCGCTGCATCGGAAGACGTAGTACAGGATCGCTTGCGGTTACTTCTACTGGTTCGACAGACCTGTCAAATCGCAAATTACAGCTTTGTCTTGGTCAAGATTTTTGATTCAATTTTATGAAATTTTGAAACTCGACCTGTTCCCGAAAGATAATGCAGAATCAGAAAAAAGCGTCAGGATGAAAATTGGTCTTTTCGAAGGTCACTAATATGTTTCCAAATAATGTTGTTTTGATGCTATTTTAGACTTTTCCCTTTGAAAAAGATGTGGCGGATCTTGGTGCTGTACAATAAACCCTCCTGGCTCGTAATCATTGATAACAACCGAATTTATCCAGTTTTTTTCGACAATTCCCGCCTTTTCCATTTTTTCAATGATGTTCTTGTAGATCCAATCTGGAATCGGCGAAATGTCTTTTGGATTGAAGAATTTCTCGGAACCCTTGCCTCCTCCATATTCGTAGCCGTATCCGAAAAAGTACTTCATTCGTAGACGAGAAATATCTATTCGGATAAGTATCTTTTTAAAAAAACTAAAAGTACCTATCGACTTGACGCGAAATTTACCCTTTCCGCCTCTCTCTATCATTGAGCGGCAGTCTGACTCGAGGTCCTCAACATCGTCAGCATCGAAAATCGAAAAACCTTTGATTCCATCTAATATTTCTCGCCGCTCAGAAGGTGAACCATATGAAATGTACTTAGAAGCCTTCTTAGAATCTTTATCATAAATATCTGGACCGAAATCGACAATACGAAGCATTAAATCTGAATTTTTTCAATTTTATAAAAAAAACAATTAGTTCAAAAAGACACTAAAAGACGATATGCCGATGATAAGATTTTGTCAAAAAGGCGAGGAAAGCCGTATTGTCAATACAGTATTGAGCTCTTCTTGTAGCGAAATGGATTTTTAGTGGCTCATCGCCACTGTTTGGCGAATAGGAGCGCGAGGAGAGTTCCAAGCGACGAGCTCCGAGTTAGCTGTTGTCCGTTGACAAGCAAAACAGCTTAACACGAAAATATAGCATAATTATGACTTCCTTGAATTTAATAAAACACAAAGATCCCTTACAAAAAGCGCTTCGTCTAAACCGTCCGAAAATATTTTTAACCGTTAAAAAATCGGAAAAGTCAAATTCAGTTGTTCTCAATAGTATTGAGTCAATACGACACTGACGAAAACTGCCACATGGACGAGAGCGTGTCTGACAGTCGCTGGATGCAATTTTTCATTGTGAAAATTTGACAAAAAAAGATCTTCCAGAGGATAATTCAAGCGCTTTACGAAAGTAAGTTCTCGAAAAGTTGATGTAACGACCGTCCACGTAACCAGTTCTACAAAAGTTCTTTGATTGTTTTGTGCCTCAATACATTAGAATTAAAATGTCTGTTAGCCAAAAGTAGTTGAGTAAAAGGAAATGGATAGTACATGTATAGATGACGAGAGTGTGGCACAGCTGCACCTCTTATTTCAAATCGGACCGTTGTATCGTCTGGAGTTCTCAAATCTTTGTTGGACTCCTGGATTACCGGAATGACTTATATCCAGGCATCCCCTGGATATCCCGAAGAATCAACAAGTTAAATATGTCACGGTCAAATCACACTCTCAGTTGATCTTAGTCAGTTCCATTAATAATGTTTTGAGAGAATGCATTCCAGAAATATAAATGCCGTTATTGATCAATGATTCTTTCCATAATATAGTTTGAGACAACAGACAAGGAAAATAATCCGTTGCTCGTGTTTAATTGATGCTTTGAACTAGCATCGACCGCGCGGTGCTCTTATTCGGCATCAATATTCGCCTCTTTCCTGCTCGAATCAATTTTAATCACTTGAGGAAGTGATCGACTCACTTACGCAGGTGCCACTTGCATTGATTTGTAGACGCCTCTGTGCAGATTCTAGCGCCCGCTAGAAGCATGTTTAAAGCGCTTCTGTCGAGGGGAAGTCAGCCAGTCAATTATTCATCAGCGTTCGGGATGAATTAGCCAAAGCATTCTTGAGAGCAGAGTCGCACAGCGCGAAGGAGCGTGTTTAACGATCATTCTTTTTATTTTCGAGAATTTAGACTGTATGTTTTTGAAAGAGAGAGGGCACTGACTTTCGTAGGATAAAAGAGGGCTCAAATATATCTGGTTGACGGTTTGGAAGACTAGTGATTTTGTTGACTTGGACATAATTGTCGTTTCTTGTCAACTCACACTAGTTTCCCGTACTGCATCGGATTCAATCGACAGTTATTCATAAAGTTTAATGCAACTATCACAATTTTGAATTTTGCATGTGAGAAAGTAACGTGAATAAATATATGAAATTTATTATTTACAATTTGTTCAAATTAAAGTCCCGATGAGACATCGGGACTTTAACAACATTTGGAAAGGTTAAATGTTTCTGTACAGTCTTTTTGATTAGCGCTTTTGAGCATATCGGAAAGCAAGGCAATTTTCTCCTTGACGATGTTGACTTCATTCAGGCCGTACAAATGCGAGTAATCTTTCGTTTTTTGGCGATAAAACTTGAGCGAGGTCATCATGGTTAGCTGAGATAAACATTTGAACACGTTTGTTCTGCCTAAAACGATCGACCATTTCCTGTCCAACAGGATCGTGGTGAATACATCCGACTCTTCTGTCGTCAAAGTTCATTGTCTTTAACCAGCGGCTGACCTCGTTGACCGGATCTTTGACTAAATCTGTGAAGCAACTTACCGTAATCGGACCCTGAAAAGAAGTGAACCACTCAGTGTGGAAGCGTAGCCAGCTGTTTGCGTATTGCTGTACGAATCGTGGCCAGTCTTCACCCTCGAAAACTGACAAGGACGGCTCGCCAGTCTTGCCCGCTGAGGCAAGTTTATCAAAAGTTTAGCTTCGAAAGAAGTTAAAGCTCTATCTCAGATAGACTATCTGACAAACTTGTCTTTGTGATGATTGTAAGCGGCCATTATGGCATCAAATGGATTGCGAATAAGAACGACTCCCCGCTCAAACTCGCAGGCTTAAAAATACGTGTTAAAATATACGTGTCAATCGAGCTTGATAGTAGAAAGATGACGAGATAAGCGCCGCTTAGCTGACTTTATCTAAAGTTGAGCCGATGCTGCATCGGCGATCCTAGATTTCTCAAAAAAAAAGACAGGGTTTAAAGGGGGTGAGCTTTAATTAAAGGGTGGATAAGGTTCTATTACCCCTGATCGCATAATTTCTGATATCATAGAAATAATTTGATGTCAAATTGTCGATTAATGATGCTTTGCGATAAAAACAAAAAGATCCTTCTGTTATTTTTTTGATTCTACCTTTGTTATTTGACAGTCTATGGGTTTTTTGCGCGATGGTGCGTCTATCGCGACAGTCGAGGTCCTCCGCCAACCAGCCGGCCGCTAGAATAATCGATTGACCCCTCTGCATTTTTGAGAAGTTGTCATATAAATTTTGCATTCATGGACAACTACCTTTGAGCGTTTTAGAACTGCGTCTATTTCCCGTCCAGAAGCCTGAGCCCATGTGCAACAGGTGACGCGCCCAAGTATTGCCAGATCCTGGAAAGCTTGAAATCGCCACTCGTGGATGACTTGAATCTTCTCTGAACATCTTCAGTTCTGCTGAACAGTTGGTTCCTTTTCAGGCTCGCAAATTTTTAAAAGTCTCATATCTCATTTATTAAATTATAAGGAAAAACATTAATAAATCTTTAAAATATGCGGAACGGTTCCTTCGACTACTTTTTCGTACAATTCCCAATGGTTTCTCAGTTCCTTCTCTTCCTGAATCTCTTCTTTATTGAATTCTTCCACAGATCTTCTCAGGTTGGAATGATGAACTGTCTGCATGTAATTCAAACAGATTACGCAAAATATGATTACAAGGAACAATGCAGTAAAAATAACTCTTGAAAGCTCTCCCATATTTTTTAAATAATGAGTTATCAAATTGGCATCTTTCCCGGCAAAAGTTTATCACTGATCATTTATCAGGTTTCGACGGCGCCACCTGGTGTGGCGGTAATGTGATGCTATATGACAGGATAAACCGAGATC
>Ga0115008_10005865_pt1 | contig 10133 bp, 6 predicted proteins | sample FraStrMetagenome_FD_87164 | JGI IMG/M metagenome (GOLD analysis project Ga0115008, IMG submission 87164) | Marine eukaryotic phytoplankton communities from Arctic Ocean - Fram Strait ARC3M Metagenome | ecosystem: Environmental > Aquatic > Marine > Oceanic | place: Fram Strait | collected 2012-06-18
GACCCAGCCATTTCAGGGTCGAGGTTGTGTGGAACTGCCACGCAAAGCAAATGCCACCAGACTGGAGCACGAACATCACGGTCAGTGAGCCATTGCTGGGCAGTCATGTTGAGAGTATAGAAATCGAAGCCATCGTATGTTTTTGAGTCTACAACGTTCCACTCGAACATGCCATCGTCCCAGGCAACGTAGTCGAATATGTTTCTGAAATTCGGGTAGTACGGTCGACTGAGTTGATCAGCAGCCATTTTCACGCCAGAAATTAAATCAGAATATGCTGGATTGATCTCGGCCTCTTCGCAAGATTCGCAGAGAATGTTCATTGAAAATGAAGGAATGTTTTTTAATCTAGCAATTTCGTGTACATGATCTTCCGGTCGACCTCCAGCGAGAGTCCCTTGAGTCCATGCATATTTTGCTCTTCCAATTTGGCTCATCGATTGCGCTATTTTGCGAGCCAACGGCTCAAGCTCATTCCAATAAGGCGACTTTTGATCAGATGAAAATGGCCACGAGACAGCGACAAGCTCCCCGTCTCCTTCAACGGATAAAAACAGATCAGGGACATTATTCGGCTTTCTAAAGAAGCTTTCAAGCGCTTCAGTCTCTTTCTCGCTACCAGCAACAGCTCCTGGGAATCTGTCCGAGCAAGGATTGCTCTCCACTTCACCATAGCCCCAACTGCTCGTATTGAAATTGTTTTGAATGGAAGTTCCAATGCAAACTCCATCATCATGTGGTTGTCTGTTCTTGCTCCAGAATCTGTCTTAAAAAAGCTAAACAATGTCTGGAAATAAGGGGATTTAGCGATCGCATGATCTTGTGGCATTTTTTTTCGCGTTTGGGCTCGTTTCCTGAAGTCTGAGAATAATCATAACCATCGGGATTCAAAAGCGGTATGACTTGCCAGTTGAACTGGTCGAAGTCAGGATTCCTTCCGCTAGAGAGCTCGTCGATCAACTTGATACAGGAAGCGACACCGATCTGATCGTTTCCCTTCGCACCACATTGAATCGCAATAGTCTGAAAGAGAAAATGAAGCTGATAAAAGATTAAATTCAGGCCCAAGTCATTAATCTAAAATGAAAAAAGGTGTGTTATGTTGTAAATAAAATTAATTAAACATTTTTGGTACCTTGTCATTCGAAAAGCTCGTTTTTTCATAAACTCGTAAATTTCTGCCCTCGTGAGTGAGTCCAAAAACATCAGCGCCTAGCTGGCGTAGCCAAAAGTCAATGTCGGCGTAGCTATTAAACTTGTCATAGTCCAAAAACTGACTCAGAGCTACCAGTGGTAAGTAGCTCAGCGCTGAAAAAGACCTCATTCACTACCGACGGGGGAACTAATCATCATCGCCCGTCTGAATCGGGCGATCTGTTTCGAGCATCTGTTTCATTCCCAACAAGAGAACTGTTTATAATTATGCGATTTTTTCGGCGTCAATTATTGATTTTCCGAATACTGGATCTATTTGAGAATTGCAAATAGATTTTTGAAAAATATTTTATTTATATATTTTTAGTAAATTTAGTATTTTGATTTTATCGCGAAAAACGCACATTCAAGTTTATAAATTATTTGTTTCAGCTTGTCGATTCATCCGGACTTGACGTTCACAAAAAGATGGTCGTCGACGTTTGAGCGCATGATCTGACAAACGCCCCTTATGACAAGCAAAATGTCGTCGTACTGTTTTTAACCTCTTTTGTTGCCGAACAAGATTTTTTCTTGTACCCCGTTTCATCACTATTTATATATAATTCCCGTATTTTATTTTATCTCAAATACAAATATGTCTTCAAATATTGCTTCAAGCTGTTCCTAAAAAACGCTGTTGTGTTTCTACTTCAAAACAATAATACCACCGTGTTCCTTTCAAATTTGCCTGTCGTTTTTTTTTCTTGTTTGAATATTTTTATACGACATTTGGTTCGTAGAGATGATTTTTGTTCATTTTGATTATTTTTAGAAGTTCTTTTGCAAATCTTTAAATTCAAAGCGACCTTTTTACGATTCTGATAAATTGTGAACGAGAAACAAAGAACTTATAAAATGGCGAAAAAAACTTATGTTATGGTTTTTTATTTTCACCAACAAATTATACAGGATAATCGGCAACATTAATAATTATGCTACTGATAATGCCAGGTCTTATTCATAAGTAACCATATAAGACCTCCTCTTCAAGCTTCTGCTCATTGGCGACTCTGGTGTCGGAAAGACTTGCGTTTTGTTCAGGTAAAAGTTTAATCTGAAAACTTCAATTTATACAAAAACTAGATTTTCTGACGATACTTTCAATACCACATTTATTTCCACGATTGGAATCGACTTCAAAATCAAAACGGTCGAGCTTCAAGGGAAGAAGATCAAGCTTCAAATTTGGGATACTGCCGGACAGGAGCGATTCCACACAATCACAACCAGCTACTATCGGTAAATTCAAAATTAATTACTGTCTCCCGTCAGGGCGCTTTGACCGAGTGGTTACTTCGAAACTCATCCAAAGGAATTTACTAAAGAACTCAATAAGTATCAGGTACTGATACATCTGCGGGAATGGTTCCCTGTCACATATCGAGCACTGCTCGATCAGCATACTTCTCCCGCCGTCGCCTTTTGTTATACTAGAAGGCTTATATAAAAAGCTTTTTACAAGCCCGTCGCCCAGGGCGCTTTGGCCGAGTGGTTACTTCGATACTTTCTATAATTCACTGACGAAATATGAGTTTCGCGGGGTTATTCCCGTCGCTCTAAGACTCAAGAGTCTCTGAGCATACTACTCCCGCCGTCGCCTTTTTTGATCTTTGTTATCATTAATTGATAGCGATTCCCCTTGATCTTGTTGTTATAAAATTATGCTGACAACTTTGAATAGCGAGGTCGCGAGTTCGATCCCTATCCTTTTCAATATTTTTTATAAGTTTTACGTGACTTTAAATTTCTTTCAGTGGCGCAAATGGAATCCTTCTTGTGTACGATATCACGCAGCCGAAGACATTCGACAATATTTCCAAATGGTTACGAAATATTAACGAGCACGCGTCCGAAGATGTTGAGAGAATGCTGATAGGTACGCTTGTTTATTTGACAGTTGACTGGATATATTTCTCTCTCAGGAAATAAATGTGATATGGAAGACAAGCGTTTAATATCGGAAGAGCGTGGGAGAAAAGTTGCTGAAGAAAATGGAATAAAATTCTTCGAGACATCAGCAAAAGAAAACATCAATATCGAGATTGCTTTCAATTCGGTGAGCTTTAAACTCTTTTGAAAACAGGTTTAAAACGAGTTCAGCTCGCGGAAGATATTCTCAACAAGCAGAGGCCTGTCGAGGACAACGAAAGAAAAGGAGGAGTTGTACCAGGCCTAGGCGACGGACAAGCTGGCTCAGGCGGTCCTGGATCTTGTTGCAAAATGTAAACTGTTCATAATAAAAGATAAAAGACACTCTCGCCTAATTGAATAAACCACTTTCGGATCTTCACCTTTTCGTGTTTCAACAAGTTACAAAAAAGATACAATTACACGTTCAAATATAAGATTTTTTATTAAGAGGTAATTATTTATTCGCATATTTTCTTTACAATAGTAACCTCTTTATTCAACGAAATGCGCATTTGGCGTGTCAACAGCTCCAAATAAGTGTCATATTTTCCCGAAATTTTTGAAATACGAATAATTTTACCAAAAACGTTCAAATTCCAAAACAATTGTTCTGTCTTCAATTTATTCGATTAGAGGCCCGAATCATCTGTATAAGAAGTTCTCTGATGAAGAGTTTGATATTTACCAAGTTTTCCTTAATCGTCGTTGTACTCAATACACTTTTCTTAGCATGTTTGTTCAATCATTTTCAACGATTCTCAAGATTTTTCTCCCTTCATCAATTTTGAGAATTGTCCATCGCCGTTTACATTCAGCAATTTTTCTTTTCATATTTCACATTTATGACAACAACTCCCGCTTTTTAATCCTCTTGGCAACAATTTATTTGTAACTCTGCATTCTGGCTCCATTTATAACATATACTGATATTTACCGCGATAAACTTTTATCTCATTTGATTCTCTACGTGTTCAAATTTCTACAAAATTAATCCAGAAATAAACGAGTTTTTTTTTCAATAGACATTAAGATAAGAAAGAAATGAAACATCAGCATTTCGTCTCCTGAAGTCGATGAGCTTCTATGCCAGGTGATCAGTCTTTTTAATGGCTTCATAAACGTCAGCTGTTTAGAAAATGCCATGCCAAGCTTTTTGTCCAAGCTTCTCAAAGGTCAGAAGAGGAAAGAGTCGGCAGAAACACAGAGGACTATCTATGCAAACGCTCGCTGTGGAAATAAGCATGAAAATTTCAAGCATGCTCGTAACAACATTCAAACGTCAAAGTACACAATACTAAGTTTTTTACCTATAAAGTAAGCTTTCTCCATTTTGAGCTAAAAGTTATCTTTTTTACAGTCTGTATGAGCAATTTACTCGCCTGGCCAACGCTTACTTCGCGATTCTTATCACACTTCAATGTATTCCCGTTATTTCCTCCCTTGCGCCCATCACGACCCTCATCCCACTGGTGATTGTTCTCGGTATCACCGCAGTAAAGGATGGCCTCGACGACCTGAACCGACACCGCTCCGATCGCTCTGTGAACAATCGCATCGTTGAAGTGCTCGACCCGACAAATATGACTGAAGAAAACCTCCTTACTGAAGAAAAATGGATGAACATCCGTACGGGAGACATTATCAAAATAAAACAAGACGAATCTGTAACTGCCGATGTTTTACTTTTATCAACAAGCGATCCGCACCATTTAGCGTACATTGAAACAGCGGAGCTTGACGGTGAGACGAATTTGAAGGTACGGAACGCGCTACAATGTACTGGAAATCTGATGGACCCGGAAACGGACCCAGATGGGCTGAGTTGCTATAAACTGGCAGCTTTTGATGGAAAGATTTTATGCGAACCTCCAAATGTTCGATTGGACCATTTTGTCGGAACGCTCACATGGAGGAATGACTCCGGTAGACAGGAAAAACGTTTTCCGCTCAGCAACGAGAATATTCTGCTTCGAGGGACGACAATGAGGAACGTAGATTGGGCGTTTGGGGTCGTTATTTTTGCTGGACCGGACACGAAGCTCATGCAGAATGCGGGAAAAACATATTTCAAGCGGACATCGGTTGACAACTTCCTCAATCGTTTGGTAGTCTACATCGGCGGGGGACTTATTATGCTTGCTGTTGTGTCCATGGTCGGTCATATAATCTTTGAAATGTACCATGGAGATCATTTTCAAGCTTATCTGCCGTGGGAGTTCATTGATGAGTGTGAGCGCAAGCAGAACATGACCCAGGATCCGTGTGAAAAGGGAATCCCTGAGCTTATATCTGGCTCATTGATTTTCTGGAGTTATATCATCATTTTAAATACCCTCGTTCCGATCTCTCTCTATGTTTCCGTTGAGATTATCCGGCTTGGACAGTCATACTTTATTAACTGGGATCGTCAAATGTACTCGCCTCTGAAAGATCAATGCGCAGAAGCTCGCACGACCACTCTTAACGAAGAACTAGGTCAAGTTCAGTATATTTTCTCGGATAAGACGGGAACACTGACTGAAAATATCATGCAGTTTAAGATGTGTTCCATTTCCGGCCTAAGTTATGGAAACGTTCCCGCTTCATCTGAACCTTGCGACTTCAACGCTTTCAATCCTAGATGGTATGACGAAGAGTTCTCATTTAACGACAATCGATTGCTCGCAGCGTTGTCCCAAAAGCATCAAAAGGAAAAGGAGTTCTTCACTCTTCTTGCTCTTAATCACACCGTGATGCCAGAGTACAAAGATGATGGAAATATTCATTACCAGGCTCAATCGCCAGATGAAGGAGCACTTGTGAAGGCCGCAAGATGTTTCGGATTTGTGTTTCGGAGTCGAAGCCCTGACACAATCACCATATATGATGCCACGCAAGATCAGAATATTATTTTTGAATTACTTCAAATCCTTGACTTCGACAATGTGCGCAAGCGGATGTCTGTGATCGTGCGGAAAATTGAACCAGATGGCACCAAGGGTAAAATAATGCTCTACTGTAAGGGCGCGGACATGACTGTCATGGAGAGACTGAGGAAGACAACTGAGGAGGACTTTGACGTGATCGAACAAACGAAGGTTCACCTTGACGAGTTTTCTGCTGGAGGACTTCGCACGCTTTGTGTCGCGTATCGAGAAATCGAAGAAGAATGGTTCAACTCCTGGAATCAGAAGTTTACAGATGCAGCATGCTCGATTGATAATAGAGAGGAAAAACTTTGTATCGCATATGAGGAGATCGAACAAGAGATGATCCTTCTCGGAGCGACAGCTGTCGAAGATAAGCTTCAAGAAGATGTTCCAGCGACAATTGCAAACCTTGGTCGAGCTGGTATAAAGCTTTGGGTGCTTACAGGTGACAAGATGGAAACGGCGATTAACATCGGCTACTCGTGCAATTTACTCACCGACGACATGCTCGACGTGTTCATCGTCGAGGGCTCGTCCAGCTCTGAGGTCAAAAGCGAGTTGTTACGCAACTACGAGACGCTGTGCCAAAAAAGTCATCCAGACAACGAATATGGGCTTGTGATCACGGGACCTGCTCTCGGTCACGCACTCGAGCCAGATATAGAACATGATCTCCTCAAAGTAGCTCTCAAATGCAAGGCGGTAATTTGTTGCAGGGTCACGCCATTGCAAAAGGCGCAGGTTGTTCAGCTGGTGAAGAGAACACAAGCAGCCGTGACGCTTTCGATAGGGGACGGAGCGAACGATGTGAGCATGATTAAAGGTATTTTATTCAATTATATTATTCTCCTTTTCAATAAAAATTTTAGAAGCGCACATTGGCGTCGGCATTTCCGGAGAAGAAGGAACACAAGCCGTCCTTGCTTCCGATTATTCAATCGCACAGTTCAAATATCTCGAACGGCTGCTCTTGGTGCATGGCAGATGGTCTTACTTCCGAATGTGTCGTTTTCTCGATTATTTCTTTTACAAGAACTTCGCATTTACCCTAATTCACTTCTGGTTCGCTTTTCTTTGTGGTTTCAGTGCTGCGAATGTCTATGATCCATGGATGATCACCATTTACAATGTTTTCTTCACCTCCTTCCCTCCCCTTTGCCTTGGTCTGCTCGACAAGGTCAGTAAATATTTTCCATTTGATAAATGAGCGAAACAGAGAAACGGCGAAGGCTAATATTGACATTCAGGATGTAAACGACAAAATGTGTATTCTTAACCCCAGTTTATATCGTCTTGGACAAGCACAAAAGCTGTTTAACTTGAGAATCTTCTTGTATAGGTGAGTGAATACCCTTCTGAGTTGGATAACATTATTTCAGTGTTCTCCGAGCTGTGATCACATCATTAATTCTGTTTTTCGTCCCTTTGTGTATATTTATCGAAGCCACTGGAAATGAAAAGTGGGGTATGACAGACAATGACTCGAACGGGATGACCTTTGGACGCCAAGCATTTGCCTTCCTCGTTGCTACATGCTTAGGTAACACTCTTTAACCTTCTTACACCTTCAGACAGCACAAAGTTTGCGCGGGTTGACTTTATTTCGCAAATCGATCACACATTAGTTTAATATTGAACTCAAAGTAATTACTAAATTTGACGTCATTTTCAAAAATTGATTCGATTGTGACGCTCTTTTTAGTCGTCATTGTCAATCTTCAAGTAGCACTTGATACAGCTTATTGGACTCTTATTAACCATTTCTTCATTTGGGGCTCGATTTTGCTCTACTTTGGGCTGCATTTTTTCATGTACTCGAACGGCGTATTTGCTCTATTCCCTTGGATGTTCCCTTTCGTTGGCGTTGGTCGATTTGTGATTGACAAGGTGAGAAAAGCCTTATCTTTAACTTTTTCTACACCTTTAGCCCGTATTCTGGCTGACTCTCTTGCTGACAATTATGATCTATCTCATTCCTGTGCTTGCTTTTCGACTCTACAAATCAATTACGAAGCCTACAGACGCTGAAAAGGTAAGACTTCTAAGACTCAGATGCTTGTCATTTACTAATTAAAACTGCCACAAAATCCTTTCTTTCTGATAATTACTCACCCGATAAAATCGATTGCTCAGATTCGTGAGCAGCGTTACAAGCAGAAGCGACGAAAGCAGAAGAAGCCAATTAGCTATATAACCAGAAGAGGTGGAAGGTAGAATAATTGAACTTGATCAAACTGGAAAAACGATTAGATCGATTCTCTTGAGCTTCTCTTAATGATTTTTTCAGTCAGAGACCTGGAACACAGCGCCCTGGGAGCTCTTATGCGTTCTCTCATCAGCGCGGTTTTGCTGATCTGATCATGTCTGGCAGGATGACGTCCAAGAGAAGAAGAAGCAGACCTGCGATTAACCATCTTGCGCGCGCAGGCTTGAGCCTTCCTAGCTCTCCAAAACAAGCTACCGTAACATTTCAAGAGCCACAAGAAAGGTAATCATAATTTTACGACAGACGTCTGCATATTACGAAAATTAATGATAAATACTATTTTGTAAAATAAAGAAATTATTATGGGGAAATTTCTTAATCGTATGGAAGAAATTTAAATTCAAGATGATTGTCAATTTGAATATTCAACTGAGATGAAACTTGATGTGTTCTTAGTGGGAAAGCTCTCCATGAATTTGAATATGATGATGAATATTATTTATTATAAGCTAAACAGTTGTACGCAAGAGATACAAGACCCTTGGACGCATTTGCTGGAATTGTTGAAAATGACCAATTATTTTTTCATGACCAAAATAATTAATTTTTTTTCTGTCATTGAACTGACATTCAATAAATTTTGTATTCTAGCACTGCAACTCATGTACGTGGCGAAAGACTAGTCGAATAAGTCTCTGGAAAAATCAATGTCAATATATATCTCCAACATTGTGCAATATTTCTTTATATTTTAATCTGAAAAGTGCCATTTCCGTTCCATGTTCCCAAATCAACCATAAACTTTTATTTTCCAAACAATCATAAGCTTCTTATTTTCTGTGAGTTCTCTTTTTACTTAAATTCATTCGATATCTTCGTAAGTTCGTTTTTTGTATATATGCTGCCATATTTTTTATTAATAATTCTGTACAGCCAAACATTTAACTCAAGCCACAATAATTCCTACAGCTTTCAACTCAGTTATCTTGCCTTATTTTTACTAATATCTCGTTGTTTCTCGATACCCCTATATTTCTGTTTAACTTTATATTTTTCTTCTGTTCAAAAATATCATTATGAGAATTAATCTCCTCGTACTTGTTCTCAAAGTTAATAAACTAGTTAAACGATAGAAACGAATAAAATCGCTTCTTTAATATTTTTTAATTTAATTTTCGATTTAAATCGGCAATATTCTTGATATAAATCATTCTTGATACTTATTCGTGATACAAATATTATCGGAGAAAATATGAATTAGAAGAATATTATTTTCAGTTCGATTCGATTAGATTGGTCTTTTCATGCAATAGAAAAGAGTGCGTCTCATCCGATCAAGACAAAATGGCTTCTGGAGGACCTAACATCCAGCTGGAGCTTCGGCTCGCCGAAATGGCGCGAATGAATGAGGAGATCAAACGACGCCACATGGAGGTTGAGGCTGACAAGCAGCGCGCCAAAAGATCGGGCAACATGGTCTCCTCAGCGCAAAGCATCACAATGCAGACTCAAATGCCGGCCGACTACGATGGCTCGCGCGAGGATGGTTTCAAAGACGGGCTCGACAGCAGACCACTACCCGCGGATCCTTATGGCAAGGATAGAGTTCCGCGGGACAAGCGAGGCAAGCCCGGTGACATGAAGCTCAAGAAAAAAGGGCGCGACAAGGTTGTTTATGGAAACATGCCACAGCAGTCGATCGATGAAGCTCGCCAAAGAGTAGGAGCAATATTACGTAATTTTAAATTCATATTTGATTCAGGGAATCGGCGATTCCGAATTCTGGCGTTCCGAGCAAGCGAAATGCGACGTGGCGCGTATCCAGCGAGCCAGGGGACGAGATGGAACTTGGGTATATTTCCGCTAGTAGCAATTTTTTGTTGTTTATGAGTTATTTTTCAGAAGCGAGA
>Ga0115008_10005867_pt1 | contig 10133 bp, 4 predicted proteins | sample FraStrMetagenome_FD_87164 | JGI IMG/M metagenome (GOLD analysis project Ga0115008, IMG submission 87164) | Marine eukaryotic phytoplankton communities from Arctic Ocean - Fram Strait ARC3M Metagenome | ecosystem: Environmental > Aquatic > Marine > Oceanic | place: Fram Strait | collected 2012-06-18
AAAAAATAAAAAAAAAATAAATTAAAAAAAAAAAAAAAAAAAAAAAAATAAGAAAAAAAAAGGAAGAAGGAGGAGAAGGGGGAGAAGGGGGAGAAGGAGTAGAAGGGGGGGGAGGAGTAATAGAAGTAGTAGTAGGAGTAGTAATAGAAGTAGTAATAGAAGTAGTAATAGAAGTAGTAATAGAAGTAGTAATAGAATAGAATATAGAGAGATTGTAATAATGATATTAAGAAATATAAATTTGATATAAAAGAGGAAATAAAGGATAATATGAGAGTTTAGACTTAAGGTAGATATGGGAATTCAAAGAAGAAAGATAGTAAATCATTAAATAAAAGGAAAACAATGGAAAGTAGATAAGTTCACTTTTAGAGTAATGAATTGAAGAATCCATACTAGAAATAGAAGAAGAGAAGAGAAAAGAGAATATAGAATATGGTTTATGAAAGTAGATATTTGCCAAGTAGTAGTATGAGTACATTCTTTAATAAACCAGTATTTGAGAACTATGGATCAAAGAATACGAATGATAAATAGTTTTTATAAGATAATTACATGAAGACATTCAATGTGAATCCAAACAGGTAATAAATGTAGATTAATGATAGAGTGAGTGATAAGAAAGGATAAGTTTATGAGACTGCTTAAGAGAAGGCAATGTTAGTGGATGTGAAACCTCATCCTATCAATCAGAAGAGTAGATTCAAATATGATAAAGAGTAGAAGACATGTCAAAGGATGGACTAGAAAGTGGATAAGAAAATAGAGAAGTAGAAGATGTATAAGACTAATCTAATGGTCAGTAGACAAATAGCCAGTGGTGATGTTAGTATGGATGAAGAGTACAAACCATAGCATAATCATCACAAGAGAGAGAATAGGACTACTAAAGACAAGTTGAGAGACTTAGACTAGACTATTAAGACTATCTAGACTACCAAGACAAAGAGTAAATAGGAAGATAATGTTGATATCAGAAATATAGAATAGGATGATCAGGATTATCAGTATTCATAAGATATTGAAGATATTGAAGATATTGAATAGTATTAATCTAGAATCAATAATAATAATGATAAGAGATGTTCATTTAAGGATTAAGAAGATAATGTAAGAGATTGTTAGGATGAATAGTTGGATCATGATTAAGGTCAATAGAATACAAAGGAAATCAAACCTAATGATAATATGTATTTATAATTGAATATTGAAGGAATCATGGATAAAAGAGTAAAGAGATCAAAAGAGAAGCAGGAATCAAAACAGGATTGAATTGGAAACAAACCAAATCAAGTAGAAATTTCAGTTAGATTCAGTTGTGATCATCTATTATGATAATATGAAATAGATTATAATATTGATTATGATATAAGGAATGTTGATCAGATGGATTAAATAATGTAAAATATGAGTATGAATATAGTTTATAGAAATGATATTAGAAGGATGAGAAGGATCATGAGACCATTATATTATAGAATACAACAATTTGAGTTCTATAGACTTAGGAATCAAAGAGAATAGATGATCAAACATTCATATATTGATAAAGAGAAAGTGGTAGAAGATAAATAGAAACAGAATGAAGATTGGGTTTGGGTTTTCCATATTAAACCAACCAAAATATAGAAATATTCAAGATTCTGGTAACCTAACAAATAGAAATGAAATGGAATATAGATCGTATTATATTAATTGAGATATATACTATAATTGATAAATGAATATATTGGTGAGAAAATAGAAACTGAACAAACAGTACAAGATATTGAAATAATGTCTAATCCCATATCCTCAACACTCCTTCTGTTAGAAATATAGAACACAGAATGAAATAGATGAAAAAGTATTAGATAAAAAGGTAAACAAACAATTGATTAAATTTGTTGGTTATTATTTATTGCCTTTCACTCACAAAGACTAAGAATTGAGAAAACAACTTTATCAATCATATCTTATGTTAATCAGTTAAAAAATATTTTTTTTTGGGAGTCCTTTGATGTTGAAATATGGAATAAACTCATTTGATAAAGTAGTAGATCCATATAAACCAATCCAATATTTTGTAGGATTTGGATTATGTTAAGTGATGTTGCATTTGATGGAAAGTCAGAAGAACCAACTGATTCAGAAAATATCATTAAAAGCATGGAAACAAATATCAATGGAAAGTTTTGATCATCTGTTGAAACAAGATGTCTAATTTCTATTCACTACTTCTTAGAGATAAAGATTATTCAGTCTATATTGAGGTCATCAGGCAGTAGAAAAAAATATAAAATATCTTCTTTAGTTCTTATTACCAATATTCTTAGATTTCTCAATTTCAACATCTTATTTGTTTTTCAATTTTGGAGGATTATTTGTATTGTCATTTTTAGGTACATTTTCAGTTTTCACTACTTACACTTTGAAGACTAGTGCGAGTAGGAAACCAATAATTAGGAAATCTAAGTAATTAGAGAAACAAGTGGATTCAATAATATCTGAAACCATGGCCAATTATTACACTGTGAAATACTTCAGTGCTGAGAAGAGAGAGATCAGTAAATATGAGTCATAGATGGATAAATATATAATCTAGTAACATAAAGTCAATAAAGGGTTATGGGATTTGAATACTGGATAGAGAATCATATTCAGTTCAGGAATATCTATTAATCTGATACTCTGTGCATTCTAGGTCTAATAGGGAATACTGACCATTGGAGACATTGTGTTATTATAGACATTGATGATGAGTCTATTGGCTCCATTGAACTTTCTAGGCACTCTTTATAGAGAATACACTGATAGTATATATGAAATCAGAGAGATATTCAAACTATTGAACAATAGACCAACAGTGGTGGAAAAGGAGGATTGTGTTGACTTCCAATATGAGAAAGGAGAGTTAGAGTTTAGGAATGTGAACTTCAGTTATGAAAACAAATAGATCATTAGTGACTTGAGTTTATCAGTGGAAGGTGGTAGATTCATTAGTTTAGTAGGAGAGAGTGGATGTGGTAAGACAACATTACTAACCTTATTATTCAGATTATATGATCCTGATTCAGGTGATATTCTGATAGATGGATAGAACCTAAGAGACTTAAGAATGTACAGTTTCAGAGACAGAATAGGAGTAGTAAGTCAGAATGTATATTTGTTCAATGAGTCAGTCTACTACAATATCATATATGGAGAAGGTTCATAACAAGATGTAGTAGAGTTCACTTCAGAACAGAAGTAGTAAGTACATGAAATATGTCAACACTTGAATCTACATGATCTCATTATGTCATTACCATAACAGTATGAGTCTAAACTAGGAGAGTAAGGCAGTAAGTTCTCAGGAGGAGAGAAATAGAGGTTATCACTAGCAAGGTGTCTAATGAAAACCAATATGAAAATATTATTGTTAGATGAACCAACCAGTGCCATTGATAGTTAGAATGAATAGTCTCTGGTCAAGTTTATCAAAAAGTAGTAAGACAAAGGAATCACTGTTGTCATGACTACTCATAGATTACATCTCAATCAGTTTGTAGATGAAGTAGTCATGATTGTCAAAACTGAATCACAATAGACTCAAATACTCAGAGGAATGCATTATAATCTCATCAACTCAAATAACCAATATTCACAATTATGGAATACATATGTTCAAGAGATAGATCAATAAGAATGATTCATATATTATATATTATATTATATTCTATTCTATATTCATATTATATATTCTATATTCATATATTATCTACTACCTACTATCTATTGATCATTGATATTAGTCATATGTTCCTCTATTCATAGTGAAATTGAATCTCTTTGGTTATTTCTATACAGATGTACTACTCTTCAGGAACTCCAAATATTCAGTAGGTCTAGCCTAACAATAGGCATATTGATGGAGATACTATTTACAATTGAAAGTACTTCCATCTGATCTAAATAGACATTCTCTAGCATCATTGAATGGATCTAAACAGGCTGGTTCCATCTTCTCACTTAAATCAATCATCATAATTACGCTTCCTTATAACATCCTATTAAATCTTTGGCTTGACTCTTACATGATGCAGGGTCTTTAGGAAGAGGAGTGTCTGTCTATCTGCACTCTTCATATACTGTCACTTGATCTCTACAATAATCATAAGCATATTGACTATGAATCATTATTTCAAAAGATTTAGTCTCCATATCAATATACAATACAATATAACTAATCTATCATAATCATATATTGTAATCACTCTCTACTTAATAAATCTAATCTTCCTGTTGTCTTATTAGTCTATGAAATTGTACTATTTCTAATCTCTTTCACTCTTTTCTATCTGTCTAATATCAATCTCATCTGATTATCCATTCTTGAACAATCTTCCAACTATTCCACTATCTATCATTATTTATTCCATTTACTTCTTGATTGGATTACATCAATATGTTTATATATCTCTTCAACTATTCCAAATCATAACTCAATTACTAATTGGCTTCTATTATCTATTCATTTTCATTCTTTATATCATTCATTCTTAATCTATCATTATCTATTGAACATCTTTATGTTTCATTCTGATTTGTTAACTATTCTAATCTATATTTCATTGTTTCATATTCATCAGATATCTAAACATTCCTTTCTCCCCATTCTTTCAATTCTTCCTTTCTATTCTCTCTATCTCTTCTATTCATGATCTATGATTCCTATAAACTATTCATTTTCTATTTCTATTGATTCATCTATTACTAATTGTATTCAATCTATTCCTATTTATCATTTATCTACTATTTCAACTCTTAACAATCTTTAGACTGATTCTATAATTATCTATTATTTCCATCCTGACTGACATTCTATTACTCAATATTATCTTTGATCCCATTATTCCTATCTTCAATCATTCTGATATCTTTCTATGTCTCCATTATTTCCATTTCTATCTATTTCATCTACATTCTCTAAACACTCCCTTCCTATTCCTAACTCTACCTTTCATTATCTAATTATCTAATATTCTCATTCACTGAATACATCTCTTAATTCATTCTCTATGATTCTGATAATCTCTATTGATTCAAATCCTACAATTATACATGATCACTCTTTAATTCTCTACATTCCAATTGTTTATGTTTCACTGATTGATGTAGACTCTCAATGTCATCTTTGAATATTTGGATTTGTTTCTGATTATTGTCTAATCTACAAATGTATTCATTTTCATTCCTTTCTTTCTCTTTCTATAGTAGTTCATGTCTGTTCTATAATGATTTCAGTTATGACTTTATTTCAAAGTAATCATTCTGGTTCTTCTTCATTTCATAAACATCAGCCTTCAATTGACTGATTATCAAGTCTTTCTGATCATTTTCAAATTGAGATGGAGAGAAGTAACGTTAGAAAGACATATTTATATTTATATTTATATTCAAATATGATGTCTACAATCTACTAATATATTCTGATTATAATGATAATATGTAGAATGATAATATGTAGAATGATTAATCAGAAATCTCCAAATAAGTCTCCCATATCTACATCTTCCTCTTCTTCTTCTTCTGGCTCTTCCTATTTGACTTCCTCCTTCTTACCTTCAGTCTATTGGACAACAGGTGCACTAGACTAGAGAGTCTTGAGGATGGCTAGATCATAATCAGTCTCTAATGCAATGGCTGCTACATTTTTGAATGCATTGGCCATCATATGTGGGACACTCAATTGGGTAGGAATATTGAGAGCCAATGACATACTGGTGAGATTACCAACATTCTGAGTGAATCTAGTGATGATATCAGCAGGTGTGATAGACACTACTTCAGGATCAATGATAGATCCATTATCATATACACCTACTAATTCCATTCCATAAGTGAAAGGAGTGATATTCAACTTCTTAAGTAGAGCAGAAGCAGCACTGGTGACTAGTTCACCTGTCTTGCATGCCTTGAACTCATTGACTATTTCAATCTATCCTTTCAGAATCTTAGTACTGATCTACAAAGCATGGAAGAATGAAATTTAATTAGGATCTAATCCAGTACCACCTGGTGGAACAACCACATCACATTGAGCAATCATTCCTACTTTAGCATCAGTCTTCACTCTGTTGGATAGAATAATGGGTTTCAATTCGAAAGCAGGAGTATCAGTGAAAATGTATCCAATCTTCCCTTTACAATTGTCATAGAAAGCCTACAATTCAGTCATTGGTTCACTTCCATATTGTCTCAGACTGTCTACATCACTGAAGTCTTTTATTTCATCCAATTTAGTCATTCTCATCTAAATAGCCTTCCTGATCACTGTGTTCTTTCCAATCACTAGAGTAGCTCCATGTTATTCTAGTTTTCTCTTGATTTATTACACCTAACTGGATCCCACATTCAATAGAGAAACAAACACTATTTGTTTATGTTTAGAACACAATTCATATACTTTCTTAAGTAAGTTCATCTTTTTAACTTTGTTCTATTGACTCTAGCTAGACATTATTATAGATTAGATATAATTTATAAAGATATTCTTATCCTTTGATTTATATTCTTAATCACTCTATTATACATTCTGATAATATATCTATCATAATATTTGTACTATTCAATCTAATATTAATAGAAGTATAAATAATATATTATATTGTTATTATTTAATTTGGTCTATAAATGAGTTCATTCTAATATTTATTCTTTATCTTTAATGAAACTAGTTAAATCCAACTACTTCCTAATACTGAAACTCTTTTCCTTCTTTCTTAGTTATTATAAAGTCATTTCACTTATATCCATATCATCCATCTTAGTAATGAAATCATCTCCATACTATTCTCTACTAGAATGGACTTCCTCCTACTATTTGGTTAGTTTTGGTAACTTCTGTCCTCTAAACTTAGATTTAGTATTGATTTCCATATTACCTCCACCATTTAACTAACTAGTTGTGGACATAAATGATGAAAAGTCAACATTCAACCCTTTACTCTATGACTCTTTCCTTTTCTTATCCATATTCTTCAATATCCTTGAAAACTGACTCTTTTCATCCAAAGTGTTAGTCTGATTCTATCTTTTAGTCCTACTTCCATTTCCTAAACTGATTTCATTATAACTCTGGTAATGGTTCAGTTTATTCAAATCCTTTTCTTTCGCATAATCATAGAAATTGATTCTTGACCTTATTTATGGTAAACATTTCTTTTTGTTTTTGATTGAATCATCCTATTTACTGAGATTCTAAGCACTACTCATCAATTTATTGTCTCTTTTAGTATCCATGAAAGTGATTCTGGTTTTCTTATCCATTGGTGATTGATTCTATTACTATTACTTAATAACTCCTTCATTCCTTTTCTTTTCTAACATCATTGAAAACTTCTATGTCTAAATACTCATCTGATTCTCATCCTAATGACGTAGTCTCTTTACAAAATCAGGATCAAAGAAATTAAGAGGATCTTTTTCTCTCATCATATTTCCATCCTCCATAGCTTAATGAACTGACTCTCCAAACTAGTCCTCTTCACTTGATTTGATCTATTTCTAAGCCAATAACACTCTTTTGTTAGCTTCCATCTCTTTTAGACTTGGTCCTTTCAATTCTCTTATATATAGATTCTTTATTTTATCATATTTCAGATCTCTAGGTTTATATTCATCCTTCATCAATTGAATATCACTTTTATCTTTCTAACTCTTATCAGTGTTCCCTATATTTGGACTATTCAACTGATATTGACTCATAATCTGACTCATAAAATTATTCAAACTCAATAGTTTCTCTTCATTCACAATAATACTTTTCTTATGTCTTCTAAATACCAATTCAATAGATTTCAATGCAAACAGAATATCCTTTTTCTATACAAATATTTCATTCAATTATAAACCCCATTTAATTGGCAGAGGGTGATTGATATTGACTGAACTGACTAATTCTCCATCCATCTTCCATATTCTGATATAACCATCTTGACTAGAACTCAGAATGTATTGGATGTCTTAACTGATGAATGAAATGGAAGTGATCATGTCTTTATGTGCCTGAATATTCAGAATCAATTTAGAACTGAGATCAGTTATGTTCTGATTCGAATATAGATTCATAATAGTCCCAATAGATTCTGTTTTCAAATATTATACACTATTCTAAAAATCATCTTTTATTTTACGATATGGATTGTAATTATTTTTCTTACTACTATTGAAATACAAACTGATATCATTATTTTTGAATAGATCCATAATATCATAAACCAATATCTTGCCATTCATTGTAGACAATACTATTTAACATTTATCAGGTTCAATGTCTTTGATATCTACTTTCTGATTGATAGTCTTGACATTCAATGTCTGGTCTAACTTCTGTTTTCCAATCTTATTATAACTGATATCCACCAATATCTTATTAATATATTATTTATTATTTTCAGGTTCTTGATCTTGATTATCCATAATTGTGTGTTTCTATGATCCTGGTAGAGTGTCTTGAATATTTTTATATAGATTCTGAATAGTCTACTCTGTCATTTAGATCTATTAGACTTGATTAAGTAACATTGTGTTCCTTTTCTGATATTATGGTGCAATCTGACCCATCAATCTCTAATATTTCTATACATAATTGACTGATCTATCATCCTGTTCTGTAGTCTGACTGAACTATAGATCAACCATTCCTATAATTGAGACCTGAAACTATGTCTCATCATATCATATTTGTATGAAATGTAGTTTATTATCATTAGTAGCCACTAATAACAGACTGTATCCATTGATGAATGCCAATTGAGTAGGTTCCACATTCTATGGCAGTTGTACATTGAACATTAGTTTACAATATTCATAATCATAGAAGTAGATCATATTGCAATTACTACCAATTACAAATAAATTATGGTAAACACTGATCTCTAATAATGTTATTTCTTATTTTGAAAATACATTACTTATTTCTTTCAGTTTTTCATATTATCCTTTACTATCTAGTCTCTAGAACATTATGAGATTATCAAGTCCAGCAGAAACATAAATCTGGTTTTGGAAGTCTATTTTGAGAATGGACACTTCATTAGTGTGATTAATCAGTGTGTCCAATTGTTCACCATTGTTGTAATTGATAGTACTGAGTTGACCATTGTAATCTCCAACTATCACTTTCTTGAATTGGTTCACACATTTGAAAATAGTCAGTTCATCATCATGATTGGCTAGAATCCCTTAGAACACAGTTTTATGAGTTCCACTGATTAGATCTATGAATCTCAACTCTTTACGAGTGCTGTAGACTAACTCATTCTTATGTCCATTGAACTCTACACTGATAGGATACAATTCTTCCTTCTTGTCCTAAATAGACATATCGAAATTCATGAAACTAACTCTACTGCCTACAAAACAGATCTATGCTTCCATTCCAATATCTAACATTCTAGTGATGACAGTTTTGAAACTCAACTGAATAGTCTAACAACATTTGAACCCTCTGATATCCCATATTTTGATGACTCCACAATCATCAGCAGACACAACCATTGGACTATTCTCAATACAAACCATAGCAGTCAACATACTGTTATGACCTATTAATGATCCAATCTAAGTGTTGTCTAAATATTCTGGATCTATTTTAAATACATTTATGTTGTTTTCATATCCACATGTCAACAACAATTAATAAGTTCTGAAAAACTTAAGACTCTGCAATCCTCCTTTCAATAAGTCTATTTTGAGAATGCAAGTACAAGACTAGAAATTCCAAATAGAGACTTGTTTGTCTAATGAACCAACTGCACATAACTTCAATATCTACATTTCTTGAATATCTACCAATGGAGCTTTCATGATTTTGTGATCTTTGATTTATTACCAAACAGTCTAACTATAAACCAATAAATACTTCTGTCTCTAGATCCCATAAATTGATGACCACACTTTCATCAGTCGTCAACCATTGATCCATGTATTCAATGTACCAAATGTCAGTCTGATAATCAAATGTCATAGATCCAGTTGAAAACATCTTCTGAAACTCAAAGTTGTCTTCATAATCCCAAAATATCATTGTGAAGTTCTTCAATACACTACCTAGTCTTCTCTGTTTATCACTCCATGCAAAACTCAATATTATTATTTCTTTCTGGTCT
>Ga0115008_10005869_pt1 | contig 10131 bp, 7 predicted proteins | sample FraStrMetagenome_FD_87164 | JGI IMG/M metagenome (GOLD analysis project Ga0115008, IMG submission 87164) | Marine eukaryotic phytoplankton communities from Arctic Ocean - Fram Strait ARC3M Metagenome | ecosystem: Environmental > Aquatic > Marine > Oceanic | place: Fram Strait | collected 2012-06-18
ACATCCAATTCCTGCTGCTCCTCCGGTAGAAAGGGTTCCACCGAAACCTCCACCACCATTCGGGCTATCCGCTCCGCTCATTCCAGGAAGTCCACCTCCTGATCCGCCGTTACCTCCTGCCCAATCTGTAGCACAACCAGTTCCCCCACCGCCACCGCCGCCGCCAGCAACGATAACTCGATCTGCGGGAGTGACACCACCCACGCGTACATCGGATGCCCCTCCGCCGTTTCCGACATTGGTTGCTCCTCCAAGTCCGCCACCATTGTAGCCATCTTGCCCGCCCACATACAGGTTAATTATTTGTCCTCCAGTGACTGTTAAATCTCCCTCGGCAAATCCGCCGAGTCCAGCTGTTCCACCGCCAATTCCAGTGCCATTATTTCCTTCAGCTCCCCATGCTTCAATGTGAATAGTTGTTACACCTGCAGGAACAGTATAAGTGTCCATTGCTCCTGTGTAGTTGTAAGTTGTTTGTGAAATCCCAAATGTCGATATACCGCATAGGGGAATTAGTAATAGTGTTTTCAATTTGTCAGTGATCATAGTGATTAGTTTTGTGTGGTGTAAATATACGATAGAGGGGATTTTTAAATTTAATGCTTACGTTTAAATTTTCGTCAAAAACTTGTTGATTAAAATTTAAGAGTTATATTTGATTAAATAATCGTCAATAACTGATTAAAATTATAGCATTGAAACATTTAAAAATTGGAGATAAAGCACCGGCATTTTCCGCATTAGACCAAGAAGGTAACACCCTTAAATTGAGTGATTTCGAAGGGAAAAGAGTTGTGATTTACTTTTATCCAAAAGATGATACTCCAGGATGTACAGCTCAGGCTTGTAATATTCGAGACAATTACCAGACACTTCAAAACGAAGATATAGTCATTCTCGGTGTGAGTGCAGATGGTGAAAAGAAACACCAAAAATTTATTGCTAAGTATGAGTTACCCTTTTCTCTAATTGCAGATGAAGAAAAAGAGTTAATTAACTTATATGGTGTTTGGGGAGAGAAAAAATTTATGGGAAGAATCTACGATGGAATTCACCGGACAACTTTCCTTTTAGATGAACATCATTCAATTATTGGGATAATTGAGAAGCCTAAAACAAAGGATCACACGCGTGAGATTTTAGAAATATTCGAAGAAAATAAATAGAACGTAAATACTTTACGACCTTTAGGGGTCATATTTGTAAAAAACAAAAACAATTCAACCTTTGTGTTTGTCCAACAGGAGTGACAGGCACATAAAATTTAAACAAGCGATATGGCAGCGAAAGAAATTAATGCAGACAAATTGAAAGCGCTTCAACTTACAATGGATAAGTTGGACAAAACATACGGTAAAGGAACCGTTATGAAATTAGGAGATGCTCCTATTGAGGAAATTGATGTGATTCCAACAGGATCATTGACACTAGACCTTGCATTAGGTGTTGGAGGATTCCCAAAAGGAAGAGTAGTAGAAATTTATGGACCGGAGTCTTCAGGAAAAACAACATTGGCTATTCACGCAATTGCGGAAGTTCAGAAGCAAGGAGGAATTGCTGCTTTTGTGGATGCAGAGCATGCTTTTGATCAGTTTTATGCTAGAAGCCTAGGTGTCGATATAGAAAATTTACTTATTTCTCAACCGGACAATGGTGAGCAAGCATTGGAGATCGCGGATAACCTGATTCGTTCAGGAGCTGTCGATTTACTAATTGTGGATTCAGTTGCAGCACTTACACCTAAAGCAGAAATTGAAGGAGAAATGGGTGATTCTCAAATGGGATTACAAGCGCGATTGATGTCAAAGGCACTTCGTAAACTTACCGGATCGATAAATAAAGCAAATACCTGCTGTATTTTCATCAACCAACTACGTGAGAAGATTGGTGTAATGTTCGGAAATCCTGAAACAACTACGGGAGGAAATGCATTGAAGTTTTACTCTTCAGTTCGTGTTGATATTCGAAGATCAAGTCAGATCAAAGATGGTGATGAAGTTATCGGTAACCGAACGAAAGTGAAAATTGTTAAGAACAAAGTTGCGCCACCATTCCGAAGAGCAGAATTCGATATTATGTATGGTCAAGGGATTTCTAAAGTAGGCGAAATACTTGATCTAGGTGTTGAACTTGACATTGTAAAGAAAAGTGGTTCTTGGTTCTCTTATGGAGAAACTCGACTCGGTCAAGGACGTGATGCTGTTAAAGCAATCATCAAAGACAATCCAGAATTAATGGAAGAATTAGAGAACAAGATTAAAGAAGCTCTCGCTCCATCAAAAGAGGTTGAATTGATGGAGGAGCACGATTAACTGCATATCGTAAATGAACGGCACTAAGTAATTAGTGTCGTTTTTTATTTTATAACCAAGTATGAATTTCAAAACCTCAATGAAAGTCATTACTTGAATTGATTATCTTGTCCATGAGTTCTACAAAACCAAATAAAAAAAGTAGCTCTTATTGTTAATGGTAACCGAAGACTATCGAAGGATTCAGATGAGATAATTGCGTTACTTAAGAATGAGCCAACATTGGTAATTGCGATGTTAAAAACCAACTCTCATGGTCATGCAATTGGTCTTTCTGAATCAGCTGCGAAGTCACATGATATTGTAGTAGCTGTTGGGGGTGACGGTACGTGCAACGAAGTGATAAATGGTATTATGAATTCAGAGCACAAGAATGTTTCGTTTGGTATAATTCCTAATGATACTGGGAATGGTTTCATGCGTTCTTTAAAGGATCAATCTAAGAACAAACTCGTCCGAAATATAGTAGATGGTAAAGTCTCAAATATTGATTTGGCATTGGTTCATTTCGATGAAAGAAGTCGGTATTTTCTAAATGTAGCTGATATAGGCTTTGGTGCCAAGGTGGTCGAGGCAATGGATCGTCAAAGAACGAAAGGAATGGGAGGAAAGATGTCCTATAGCTTGGCAATTTTAAGAACCTTTTTTACATACAAAAAGAAAGACATGACTATTATGGGTGATGGTATTTCGTTTAGCGGAAAATCATTAATGCTTGTTTTCACCAATGGGGGGGTATTCGGACATGGCTTGACAATACACCAAGAAGCGCGTGTTGATATTGGAAAATTAGGCCTTACGATTCTTGGAAATGTTTCATTAATGCAATACGTCAAGAATTTAAGTAAACTGAAACGAGGACTAAAGATCGATCATCCTGAAGTTCAATACTATCATTTTGATGAACTGTCTGTCCAGACTAGCAAGGAAGTGTACCTTGAAACGGACGGCGAGATCGCAGGGAGTAATACAATAAAAGTCCAAGTTTTACCTGGGGTGCTGCAATGCGTGAATTGAAAAATTTAGCATAAAAAAAGGGTGTCTGATTCAGACACCCTAGTTCTTTCGAGATAGAAATTAGACTACCTTAACGTTTGTTGCGTTAAGTCCTCTTTTTCCTTCTTCTAATTCGTATTCAACGTTATCACCTTCTTTGATTTCATCAATCAAACCAGTTACGTGAACGAATCGATCCTCGTTCGTTTCATCTTCAATAATGAATCCAAATCCCTTAGAGTCATTAAAAAATTTTACAGTTCCTTTACTCATTACATTAATTTTAATGGGACGAATATAATTGAAAGAACCCATAATCAGCAATAAACATGGGATTAATTCATTTGTTAAATCATTATTTCTGTCGCATCTAGTCGAATAAACCTCCGTTTTCGGGCTTGTTTAAATGAGCACTTTCACAATGCCAGTGCTACTTGCGCGGATATTTACCACGGGAGATGCTTTCCGACTAAAAACAAGCTTGTATTTTTCATGCTAAAAATGCATTTCCTAGGATGATTTCATAGAGTTTTGCCTAATTATGCCAATATTCTCTTCTGGCGATAAAACAAAAAAGCTTCAGTGAAAACTGAAGCTTTTGTACCTTGGGAGGGAATCGAACCCTCACTCCCGAAGGAACTGGATTTTGAATCCAGCGCGTCTACCAATTCCGCCACCAAGGCATTTCGGAATCATGTCTTTCGACAGTAGCGGCTGCAAAGTTATGCATTTTCTTGAATTAGACAGTAGATCGTTAAAAATTTTAAATGCATTGATACAAATGGATGTTTTTCCCTAACATTGTGTGCTATGGGAAAGATTCTGATTAAAAACATTAAAGGACTAGTGCAATGCGGTGAGGATTTACCGAAAGTACGTCGTGGAGGAGATATGAAAGAATTACCCATACTCGAAAATGCTTTTCTTGCGCTGGAGGATGGAATTATTGTAGAATACGGATCCATGTTAGAATGGGGTGGATTAGCTGATTGGAGAGATCTTGAAATTATTGATGCAGAAGGTAAGTACGTTCTCCCGGCTTTTTGCGATTCACATACACATACTGTTTTTGCGAAAAGTAGAGAGGAAGAGTTCGTTGACCGCATTAATGGCCTCACTTATGAAGAGATAGCACTGAAGGGCGGTGGAATTTTAAATTCTGCACGTAGATTGGCCGATATGAGCGAAGTGGAGCTGTTCGACCATGCTATGGAAAGAATACAGCGATTGAAGTCTTATGGAACTGGTGCGCTTGAAATCAAATCAGGCTATGGATTGAGTATGGATGCAGAACTTAAAATGCTGCGCGTAATAAAAAGACTTAAAGCAGAATGCGATATCCCTATTAGGTCCACTTTTTTAGGGGCACATGCTTTTCCTCCAGAATTCAAGGATAATCACAGAGGCTATATTGACCTGATTAAAAATGAAATGATCCCGCGAATTGCGGATGAGAACTTGGCGGATTACATAGATGTGTTTTGTGAAAGGAATTATTTTTCTGTTGATGAGATGGAAGAAATTCTTGAAGCGGGTATAGCTATTGGATTAAAGCCAAAGGTGCATGTTAATCAATTTTCAGCCCTTGGAGGAATCCGGAAGGCTGTTGAACTGAATGCACTTTCAGTAGACCATCTGGAAGAATTGGTTGATGATGACATTGAAGCCTTGAAAGGATCGAAGACGATGCCAACTATATTACCAAGCTGCTCACATTTCTTATCGATCCCATTCGGCGATGCGCGAAGATTGATCGATAACGATCTGCCGGTAGCATTAGCGAGTGATTTCAACCCAGGCTCCACACCAAGCGGAAATCTTGGATTTGTCTGGTCCTTAGCTTGTGTTAAAATGAAAATGACACCAGAGGAGGCTCTCAACGCACTTACGATAAATGCGGCATATGCCATGGGCCTATCTGATACGCATGGAACAATTACAATAGGGAAGAAGACAGCCGTAATTCTAACAAAGGAAATTCCGAATCTAGCCTACATTCCATATTCGTTCGGAGACCAACTTATTGAGCGAATCATCCTAAGCTAAATGGATTAATAATCGTATCTTAACAGTATGCTTAAATACATCATATTTCTTTTTTCTCCACTTATTGGGTTCTCCCAATCTATAGATGATGGACATCAATTGTTGTGGGAAATTTCAGGGAATGGACTTGAGAAGAATGCGTACCTCTTCGGTAGTTTTCATAACAATGATCGGCGCGTTTTTAATTTATCTGACTCAACCTATATAGCATTAAATAATGTCGACGCTGTGGTTCTAGAGACTGATATTTTTGGTCTGTTCGAAGAGCTCGATGTTAGGGAAGGTTTTATCCGTGTGAAGTACGACAAAGATGGGAATCCTTATACGGCATCAAAAAGAGCTAGTTCCAACGTTTATGGAGATGAGGACGGAATGCCTCAATTTCTCGATGCCTATTTTCAACAGTATTGCTATAATGCAGGCAAAAAGTTTCATCCTCTAGAAACGATTGATAGCCAATTGAATTTTTTCGATAATGCTGAACCAAGTTCCAATGAAATGCGCTATGAATCATTATTCGTAACACGCGAAGATATTCTTGAAACATACTTAAAGGGTGACATTTATGACATCGATGAAATGCTTAGATTAAGTCTCTCCTTGTCAGAGGGGTTTTATGAGTCATTGATCATTGAGAGAAATTATGGAATGTCTGCGCGTCTAGATTCTTTATTAAAAGCCGATCAAAGTATTTTTTGTGCGGTTGGTGCTGGTCATTTAGCAGGGAACGAGGGAATGATTAGCCTTCTTCAAAAAAAAGGTTATCAGGTTAGAAAGGTTCTTGCAACCTACGGAGAGGATGTGAGCTTGGATAAGCTTGAGGTAAAAAACCAAAAGACATTCCTATATGAAAATGACAGCATTGGTTTTCAGGTTGCGTTTCCCGGGAAGCCAGCAATTGTTGAGGATGATTTTTGGGGTGAAGTAAACTTTAAATTAATCTACCGAGACTTTGGTCAGGGGAATACATATAGTGTCGAGATCTATGATCGAAACGATGACGCTAGTCTTCTAGAATTAGCCGATGTTTTTATAGCGAGTCCATCAGAAAGTCCATATCGAAAGATAAAACTTGATAATGGCGGAGAGGCATATGAAGGGTTGTCTGATTCATATCCTGAAGGATTATTCTGGACGAGAATAATCATGGCACAAGATTATTTTCTGGTTCTAAAATCCTACGGTGGGAATAAATTTATGAACTCAAATCGCGCCCAAAGGTTCTTCAATAAAGTTTGGTTGAACTAGATTATTACTTGACATATTCGCAATAATCAACCAAAGGTCACGATTAAAGAGTGTTTTCGCTATATTTGAAAGAAAAAGTGATGATCCCACGAATTCAACAAGATCGACTTCAAGAGAAGCTTAAAGCAAATAAATTAATTCTTCTAACGGGGCCGAAACGCGCTGGCAAAATGTCGATGCTTGAGGGGGTTATTACAGCTAATAATTGGTCCAAGACACATTTTGATTGTAACCAGAAGAAGACGAGAAGGGAGCTTGAAAATTCACCAGAAAAAATAAAAATTGATTCTCAAATCTTAGTTATAGAAGAGGCACAATACCTTTCCAATTTACAAGAATTATTAGGGTATGTTCTTTCGGGAGATATAAAAGCCACTACGGTCGTTTGCTGTTCTTTTGCTCCTAGGGTGGATGAAATGTTGCTCGAAGCGCTCCGATTGGAAGGGCTAGAAGTATCAATATTTGCACCTTCTTTTTATGAATCTGCTCAGCATTTTGGTTTACCGGAAGAGGAAAAACTTCTTGAAGAGAGGTTGATCTATGGAAATTATCCGCAAGTTCTAAATGATTTGGGACATGCCGAATTGACACTTCGCGAACTAATTCAAGATGTACTTTTCACTAATCTTGGCGCAAGTGATAGAATCAATAAACAAGATAAAATGATGCGGATGCTCCAATTGCTTGCCTTTCATGTAGGTGATGCTGTATCATATAATGAGATTGCAGAAAAAAGTGGTTTGGACAATGAAACTGTCGAGAGATATGTCGACCTATTAGTTGAAGCATTTATTTTGATCAAACTACCTTCTTATTATTCTAATCAGCGCTATGAACTTAAGAAGTCGCAAGCCATTTACTTTGTAGACAATGGCATTCGAAATGCGCTAATCAGTAACTTTAATCCTACATTTTTGCGCAATGATATGAATGAGCTATGGAAAAACTATCTCATCTCGGAGCGTGTAAAATGGATTCGAATGAACCGTCTGGATAAGAAACTCTATTTCTGGAAAACTCACACAAAGCAACGAATGGACTTCCTTGAAGTAGGTGAAGATTCGCTCAGAGCGTATAAAACAGATTGGGAGAAACGTAAGAAAGTCAAATTACCTAAATCATTTGGTGAGGCTTACCCCAAAGCAAAATCAAGTGTTCTCAATCGTTCGACCTATTGGACCTTCCTAACGAGTAAGAAATGAGTAAACGTTTTGTAGATCATATTGCGGAATATATTGAGTTGAACGACTTGTCGCTTGAACACCTTACTATTGTCTTGCCCTCGGAACGTGCAAAAAAGTACATTTCATCTGCTCTTTATGAGCTTTATCAGAAGCCTTTGCTAGCCCCAAAAATGGTCACAATAGATCAATGGGTGAAGAGCTATAGCCCTCTAGCGGTTATTGATTCAACCCGAGCATTAATACGCTTGTTCGAAATTCAATTAAAACATGCCAAAACGATTGAAGATGCTTCGTTTGATGAGTTTTTTAATTGGGGATTAACACTATTGTCCGATTTCAATGAGATCGACCGATATATGCTTGATGCAAACCAAGTATTTAAAAATTTGGCGGACATAAAGGAGATTGAAAACTGGAGTTTTGGTGAGGAAAATCTAACGGCAAGCCAACTCAAATTTATGGAGTTTTGGGATCGCTTACCTGGGTACTACCATGAATTAAACACAGAACTGGATGGGCGAAAAATGTGCTACAGCGGGAAGGCATATGGACATCTGGCTACGAATATTAACGAGCTATTCGAAGATGAAAAGTCCAATTATATGTTTGCCGGATTTAACGCGCTATCAGCATCTGAGTTGGCAATAATGAGACAACTTAACAATCTAGGTAGAGCCCATATTCTTGTCGATGCGGATGAATTTTATTACAAAGATTCGTCGCACGAGGCCGGAACTTTTTTACGTGAATTATCGAAGACACTTGATGGAAAAAAATTGGGAGTGATCCAAGATGAATTGGCGCATAAGTCAATGGAGGTAACAATTGTTTCTTCTGCACAAAAAACAGGTCAAGCTAAAATAGCTGCAACCATTCTTGAGGAGTCAACCCTAGAGGAGTTGGATAATACAGTGTTACTTCTCGCCGATGAGACACTCATTGATTCAGTGCTTAAAAACCTACCCAAAAGCATTGGGAAAGCGAATATTACTTTGGGGCTACCGATCAGGAATACCTCTATTAAAACATGGGTTGACCTACTCTTTTCAATTCAAGAAAACAAAAAACGATTCAAGACTGAGGCAATTTATTTCTACGATTTACAAAGTTTTTGGAACCACCCCTTTGTGAATGCACTTTTGGATGAGGAAGAACTTAGTCTCTTGCTAGAGGCTGAGCGCAAAATAATAAAACGCAATAGCATATTTATCTCTTTAGAGCGACTTGAAATTGGGACTAAAACTAGAGAAGTACTTGATTTATGCACTACGAATTGGAATCGTGATTGGGCATTGGCAATGTCAAGTATTCGGAAACTAAATGCCTCAATATACAAATCACTTGAAACGGAATACGCTTTTGAGAGAGCAATGCTCGAGGCATTTGATTATTCGATAATTGAACTACAAAACATTATTGAAGAGGGTTTCCCAGAGATGAGCATCAAGAGTTTCCGTCAGTTGTTTAATCAACACTGGGGCTCGCGGAGTATAGCATATCACGGGAATCCAATGGATGGACTTCAAATCATGGGGCTACTTGAAACTCGTGCACTGGATTTTAAACGAGTCATTGCATTAGGAATGAATGAAGGGAATTTACCTCCTACGAACCCTATTCAAACGATGATTCCAATTGACCTGAGGAGATATTTAGGTTTACCAACGCCTCGAGAAAAACAAGGATTATTTGCACATCATTTCTATCGATTATTACACCATTGTGAAGAGTTATTTGTTACTTATAGTAGTGCAGATGAGTCAATAGGAAGTAATGAGCCAAGTAGATATTTGCTTCAATTGGAGATGGAGTTGAGTCGTGTAAACACAAACATCAATATTAGTGAGAAGATCTACTCACTAGCAACTGAAGAGAATAAGAACAAGAAAAAAATTGAGAAAACACCTGAGATTGTTGCTAGAATGGACGAATTATTTGCTGGTTCGACCTCTGCTTCTATGATCAAGAAGTACTTGGCTTGCCCTTTAGATTTCTATTTTCGCTACGTGATGGATTTTGGTGAAGCTGAATCCATTGAGGAGGAAATAGAGCACAGTACCTTTGGTACTTTCATACATGATACGCTTGAAGAGTTGTACACACCCTTCGCAAGGTTTGATGCAAAAGGGAACAAGGTAAATCCTGCTCCCACGAACATTACTTCTATTGATATAGATCGAATGCTTAAAGATTTTAGAGTTGTCTTAACCAATAAATTCATGCTTCATTTTAATAATGATCGTGAAGCATTTACTAAAGGGAAGAATTTACTGTCATACCAGATGGCTCAAGAATTAACCGAGCGATTTTTGAAATCGGAGAAAGTCTTTTTAGAGAAACAATCT
>Ga0115008_10005870_pt1 | contig 10130 bp, 10 predicted proteins | sample FraStrMetagenome_FD_87164 | JGI IMG/M metagenome (GOLD analysis project Ga0115008, IMG submission 87164) | Marine eukaryotic phytoplankton communities from Arctic Ocean - Fram Strait ARC3M Metagenome | ecosystem: Environmental > Aquatic > Marine > Oceanic | place: Fram Strait | collected...
TCTGACCGATCGGGCTGATTTTGGGCTCAAAATAACCGCAAGAGACTGGCGGTTCAGAATAGTGGTTAATCAACACTGTATCAACCGTAGAAAAAATCATCGATTCTTTATCCGTTTTACCTAATCATGCAAATAAAAATCATAGAAGAAGTCTTGTTATTTTTTGTTAATTTACAAATTTATTTTAAGCTGTGGCAAAAGCCGACGATTCCGAAATCGATGAGCTCGCAAAAACTATTCTAGAGCACGAAGAAACATTCAAAGAGCTTGAGTCGCAAGTGAAACTTCAGACAGAAGCTCGCCATCACGCCGAGCAGAAAGTCCAGGAAGTGCACAGAGAAAAGGAAGAGCTTCATACCGTTGTCCAGCGTGAGCAGGATCGTTCGGAAGCGTTTCAGCGAAGATGCACCGATCTCGAGCAGAGACAAATTGAGTTTAAAATTATGCTAGAGTCATCGGAGGGTGACAAGGCGACGATTTCTCGGGTTCTGACGCAGAATAAGAAGTTCAAAGATGAATTTGAGGAGTTACAGAACCAGCTTGTTTCTGTGACAAATCAGAAAGCCGATCTTATACAGAGAAACGATTCTCTCAATCATAGATTTAAAGCTGCAGAAGCAGCGTTGGAAGAATCTTATGGTGTCCAGCTTGATAAAGACCAGTGGAGGTGATATTAAAAAAATTATCTTCTTGAAAAACAATTATCTTCAGAAATCAACTGGAAAGTCACGAGCAAGCAATTAAGAATCTACGCGCAGACCTCGATCTTTCGCAGCAGGAAGTTAAAAATACACTCCGTGAAAATGCTGAGCTTCGTGAAGCACTGAAGACTGCCCGCTCGCAGTCTAGACCAGTTTCCGCAATGGTTTCCGTCGAAACGGTAATTACAAGAATTGTACATATACCCTGATGTTCGGTGATAAAAACCTATTTTATCTAAAAGCATAGCTTCGCTAGACTCGCGGTATACGCATATTCAGCCGATAATATCACCAGATGCTACCGTAGAGTTTCTACGTATTTATGCATATATTATATACATTACAAAATCTATTGAACAACCTGAATTGGATTAACTGTTTAATTTATTTTTACGTATAGTCTGATAATACCAAATATGTTGCATTTTATACCTTATGTTACATAATGTAACATGTACCTAATGATGTTTTGTGTCTTTTACTTATACTCTGATCAGATGACGGATCTAAGCCAAACGTGTACTGGTGAGCAGGGTGGTTACGAATCCAGTTCATACTCGTTTGTTGGTGTGAGCGAACAGGGCTCTTTAGCAGATGTTGACGCTACTGATGATGTGTCCGAGCATGCTTTTGCTCAAACGGGTGTATTCCCTGATGACACTTTGGTGATTTTTTTTATTTTAATAATTTGTTAAACCTTGTAGGCGAATATTGAGCCAATAAATTCGGACAAGTCTGAAGTCATTTTGCAAATGGAAGCCAAAATAACGGCTCTAGAAGACGATCGTAATGAACTGACTTCGCAGCTTGTCGAAGCAAAGCAAAAGCAATTGAAGCTCATGGAAAAGACCGATGCTGCGATGGAAAGACCAGCCCAGGAGGACTACTCAGCACTCAAAACGGCCAAGGAAGCACTGGAAACGAAATTTGTCGATGTAAGTTTATTTTTTCGTATTTTTCCATTATCGGATTTTTAGATAATCCAGCAAAATGCGTCAATCAAAGATGAAAATGAGAAACTCGAGGCACTGGTACTGCAGCTCAATGCTGAGACGGATACAATTATTGAATATGTTTCGCTATATAGAGATCAACGCTCTGCTCTAGCAAGGAAAGACAAAGCTTCGGTGACCAATTCTAGCAGAATTCGCCGTCTAAATTTTAAACGAATATAAAATAGAGCTTATTCAAAAGATTCTTATAATTTAAAACTGTTGAAAATATAGTCACCGAATCCTGTAGAACGCAAAGAAGAGCTTGAAGCGCTCGCTATTCAAAGACAGGAAGTCCAGGAGCGCGTTAACCAGCTCGAAATGCTCCTCAAATCAACTGTTCAAAATATACGGCCACAAGTTGAAGCAGCTCAAGCGGTTTGGACAAGAATCATATTCAAATTTCAACTCTTCTTTTAGAACCGAGCAATTGAGAAATCAAGATCTGACGAGATAGAAGCTAATTCCGATGCTGTCTCGATCTCTCGCGATGCCGATGCTGATGAAAAGCTGGAAAGCGCACCTGAGCCGCTAGAACTTAATGAAATGGAGAAAGGAAACATTGACAAAATTCTTTCGCTTCTTGACGAAATCCGCGACCCTCTTCAAGGCCAGTCTACGCCCGCAATGATCGGGATGGAATACGAAGGGCAGTTGATGATCGTTTAATTACTTTATACCTATCGCTATTTAATACATAAAATATAACTATAGTAAAATGAACTTCTGTATTGATATTTTCCCTCATTCTTCTTTTCTGTAAAAGCTTTGTTTATAAAAAATATATTTACCAGTTTCTTATTTGTTCTACTACCAGTGTGAAGTTGTCTTAAATTCAGTGCAATAATTCCTTAAAAATTGTTCAGGATCTTCGAAATTTTATCAATTCATTTAAAAAGAAACATTCATAAAACTGAAATTTCATTATTTGACAGGCCTGGAACATTTTTTAGAGGATGAGTAGATTGCATTTTTCGGACTTCAGCGGCACGGAAAGTGACCGAAATGTGAATATTGGAAGACGGCAAGGAACTGATAGGAACGAGTTTTTGAGTAAACGTCAGCAGGAGAGGATTGTATAAGCAATTGTATAATATTCGATTAATAAAAAAGTCAGATGCTGAAAATATGGCAACCAAATATTATATATATCCTACTGAAGGAGCGTGAGAGACGAGCACAAGAACGCAAAAATGAAAAGTCAGCAATTATAATTCAAGCTGCTTGGCGGAGCCTCGTGTCAAGACGTCGCACTTTTAAAAGACTGGAAGAAAATCTCTCACATATATTGGCGAGTTCCAGCCTAGCGAATAATCATCGCATGGCAGTTTCACATTTTCTCGTTTCCTCAAGATGCATGACTCCAGATGGCTATATATCGACATTAGTTGGCATTTTGGCTAGACAACAGGAAGCTAAGGGATTCGTAATTGAATAGAGTAAAATAAGTTTGAACGATCAATTATTATTGTTCATAATTATTTTATTTATAAAGTAGTAAACGATATTGTATAACGATGAGAATCTCTACTCGAAGCAATTTCGTCTTTATCAGATTCTTCAATTTCAACCGGCTTCCTGATCATTGAGATCTTGAAGCATGTAAAGTTTTTGTGTGGGTACCGGTTTTCATATCTTCGATCTTAATTTGATAAATATCAAGAAAAATATCTTGTGCTTATGATAATCAGTTCAAAGAGAAGCTGCTCCTCGCATCGGCCCAGGTCTAAGAGTTTTGGAAAAGCTGATAGTATCGCGCCCAGAATCTATACTTGACGCGACTCAATTTGGAATGTTCAGACTTCTAGCGTCTATTCAGCTCCTTCTCCTTCCATCAGACACGACAGACTTGACCCGCTGCCCTCCAAGAGTTGTTGCCATTACAGAAATAATCCTCAAAACGCTCAATGCGGTAATAACGAGTCGTAGATCAGCGATTGGGATAAAATGCTTCCTTCGCGATTATATTGGCTCTTCTGAAACTGCTTTTCTGTCATCGCAAATCGCCACTGCAATCAAGGAAGACGCGCGTCTGAGCGGCTTTATCTTAAAAGCGATTGAAAGCTTTGTCCTCGAAAAAGCGACGATCGTTTCTTTTTCTCAAGAAACAAGTGTTTTTGGAGATTTTTCACGAAAAAAACTCGTCCACTTCAACGATCCGCGTTTTGTTCCCGTTTTTCCAGATTCCGAGTTTCTATATTTTCTGTTAACAATTGCTAAAGATACAAATTCACCCGCCAGTTCAATTCTAAATTCAATCTGCTGGTGTTCCAAAAGCGCAATTAAAACGCAAGTTTCAACTGATGTATTTGACATGGAAGACGATGACGATTGGCTTGATGAAGATGAAGACGAGTTTGATAACGATGTCGCATTCGTCTTAACGCTGAATGAACGAGAACAGGAGCTCAGGAACTTTCTGGCGAGTTATTTCACGACTCTGGATTTTGACAGCATTGACTCGGAGTTAATCGTTGAAGTTGTCAAGCTGATAACATCACTCAACGATTCAAGTTTATACCTCAAAGTATCAAGCAACACTGGATTCTTGCGAGCTCTTTGGGCGAAGATACAAGGAATGGAAAGCTCTCTCGGTGCTCCTGTTTGCGATAGATTGATTGCATTCCGGCCAGTATCAGAAGATGACTTTAACGATTTCTCCTCATTAGTGCATTATTTCAGCAGCACGATAAGACTTCAATTGATAGGTATAATCTAACTTTAATCAAATGAAGAACGTCTTTATAAGCGCTTTCTGACGATGATCTTAAAAATAACAAATTCTTGGTCCCGGCTATATCTTTAACCGCTTTCACATTGTTTTTCTGTCGCCTTGGTGTTGGAATCATAAAATTTCTCTTTGGTGGCCAGGGTGACAGCCGCGTTTCAACTCAGAGTGGCTTTAATTTACTTACGCCAATTTCAAAGGTACGAGAGATTTGTTTATTTTTAACCGGCGAATATACCGGTCATAACAATGTTCACGCATGTAATGAAAAATACGAGCATGACAGAGAATGATTGAACAGTTCGAGCGAGAAAGTTTTTGTTCGGGTATTGAATAAAGTTAAAGATGCACGTGTTGACGACTCCGATGAAGACCTTAAAAGAGTAAAAAGTGTCCTTTTATGGTTCTGAATTTTGGCGTACCTGGCCTGTGATTGAAATTAGGACGAGTAAGAGAAGGCACTTCCATGTAAATGGTTTAACTTCGCAGCCAGTAGGTACGGAAGCTCCGCTTGCCAGTTGCCTTGTCTATTGTCAAGCTTATAAATTTATTATATTTAAAATATTCAAATTTCTTAAACTCCTATTTTTTCTAAACTTTCCTGCTCCCACTCAATTTTCCCACAGAGGTCGTACATGACCATCAATATTCGAAGCTAACATATTTTTTTAACATCAAGCTGGTTTAAAACGTAATGAACCTGGTTAGCATTTGCAGTGAGCAGTGCCATGTCCACGGCTACGGAAGTAATCGTTTTCTCGCTGTGACATAAGCACTCACATCTCACCGGACACTCTTAAACATATGTTTTGGTGTGTTTGACTCATGTTTTAAACGTTTTTTGACTTTCTTCTTTTTCTTGAAGAGACCAAAGAAGTATCGTTCTTCATTCTTGTCCTCTTTTTCTTTTTTCTGAGTTACATTCCGTCGTTTTGTTTTTGCTACCGTGATCTTCTCTGGTGGATTTGATTCACAAGAGTAGCCACTGTCCAGACAGTCTTCTTGGAAAACAATGTTCTGCAGTAAAATTTAAAAAGGCGACTTATAAATAACTTACTTCGTGATTAAAAAGTGGCTCTTCCTTGCTCGCAATTGAGCCTTTCTCCCTGTAGTAGCTTCGATCATAAAATGTCATTTTTGCATCCTCTTTAGCTTGCTTAGCTTTTCCAGCTTCTGAATCTAAAACAGGATAAGCTGCATGCAATGGAGAAACCATGCTTCTCGGGTTCGATAAATTTTGATTCAAAACCTTCAAGGGTATAAATTAATACCCGGAAAGCCAGTCTTCGTCACCTGTCTTTTAGGGCCACTTTCACACCTATATTGTGTCCTTAATTTTGGATTGAAGGATTACCTATCAAATTTAAGAAAATATCTTGCATGTCTCGACTTTCTTTACTGAGTAATGATCATTTTGACGGATTTGTTTATATCGCGATATATTTCTTTATCTGCAGACATTTGTTTTGCAGGCCTATTCGCGCAATAACGGGTGAAATGTAGAACTTCCGCGTGTCATGCGGCTGTCGCATTTCTTGTTTTTTTACATAATTGTGGTAAAATACCTAAAACATTCTTCTTTTCGTCGGGTTTTCCGAAGCAGCTCATTCTTCTTACTCTTCGATCTTTTTTCTCGTCGTCTTTCTTACGAGTTTCGTAAACCTGGAACAAGCCAGCGATTACATCCATTCACGCCTGATCTGTAATTGCCTGAAAATGTTGAAATAAGCTAGAAACTTTGGCGCGTCGTTTCCGTCTACTGAGCGCTTGGCGTCATGAAAGATAAATGAATTCTTTTAGCGGCCAAAAAGGAATGGCTTAAAGTTGAACTCCTGTCACCTGGAGTTTCACCACAATGGAAAACGCGACTCTTTTTCGTGATACACAAAAGTAGCAAGCTGCGAGTTTTAATAATTAATTAAGCTGCTGCGAAACCTCCTTTCCCGTGCTGAGCGTAATCCTGAAATTATCCATCGACAGTTTTCCGATTACGTAAATTTTCCAGTGGAAGACTTTTCAAGTAAGTCCCAACAATATTTCTATTCACAATATTTTTTTAAGTTCTTCAAAAACAACCGATGCTCGATGAGTCGTCGAAAATACAGAATGTTGCGAAGAACTTTTACGGCGCGCGTAACTACGACAAACAGCTGATGACGATTCTTTCCTTTTTTCCATTTGCGATTCCATTTTCCAAGCGGATAACGATCTTCTACAATCTGCTTGAAAGCGACCAAAAAGCTCCTAATGCCATGTTTCGAAACGATATCCGAAGAATGCGATACAGAATCAGGCGAGATCGCGTTTTCGAAGATGCCTATTCTCAAATGTCTCAAGCCGACTGGAGACAAGATTTTGACATTGAAATCGTCAACGATGGCCGAGTTGAGCCAGGCTTTGGCCAAGGTGTTACGAGGTGGTTTACTGAAGCGTTACTTCAAGCTGCTTTTGATCCCAAAGTCGGTTTATTTATGCAGAATGAGAACGGCGAGCTTTATCCGAATCCGTTTGTGTCTCAAATTTATCCAGATTCTTACGAAAACTATTACAAGTAAGATCATCAGTTAAGATTATACCAGGTAGCATTAATTTTACAAAGGTTCCTCGGCAAAATTCTTGGCTACATGGTCTACACGAAATCTATCAACTATCTACCTCTTTGTTCATTTTTCCTATCAAAGATTCTTCGTGGTAGTATCGAGCTCGATCTTTCCGAGCTACAAGGTCTCGATAAAGGTATTTCGTTTTTCAAAACCCTGATTTTACTGTATTTTCTTAGAGCTTTACAAAAACCTGATGTATCTGAAATCCAGCCCGGAGGAAATCGAATCCATGGGCCTTGATTTCACCGCGAACCTGTCCTCGCTTGGCAACGCAGAGACAGTTGAGCTGAAGCCAAATGGCGCGAATATTCCTGTAGATAAATACAATTACACAGAGTTCATCATCAAAGTGGCGGATTTTCATCTTAACAAAGCGGTAGCTCGACAGTGTAATGGTAATTTATACAGAAAGTCATTTTTGTATTCTAAAATTGTGTTTTAGCATTCCGCGCTGGATTCTATTCAATAATCGACCAGGCCTGGGTCAAGCTATTTGACCAGCGGGAGTTCGACATTCTGATTCAAGGAGTCAAGCAAGATATCGACATCGAAGACCTGCAGAAAAACACGGTTTATTATAAAATGCGCGACGACGATGAAAGATGTTTCAAAGACGATCATCCGACAATCGTTGCCTTCTGGCAAGTACTAAAAAGCTTTAATACAGAGGATAGAGTCAAATTCTTAAAATTTGCGACAAGCTCCCCGAGAGCTCCGCTGAGAGGTTTTAGCGAGCTCACTCCTCGTTTTACACTGATCAACACTAATGAAGGTAGTTTATTTAACTAGAATTAATTTCAAAAATAAAACCCCTGTTGTAAGATACAACCCGCTTGCCATCGGCCTCAACGTGCGTCAACTTGCTCAAAATGCCTCCATATTCAAATCGAAAAATACTGGAAGAAAAACTTCGACTGGCGATTGAAGCTGTCACATTTGAGTTTTCATAGACCTAAAGTGCGCAACATTTTAAACGAACAAAATTATAATTTCTGCTTTCTTCTTCTCGACGGAAAATATATTTTAATCTTTCTAACTTTTGACATAAAATAAATTTAAAGTGAATAATAAGTTTTGCTTCAAGGTAAGTTCAAATAACGTTCTTACGTGTTGAGCTCAAATTATTTCACCTCTGCGTTCTGCAAATGCTAATTATCATCGTTATGAGCGAGATCAAAGAGTCTCTAATTATTGTAAAGAATCTAGCGAGCATGCTTTTTATTCTTTGCTGACAGAAAAACGGCTTTTTCAGCGGCCAAGTCCAGCTGATCCGAGTACGTCTTGCCAGGGCATTGATTCTGCATCGGCTATTATTTTTGGTATATATTAAAAAAAATAAAGTTTTTTTCACGTACAGTGTTTGTTGGCGTATTGGAGTATATTGTTCCAGCTGCGAGCGTCCATTCTTGCCTCGGTGCCCTTATCAGCCAGAAAGAATACTAGAATTCCGCTTTACAACAAAGTTGTGGTAGAAAGAAGGCAGCAATTAAAGGGCATCTTATCACTTGCTCTGTTTACTTAACAATTCCTGCTTATCGTTTCTACGATATTTTGTTAATTACTCCTTTGAGGTTTCGAGTGACGAGTAAACTAGAGTTCAAACTGAAGATATATCTTTGAAAGCGGTTTTCCTGAGACGAGTAAAAATCGTTTTAAAAACATGCTGAACTCCTGCTATTTTTTGATGCGAACTGACTATTCATTCCTGCTCCTTATAAGCACTCAATGCCATCAGGTGGCGAAACGTCAGTCAAAGAGACGCGCATTATGGTTTTAAGGTTGTGTATTAAAAATATACAGGGTGACGCGTTTGTGTTTTTACAGTAGTTTTTCTTTCGCTGCATCGACGAATAATTATAATAAGTCAGGGTAAAAATTAGTTTTTAAAAATTTACTCCCTGGTTTTTAAAAATTGATTTAAAAAAAATGAAAACCCATTTAAAATTGTCGTTGGAGGTCAAGTCGAAAATGGACATGTTGAATATTTGTACAGATACTGCTCTTTAAAAAATGAATTGTCGAGATTTGGAATTAAATTGAAACATCGTAGCCGTCCGGACTGTACGATTTCGATTTCGGCCCAAGTCCTTTGAACTGGCCGAAGTGGACGTGGTCGTAAGTCGATGGGACTTGTGAGAAACTCATTGTTCGTTGGACGCCGCCGTTCATATGGAATTGTGCCCCAGGTGGCATTCCCATCGGCCCAATGTGCCCATATGGACCTGCCATTGATGCCATTGAAGCTCGAGGGTCCATCATCATCTAAAATGTAAATCCGGATGATGTTCCGCGATTCGCTTATTTTACCTGTTGCTGCATTTGAGGTGGCAAATGGAAAGTTTCATAGTTTGAAACAGGGACTTGGCTCTGAGGTGACATGTGCCCGAGATGACTCTGGGTCTCGTAAGGGTGCTGCTGGCCTAAAAAGAATCTAATTATCCTTCGTTGATTTGATTATCGTGACCCCCGTGCAGCACGGGCCGTGCTCCAAAAATATGCAAACACATACTTTTAACGTGGTTCACTCAAGTGACCGGGGCTCAAATATTCCGCCCTTTAATTTTTTGCGGAAGGTTCTCAATTAGCGAAAGTAGCCGTACTTAAGATGATACTGCAGTTTCAATGAAATTGATTTTTTAACAAAAAAACTATGAACGACCTCGAAATTTTTACAAAACGCAAGGCGATAGTGCTTAACTTTAAAACCTATAAGCGTTACTTTAATAAAATGGGTTAAATTGTGTAGCTCGATAAGCACGTCATAGTACTAAAAAAAAGCTAAAGAAGCTTACCATGCATCATCAGTGGATAGCCGCTTGCATACGAATCTGGCGAGCTGCCACGCGCGAAATCGAGCATTCCCGGTTCCTAAAGCAATAAGTTCAAAAGCGAAATGGTTATAAGCTAGTGGCTACCGTGGAATAAATGTTATTTGGATTGTGGGGAAGAGTGTGGTTGTCATAAGCGGTCTTCTTCCGATCATGGCGCAGCGTTTCTTCTTCTTTAGTCCAGGTCAACAAATTTTTATGAATTATAAAATCAAATCGAAAAACCGATAGCGGTTTTTTCGAACTCTAATAACTACTCTAATAACTGAGCCGATAAA
>Ga0115008_10005873_pt1 | contig 10127 bp, 4 predicted proteins | sample FraStrMetagenome_FD_87164 | JGI IMG/M metagenome (GOLD analysis project Ga0115008, IMG submission 87164) | Marine eukaryotic phytoplankton communities from Arctic Ocean - Fram Strait ARC3M Metagenome | ecosystem: Environmental > Aquatic > Marine > Oceanic | place: Fram Strait | collected 2012-06-18
ACCGAGGCGTTGTCAAGATGGGCTTCCGGATTCCCACTCCCGTCCAGCGCAAGTCGTTGCCGGTGGTGCTGAGCGGGAGCGATACCGTCGTCATGGCACGGACTGGTTCCGGCAAGACGGCCGCCTTTCTCATTCCCGTGTTAGAGCGCTTGCTGGCCTCGAGGGGCGACGGAGGAGACGCAAGTAGCAGTGGTGGCGCCGATCGCAACCGCTCGGCTGGTGCGGTCGTTCTCAGTCCGACGCGCGAGTTGAGTTTGCAAACTCTTCGCGTCTGCCGCACTCTGTCGTCGCTGACCGATCTGAAAGCGATCGGCATCAACGGTGGCGAGTCCATGGAGAAGCAGTTTAGCCTGCTCAGTTCCCGGCCGGACATCATCGTAGCGACGCCGGGCCGTCTGGCGCATCACTTGTCCGAGATTCCAGATTTCCATCTCAAGCAGTGCGAGGTGGTGGTCTTCGACGAGGCCGATCGGCTCTTCGAGATGGGATTTGCCATGCAGATTCGGCAGATCTGCTTCAGAATGCCGAGGCCGGAGAGCGGACGACAGACGCTGCTGTTCAGTGCGACCATGCCCAAGGTGCTCGTTGAGTTCACCAAAAGTGGAATAATGGGCGAACCCGAGGTCGTCCGGCTGGATAGCGAGGTTTCAGTCAGTGCCGAATTGCGTTGCGGGTTTATCACGGTCCGTTCGGGCGAGAAGGATGCCGCTCTTTTGCACTTATTGCGAGATGTGCTGCCCTCGGCGCCAACGGTGGGTACTCAGAGTGAGCACGACGATGACGCCAATGATGATGCGGCGAATAACAATGCCAGTACCAGGGAAAACAACAAGAAGAAACGAGGAGTAATGAAGAATCGACTCGGCCTGACCCTCATCTTTGCTGCAACAAGGCATCACGTTGACTACTTGACGACGTTACTGACTACGGCAGGTTTGGGGCTTGAGGCCACGGGCATCTACGGAACTATGGATCAAGTGGCAAGGAAGGAGAATCTAGCCCGCTTCCGATCCGGCGAGAAACCAATCCTTGTCGTTACGGATGTTGCTGCCCGCGGTATCGACGTGCCACTGATTGATCATGTGATTCACTACGCCTTCCCACCGAGCGCCAAGCTGTTTGTGCATCGAAGTGGTCGAGCAGCTCGTGCTGGACGAATTGGGTATTGTTGGGGCATCGTTGATTCAGAAGAGCTGCCGTATATGGTGGATCTACACGTCTTCCTCGGGAGGAAGCTTAGCAACGGAACTGTTGAAATGGACGAAAGAAACGAAGAGGGTAGCGGCGATGGATCCAATAACGAAGGGGATGACGAAGACGACGTGGATTCCGAGTCTTTAACCTATACTCTTGCGGAAATGACGCCAGACATGGTGCACTATGGATGCATTCCCGAGCTTACACTTGTCGAGGAGGTCGAGAATGTTCGGCGCATCGCCGACTCCGAATTGACTGGTAGTCACGACGCCGAGGCACTCAGAGCTCTGACAAGGGTATGCAACAACGCGATGAAGCAATACCGACGCAGTAGGCCAGAAGCAAGCAAGGCGGGAGTTCGTCGTTCCAAACAATTGCTGGAGGGTGCCAAGGATGCCTGCGGAAAAAGAATCGGCGGAGGAATCAGCCCGCATCCCCTATTGAAGCTCATTGAGACAAAGAAGCTATTGCGAAGCGCGGATTCTGCAGGCAACGGCGGCAGTGGGAAATCTAGCGAGCAACAAGTACGTGAGAAGCTCGACGAACTGAGGAAACGCGATGACTTCCTGCGCGCAATGAACAACTTCCGTCCTAAGGAAACCATATTTGAGGCCTTCGCTACCGGCAAGGAAAAGGCCGGCGGTGTTCACAGTCAAGTCGACCGAGGGCGGACTGATTTGTTGGGTAAAAGGGCTGATAATAAGCAAGCAGCCTTCGGTGCCATGAAGTCGATGCGTCGTCAAATGAAGATGGCCAGAGATAAAGGCAGCACTTTGGTTGTTGCTGGGAGCCGTAATGCACTAGCTCTCAATGGAGAAGAAGTCGCCGAGGAGGATGCAATTGGTGTCGGCGGGAATAAATTCGAGGTAGAGTTGGCCTCAGGAACATCGACCAAAAAGATGAATTCGAGCAATTCAGCTCCAGTTGTTCCGGAGACGAAGCGGCGTTTGTCCAAGGCCGAGCGCAAGCGTCTGAAGAATAATCCCAGGGCTACCGCTGAAGCAGTCACTTCCAATGCATTGGCAGGTCCAACGAAGAAGACCAACGATAAGAAGAATAAGCGCGGCGCAGACTTTCGTGACGCCGAACACTACATTGATAATGAGGTTACTCTTAACCCGGACGCCGTAGAACGAAGCCGCCAGATTGAGGCTGCTATGCAGCCCTCGGCTTCGGGCGATACCAAAGGCTTGGCTGCATCGGCACTCAAGCTGGAACAGAGCATGTTAGATATTGTTGGTGATGAAAGAGAAGATCTGGTCAAGCGACAGCGCATGATGAGATGGGATAAGAGCAAAAGGAAGTACGTCCAAACGACCGTGGGCGATGCAGCCTCTGGAGAGTCAAGAAGCAAAAAGATTCGGCTGGAGAGTGGTCAGCTCGTGGAGAGCAAAAAGATCAAGCTCGGCGAGTTGTACGAAAAGTGGCAAAAGAAGACCAACAAATCTGTGGGTCGCGTCGGTGTCTTTGACGACGTAACTGCCGATGATGATGGACCCCGCATCGCTCTTGGCAAGGGAGGCAAGGGCAGTGACACCAAGTACGACGACGGCATGGGCAAGAAGAAGTCTGCTGCGGAGATCCGAAAGGAAAGAGAGGCCAAGGATAACATGAAGCGCAAGAATATGAAGAAGGAGGATCGTCGGCGATTGGAGAAGCGTGATCGCACCGACAAGAATAGACTCCAGGAAGAGCACATGTCCAAAGCAGCAATCAAGGCAACGAATCGAGGGAAGAAGGGGCCGAGCGGCCGATGGGACAAGAGGAGGTGAAAAAAAACGTAATTGAAGTTATTTGCATCGGTGGCGATAAGCGACGATCTACGTACGCAAACATCCTACTAGCTACCTATTCTTCATCACAATGGTTTCCTAATGCTTCCATTATTACTATCCTAAAATATACACTTTTACTCTTCAATTCTTCAATCATAAGTTCACAAAGGCTTTGAGCGGGATGACCTCCTCTCTAACTAAAGCTCAAGCACTAATACATATACATTGTTCGTCTCCCCGTTCATTAAAAGTTGTGTTTCGAGCGCGCTCCTTTTCTCATTAGATCCTTTGGCTCGACTTACTTCGATTCGATGTCTCTTTGCGGGGAGTGCTTCATTGATTCATCGCCGGAACGCTTCTTAAGGTGCAAAATAATTTCCCCAAAGTCGTTGAATCAACTTACTTCATTTCCACCGGGCTACCCCAGCGTTCCTCTGAAGGCAAGCCAGCGACGGCGGCAGTAGGAGCATCGGCAGTTCCAGTATCTCCAGATCTGGATCTGGACGAGCGATGACCACTCTTTGGCGTCAAATCCTCGTGCTGCCCATGCTGATAATACCCACCGGCAGGAGGACTTTCGGTCTTAAGGGTGCGCGCCATCTTTGGTGTTGGTGGGGCAAATTCAACCATCAACGCCTTGTCTTCTTCCGATGGGCTGTTTGGAATGGGCGGGCCACCGCTGCCGCTCGGACCATAGTAGGAGTCCAGTGGCGGAAAATTACCCGAGCCCCGCCCCTCGCGTTCATGTGCTTGGTGAGGATGACGAAGACGGTGGTGTTCCTGCTGCTGCTGGTGATGGAACTGCTGCTCGTAGTATTCTCTACTGCGCTTGCCCCCCCTGTCATCTTCACGATCGTAGCTCGATGACGATGGCGGAGGTGCCCCGCCACCGTATTGCTGCGATTGCTGACACTGAGGTGAAGGGTACTCGTATCCACCGCGAGGAGAATGTGAGTAGGAATAATGACTGTAGTAAGGTGTCGGAGGGCCTTCCCTGCTGTATCGGGGAGGACTCTCGTAGTACGCCTCCTCATCATGCCTTCGTTTCGATGGCCTTCGCGAAGCGGCAGCTGCGGCCGCCTTACGTCGCTTCTTCTCTTCCTTCTCTCGCTTGAGCAAAACATTGGCAGCGCTCTTCGTCGCACGAACGTCAAGGCCTTCTCTGAGTGCCTGCGATGTTTTGGCCTCGGCCTTTTCGTCGCCAACCTCGTGAAGTCGACCGCTCTTGTCATCCTTCTTAACGAAGCTACCACCTCTCTTGCGAATGACGAGGACGATGGATCGAGCAAGCAAGGGCTTCTCCTTCCTCTTCGCCATTAGGTACGTCGGCTGAAAATCGGTGACGAGCTCTCGGAATCTTCTGTTGCCAACTTGTGTGTTTGTGCCCCCACCCCTGCCCAGCAAGACATCGTTTGAGTTGAGCTCAGATATGCTATTGCACACGGGCCTGGTACCCTCCTTGACGATTGGTTTCATCGGAGGCTTGTGGACGTTGAAAGTGACCTCACTGGCCGATTCCGGAGGAGGAACATGAGTATTCCCGGTGAGGATTGACACTCCTGTGGTAATGCTGGGATCGTTTGGGTCGAGAGGGGCCGTCGTCTTGGCGGCCTTGCGATTCTTCTTTGGGAGGACAATCTGAGTTGTAGCTCCGTAGCCATCGTACGAGCCAGACGAATAAATCGCACGCGCATCCTGGTTAGGATCGTAGTCACGAAGGAGATACGCCGGGTCTTCCTCGTCTCGACTGTAACTGGGCGTGGCATAAGGCCCACCGGGATCATGATAAGCAGCACCGCTGTCGTACCCGTACGGACGAGGTTGACCCGACGACGTATGAGTCGACTCATACGAGGCCGAAGGACCGATTGGAGGGCGACCGCCGTACTCATGCCCAGAGGGGCTGACGTAGTATGACCCCTCCTCGCCTGGCGCAGCGAAGCTACTGGTAGGAGTCTGCGGATAGCCCGGACCGCCACTCGGAGGGGGGCCGAATTCAGTGCTGTATCCCCAGGAAGACGAATTGACCATTTCGATGTAGGGGCCTTCGTACGCTGCCTCGTGGTGTGATGGTGTCCTTGGTGTTCTCGGAGTTGGCGGAATGCTGCCGCCGCCAGCTCCGCTGCCACTGCCTCTCCTACCTTCTCTATCACCAGCATAGTGCTGTTGACTGCTGCTGCGGATTGGAGAATGGGGAGGTCCACCGGGAGGCCCATACGAAGGGTGAGAAGAAGGGTAGCTGTAATCGCCTCGATCGGAACTGAAGGATCGGGACACCGTAGGACTTGGTTTGGATCTGGTTCGATAGGGGATGACATCGGTTGGGCTTGTCATGGCTCTACGGGCAGCAGCCGCACGGTTGTCTTCGCTGAAATTGCTCGGCCCCGAATCCGCCTGCTCCTTGGGATCAGGGCGCCTTACTGGGCTGGAAGGGGGGAGCTTGTAGTATCGGCCTAGCTGCCTATAGGGAAGGTGGACATTCTTGCCAGAGTCGCCACCATACCCAGGCTGTCCGAAGGAATCGCCGGGAGCCCAATATGGCGCACCACCGTACGAGGGATAGCTAGAATAATCGGGATAGCCCCATGGCGGCGCAGTGGCGGCTTTATCCCCGGTGGTAGGCCTCGAGGGAGAGCTATCCTTAGAGGATGAGCCTGTCTTGTCGACTTCGTCGCGTGATGATGAGGCAGAGACCGTGCTGGCAACCATCTTAATGCCAGCCGATCTGCCATTTCCACCATCTCCTTGCTCGGTGGCGACTTTGGACGTGTCGTGCTCCTCCTGCTGTGACTTGGGTGGGCTAACGATGTTGGCATCCGTTGCTGAGGTCTTTTGGCCACGAGGACCCGACCCTTTCGATGAAGACGTCGAGAGGGTCACGCCACCGTCAGTTTGTGTGGGTGTGGCCTGGTCCTTGTTGCTACTACTGCCGTCGCTGGCACTGCTCCCACCGCCACCACCGACAGTATCGGTATTTTGATCCCTCTTGGACGGCCTTGGAGCGTGAATTGGCTGCGTCGGCGATGCCTCTTCCCACGACGTGTTTGGCGTTGGCACGTTGAAGCGAGGAAGATGGGGAGGAGGGACAGCTCCAGAGCTTCTGGTCGCTCCAGGATGAGCGAAGTATCCCGGCGGCGGAGGAGGACCTCGGTGAGCATAGGGACCGAAGGGCCCTCCTGGAGGCGGCGGCCCGTAAGGTCCATATGATCCGTCTATGTATTGAGGACGTATTCATATTCCAAATCGATAATAGGAACGAATACAAGCGGAGAAAGAGCAAATGGTGAGATACTACCTACGATACTGTAGATTACAAGCAACGTTGCAGTCCAAGCAAACAATAAAAACAATATTGATTGGAAGCTGAAAATAACCACAATCATACTCACAATAATAGGGAGATGGACCGTACGGATGGTGGTACGCGCCAGAGGGACCTGGATATCCTCCTGGAGGCGGAGGAGGGGGCATACCAGGTCGCTGAAGTGGAGGAGCACGTTGAGGACCTCCCTTTCCTTCCTTCGGCCGATTGTTCCCTCCTCCTCCTCCTCCTCCTCCTCCTCCCCCTCCTGACCCCCCATCCGCGACTGGACGGTGAGGACGAGGCCGGAGGGTACCAACGCTCTTGGGTGCATCAGTAGCAGCAGCCTCATCTTCTTCATCGGCGCTGGCGGCAACCTGAAGGATGGCTTCGACTCCTCGATTGGCGCGGTCGCTGACCTTATCATCACCACCTCCGCCAGTGCCTGAGCCAGTGCCTGAGCTACTTGGACGAATATCACCACCGTCGTCTGCTGATCCTCCATCGGCATCAGCATCAGCATCAGCATCATTACCACCATCAATAGCTATGGCGGCAGCAACAGTATCCACGGCTTCGGAATCACTGATCCGACGCACGTGACGCGCCGGTGGCTCGGCGGCAGCATCCAACATGTCGTCGATCCCCGGACTGGCGCGGGGCACAACCACCCCCTCGAGGGGCGACGCACCGCCGGCGTTCTCCACCGACGCCATGTTAGATAGATATGCTCAGCTAGCTTGGTGTGATCCTGGGAAAGTCGCGCAGGACCAGATCAAGAAAGTCAAGTGATCACGAAGTTTTCGGGTGCGATTGAAATGATGAAATCGTAAAAAGAACTTTTCTGGCACGGAAAATGCACTTGTTGTTGTTGTTGTTGTTGTTGTCTTTGTTTTGCCGAATGATGAAATCGACGCCTTCCAACTCGACCCACAATATATAAAGAACTTATTGGAAAAAGAATTGGCACGGCTCAGAGGGCTGTCAACATCCAAATGCACTACACGTATGTGTTGCACTACCCTCTCGATTGAATTCCTTCTGTAATACGGAACAATTCGAACAGAAAGATACGTCTTGACACCCTCCCCTTTCGCCGCTACTGTAGCAGAGGCAATTGAATCGACACAAAGCCGTCAACAATCAACCTACTACCGGCTCAGCCATTAAATGCCACACAAGTAAGTAGCTCCCAGGGGAGTGGCCTTGCGTATTGCTGGCAACATGTACTCGTAATCGACGGGCGTTTTCGTCGAGTTGTCGAGTTGCAGTTGTGACAGCAGGTTGGTCAGGTGGCCATTCTGCCTTGCCGGCTTTTGAGCTGAAAGTGGTGAAAAGAGTAAGATTTCAGTAGGGATTGAATTATATCAGTGCGACTAAGTAGGTAGAGACAGAATTAGGTACCTTTTTTATCATTCAAGAGGCCTTCCTGATTCCGTCACAAGACTACGTGTTCAGGCTATATGTACTTTAGAGTAAGCACTAATAGATCTGAAGAGCACTAAAGCTGTGGCGCAAACCGCCACACGTGTGGCGGAGGCTCTCCGTGCGAAACCGGCCTCCAGTCTCCAGCACACAACCACACGACCGTACTAGCTAGCTCTAGCTAGCTAGAAGTAGCTAGAGTAGAGTACGCCCGTCCTCCCCATACACAGTCCCCCATGTCCTCCTTCTCTAACCAACCATTCGACCCAGCAAACAAAGTGATTGTCGTCACTGGTGGAGGTGGAATCGGCGCTGCGCTATGTCGAGCTTTTGCTGTCCGGCACGCCTCGGCCATAATTTGTGCCGACATTGACGAGTCCAAGGCCCAGGAAACCTGCCGAGATATTGCTACTAATACGTGTAATGGCACCATCGACCGGCTGTCAGCTTGTCGTACTTTCCCCAAAAAGGTGGACGTAACCAAAGATGACGAAATACGCACGTTAATTGAGTGGGTCGAAGCCAACGTTGGACCAATTGATTTATTCTTCGGGAATGCAGGGATAATGCCACCTCCCGACAGCCCAGAGCTAAACGGAGCAACAGCCAGAAAGGGCATATTTGCAACCGACTCAGATATTCAACGAGTGATGGACGTCAACTTCATGCACCTCGTCTCGGCGGCACGACATCTCGTGCCCAGATATCTGAAGAGGGGGGGAGGTTTTTTTGGTATCACAGCTAGTGCGGCAGGGCTGTGCCCGATAGGAGCAATGAGTTATGCTGTGAGTAAAGCAGCTGCCGTTCAATTTGGCCATTGGTTATCCGTCACCTATGGTCGACGGGGAATCGGGGTTTGTTTGCTATGCCCACAACGGACTCGGACGGATATGACGAAAGGCTTTACAGACGATCGAGGCCGTTGGCTAGGCCGGATGATTGATCCCAATGTCGCGGCATCTTGCTGCATGGACGCACTCCGCGAAGGCAGGATATATGCCTTCCCTCACCCCGAGGTCGAAACCTATGTCAAGCGCAAGGCAATGGATCCCGATCGTTGGCTTCTAGGCATGCGCCGCCTCAACGAAAGTGTTACGTTTACGGACGATGATAGTGAGAGTGCGCAATTTCTGCATCGTTCAAAGCTTTGATACATGACATGTGTACAAGCTCGTATGATACATACTGTACAACTGACTACGTAGCTAGCGTATTATGTACTATATCAACTCAGCACCATCCTTGTGCGCAGGAATCTCCAACTCTGGATCTTCGTGTCCCTCAGAGTCTCCTTTAGATAGCTTTGCCTTGGCATCTCCTTCCAGCGGTAGTTCACCCCCAGCCACTTGATTCCGCGGCATCTCGTCATTCTCAAATTGCAAGTCCTCCACCTCCACATCATGATTGTTGCCATCATCATCATTGCCGCCATTCAACCCCAATTCTTGTTCGTCACCGGACGTAGTTTCCTCTTGTTGCTGATGACTTCCTTCCTTTGCTTGGGGTGGGGGATATCGTAAATAGATGGCCATCGCACTCGTTAGCCAGAACATGGCTGCAGCAATATCAGCCTTGGACCCAAAGAATAGAGAACAGGTGTTGCCCTCCTGTCGACACATGCTGGTTGCGAACCAGATGAAGGCCAATGATTGAAAGGTCGCGGCCGCAAATACTTCGTGCCCCGCCCATCGCCACGTGGCCGGGCTAAACACAAAGCAGCCGCTGAACCAGAGGAAGAGTGCGCCGCCACCTCCCAACACAAGGCTGAAGAATTCAAACGCTTTGCCTAGTTTCCAGAATATGTCCATCGTAACGACGTCGGGATCGTACGCAATGCACTGGCTGCTGTAGTCAACCTTCCACTCGTTATCTTGCGGCCAGTACTGGGGGGATCGGTAGGCATTGAAGCCCACCTCCAGATAGGGAATGCCGCCGACGACCACGACGGTACTGCCGGATGTAAGGTCATCGACGGTCGGTCCGGTAAGGCGAGAGTAATCACACCCGTCCTGCGCGAGGCTTGCTATCCATCCCATGGTCGAGAGGGTCGCCGGTATCAGGGTGTATGCGCCGTGAGGCAGGAGCGAGCAACCCTTGCGTTGTTGCTCATTGGAATTCGTTGCCGGAGCACCGGTCATGACTGTTGCATTCAGAATGCGTTGAGAAAATGCTCAATCAAAATATATGATGGCAATGGCAGACGGCGTACCTACGAACGAGCTCGTTATGTGTAGAGTACCTACGATCGTACGAGCTCGTACCGTATGTATGTAGCGTAGAGCGGTCGGTACGTCATCCGATGATGAAGTCTGCACAGATACTATATGTATGCACAGCTACAGAGTAGCAGAGTAGTAGACCGCCGCCGCTTCCACCACAACCTGTACCGGTCGTTGTGCCCATTTCCTTGCCCGGGGCAGCACCTCTAC
>Ga0115008_10005874_pt1 | contig 10126 bp, 10 predicted proteins | sample FraStrMetagenome_FD_87164 | JGI IMG/M metagenome (GOLD analysis project Ga0115008, IMG submission 87164) | Marine eukaryotic phytoplankton communities from Arctic Ocean - Fram Strait ARC3M Metagenome | ecosystem: Environmental > Aquatic > Marine > Oceanic | place: Fram Strait | collected...
GCCGCTGGGCTCGCCCTGTTGATCGAGAATAATTTCTCCACCTGGGGGTGACAGGGTATCCCGGGTAATACCAGCGAGCTCCACAGCTTTTTTATTGGCCCAGCCGGCATGGCCATCAATGCGCTCCAACCACACCGGGCGATCGGAGATCTCTGCATCCAGATCGGCGCTGTTGGGGAACTGCTTGCCCGGCCACAGCACCTGGTTCCAGCCTCGGCCCTGGACCCAGCTTAGATTTGGATTGTTGGTGGCATAGGTGGCAACATTTGCAGCCACTTCCTGGGCTGATTGCAGTCCGCGCACATCAATGCTGAGCAGGGCATAGCCCAGGGAGGAGACATGGCCATGGGCGTCTATCAGTCCGGGCAACAGAGTTTTACCTTCTCCGTCTCTAAGGGTTGCATTGGGGTATTGGCTGGCAAGGCTCGCATCGCCGGTTGTCAGTACGCGGCCATCCCGCACAGCCAGTGCACTAAACTCAAATAACTGCCTGTCATTGTCAAAACTGTAGCCACGCACATTGTTGATAATCAGAGTCTCCGGCTGAGACTGTTGGCAGCTGGATAGCAGCAGGCACAGGCCAGCGATGCTGAAGAGTTTTAGACTCAGCTGCAGCACTTTTTGGGTGGCATTGGTCACGGTAGATTTCCCTCGAGTTTAATAAGTTATTATTGCCCTTATATTGGCGTATCTGGAGGCTTTGTGAAAGTGTTAGTTTTTAGCTAAGCCATTGACTAATCTGCAAAAACTGGTAAATTGCCTCCATTCTGCTCGAATTGAGTGGAATTTAAGCCCTAGTACCATGTTGGCGCAACCCGTGTCGCTGGTCATCACAATAGAGGATGCTGCTTTTACCCAAAGTACGCAGCTCCGAGTTCAGTCAAATGCACTTACCTGTGTGACTGAGTTTTACCGCAACTTATGCGGTCCTTTTTGATGTTTCAGCTGCTGCCGCCCATGAGAACGGTTGTTCTATTTTTAATAGATTAAATTGGCTGAGGACATATTGTGGAACTCTTATCTGGCGGTGATATTTTAATCCGCGCATTAAAAGATGCAGGTGTGAAGGACGTCTGGGGTTACCCCGGCGGCGCGGCACTGCATATCTATGACGCCCTGTATCGACAGGATGACGTCTTTCATATTCTAGTTCGTCACGAGCAGGCCGCTGTGCATGCTGCGGACGGATTTTCTCGCGCCACTGGTGAAGTGGGCACTGCGCTGGTGACCTCTGGTCCCGGTGCGACCAATGCCATCACCGGCATTGCCACGGCGTTTATGGATTCAATTCCAATGGTGGTTATCTCTGGGCAGGTGCCCCTGTCCAAGATTGGTCAGGACGCCTTTCAGGAAACCGATATGGTCGGTGTGTCGCGACCTATTGTTAAACACAGCTTTCTAGTGACTCGCGCTGAAGATATCGCCGAGACTATTGCCAAGGCATACTATATTGCTGCCACTGGCCGACCCGGCCCTGTGGTTGTGGATATCCCCAAGGATGTTACCGACCCCAGCCACAAGGTTCCCTACCACTGGCCAACTGAGGTCAAGATGCGCTCTTATCAGCCGACTGATAAGGGCCACCGCGGGCAGATTAAACGCGCGGTTAAAACTCTGATCAATGCCAAGCGCCCGGTGATTTATACAGGTGGTGGCATTGTGATCGATAACGCTTCTGAGCAGCTGATTGCCCTGGCAAAGAAGCTGAATTATCCGGTGACCAACACATTGATGGGTCTGGGCGGCTACCCGGGCACCGATCGCCAGTACGTTGGTATGTTGGGAATGCACGGCACCTACGAGGCCAACACGGCTATGCATCACTCCGATGTTATTTTTGCCGTGGGTGCGCGCTTTGATGATCGGGTGACTAACGATCTGGATAAGTTCTGCCCCAATGCAACCATTATTCATATTGATGTTGATCCCACTTCGGTGTCTAAAAATATTGAAGCTCATATCCCGATTGTGGGTACCTGTACCTCGGTGTTGACCGAGATGCTGGCGATTGCCGAGCAGATGGATATAGAGCCAGATGCTGAGGCGATCGGCGAATGGTGGAAGCAGATTGATGAGTGGCGAGCGGACAAAGGTATCTACACAGCTTCTCGCTATGAGCCAAGCAGTGGAACCTGTATTAAGCCCCAGGATGTGATCAAGATGCTTTACAAGATCACCGATGGCAGGGCGATTGTGACCTCAGATGTGGGCCAGCATCAGATGTTTGCGGCTCAGTACTATCTGTTTGATAAGCCGCGCACCTGGATTAATTCCGGTGGCCTGGGAACCATGGGCTTTGGCTTGCCCGCGGCCATGGGTTGCAAGCGTGCATTCCCAGATACGGATGTGGCCTGTGTGACAGGTGAGGGTAGTATCCAGATGTGTATTCAGGAGCTGTCTACCTGCACTCAGCACAATTTGCCCGTCAAAATTATTAATCTGAATAATGCGGCGCTGGGCATGGTACGCCAGTGGCAGGATATGAATTACAGCAGCCGTTATTCGGAGTCTGTGTACGAAGATTCGCTGCCAGATTTTGTTAAGTTGGCCGAGGCCTATGGCCATGTGGGTATGAAAATTACCCATCTGGATGAGCTGGAGGAGAAGATGCGTGAATGCTTTGCGATGAAAGATCGCACTGTGTTTATGGATATCTGTGTCGACCGCTCTGAGCATGTTTACCCCATGCAGATGCCTGGCGGTTCTATGCGTGATCTGTGGCTGAACAAAACGGAGAGAACCTAATGAAACGTATTATTTCGATATTGCTGGAAAATGAATCCGGCGCGCTTTCAAGGGTTGTGGGTCTGTTTGCCCAGCGTGGCTACAATATTGATACATTGACGGTGGCGCCCACAGATGATGACACCCTGTCGCGATTAACCCTGACCACCCAGGGCGATGACCAAATGGCCGAGCAGATCGTCAAGCAGCTGCACAAGCTGATAGATACCATCAAGGTTGTGGATTTGACCCAGGGCGTCCATATTGAGCGCGAATTGATGCTGGTTAAGCTCAAGGCATCTGAGGCTGATATTCGCGCTGAGGTTAAAAGCTGTGTGGAGATTTTCCGTGGCACTATTGTGGATGTAACTCCCAAGACCTATACAGTCCAGCTGGCGGGTGACAGCGAAAAGCTGGATGCCTTTATCGAGGCGGTGCGAGAGATTGGCATTATGGAGGTGGTCAGAAGCGGAGTCTCTGGCATTTCGCGGGGCGATAAATTTCTCCGCGTTTAGCTATTAGACTCTGTATAGTTAACAGCTTGGCTTCGAGCGGCTCTCTCCAGTAAGGGGCGGGCCGTTTTGCTTTTAGGCCCGTACATCAGTTTATTGGGATATATTTTAATAAAATTTAAGGATCAATATGACAGCGGCAGATAATCAAACCAGACTGGTACCTCTGGATGGCGGTATTAATTTTCGCGATATAGGCGGCTATGCCAATAATCAGGGTCGAACTGTAAAATGGCGCAAGATAATGCGCTGCGGTCATCTGGCTAATTTAACTGATGGCGATCTAGACCATTTAGAGATGATTGGGGTCAGTAAAATCCATGATTTTCGCCGCGAGGAAGAGCAAAATCAAAACCCTAGCTGCAGGGTTAGGGCCGAGTTTATTGATGACTACCAAATGTCGATTGGCGATATCTCGCGATTCTGGGAGTTTCTGTTTGATGGCCAGATGAGTGCTGATGCCTCCCACCAGTTGGTGGTCAATTCTTACCGCAACTGTATTCAGGCGGTTATTCCGGCTTTTAGCCGTTTTATGCGCCATATTGTCGACAATGCTGAGGGGGGTTCGGTGTTTCACTGTTCGGCGGGCAAGGACCGCACTGGTATGGCGGCGGCTCTGATTTTGTCGGCACTGGATATACCCAGAGAGACTATAGTTGCAGACTATATGCTGACTCTGGAGCACTATAACTCGGATAAGTTAATTGAAATTGTTGAGGGTCACCTGCGCGATGCCAAGGTGGAAAATTGGGATCGCTCCTGGTTAATTCCCTACTGCTCTGTGCATCAGGACAATATAGTTGCCTTTCTGGAGGCTATAGATGCCGAGTATGGCGATGTTAAAACTTATCTGGTGAATGGATTGGGGCTGTCTCAGGCTGATCTGGAAAAAATGCAAGAGAGCTTTTTGGAAGGCTAATGGCCTATAATGTCTCTAGAATTGGAGCAGGTAGCAATCTATGAACAAAAAAGCCGATAGCAGCGAAAATGTGGTGAAGTTAAAACAGGGGTCCTCGGCCGATGCGCCCGCGCGTCGCAAAGGTATCTACTTGCTGCCTAATCTGCTGACGACCGGGGCACTTTTTGCCGGTTTTTACGCTGTGCTTTCAGGCTTTACCGGCCAGTTTGAATTAGCTGCCATAGCGATTTTTGCCGCCATGATATTTGACGGATTAGATGGGCGTGTGGCTCGCATGACCAATACCCAGAGTGACTTTGGTGTGCAGTACGACAGTCTCTCAGATATGGTGTCCTTTGGCGTGGCCCCCGCAGTGGTGGCCTATGGTTGGGGTGTCAGTGATCTGGGTAAACTGGGTCTGGCGGCCGCCTTTGTCTATGCCTCTTGCGCTGCACTGCGTCTGGCAAGGTTTAATGTTCAGGCTGAGTCGTCCGATGGCAAGGTATTTACTGGTCTGCCCAGTCCTGCGGCAGCAGCTCTAGTGGCTGGGTTTGTCTGGTCTACCTATGAGCTGGCGCCCTCTGTGGCCCTGTCGGTGTTGGGCGCTGTGCTCACTGCAGCTGCTGGGCTGTTGATGGTATCCAACTTTAAGTACCCTAGCTTTAAAGAGGTGGATCTGCGTGGCAAGGTACCGTTTATAGTTATTTTGTCGGTAGTGATGGGCTTTGTGGTAATTACCATTGACCCGCCGCGTATTCTTTTTATGCTGGCGGTTTTCTTTAGTTTCTCTGCTCCCTTGATCTGGCTGGCCAAAAAGCTTGGCTTTAGTGCTGGCCCCAAAGCTGATTAACAGGGACATTGGGTTGTCGCTCTTGGCAAAAGACCGGAAACCTGTTTGAATACTGTCTATGAATTCTGTACTTAACAACTCAATCGCAAACAGCAAGGTTCTTGCTGCTGTTTCTGCGTCTGGACTGCTACTTCTCCTGCCCTGAGGGGCATCTATTGTTATACCTCATCCAAAATCTATAAAACGTGGCATTGCTGCGTTTAAATTGTGCCCCGCGCGGGGTGAAATCGTTTTACAATAGAGCCAAGAGCAAGCCTGGCTCATAGAGGAAGAGAAGACCATGAGTTCTACCCAGCAGTACAGAGAGCAGTCCAAAGAGAAATTAGTGATCTTTGATACTACATTGCGCGATGGCGAACAGAGCCCGGGCGCATCCATGACCAAAGACGAGAAAATTCGTATTGCCAAGGCCCTTGAGAAAATGCGTGTCGATGTGATCGAGGCGGGTTTTGCTATCTCCAGTCAGGGAGATTTCGAGGCGGTTCAGGCCATTGCCAATACTATTACTGAAAGCCGAATTTGTAGCCTGTCCCGAGCAGTCCGCGGCGATATTGAGCGCGCCGCCGAGGCACTTAAAGGTGCCAATGCTGGGCGCATTCACACCTTTATTGCCACCTCTCCAATCCATATGAAGCACAAGCTGCAGATGGAGCCGGATCAGGTGCTGGAGCAGGCCGTGGGTGCAGTCAAAATTGCTCGCGGACTGATTGACGATGTGGAGTTTTCTCTCGAGGACGCCAGTCGCACCGAGTTCGATTTTATGTGCCGCATCACCGAGGCGGTAATCAATGCAGGTGCAGGAACCATTAATCTGCCAGATACCGTGGGCTATGCTGACCCCGCTGAGTATGGGTCTATGATTCGACGCCTGTTAAATACGGTGCCCAATGCAGATAAAGCCATATTTTCAGTGCACTGCCACAATGATCTGGGCCTGGCGGTCGCCAATAGCCTCAATGCGGTGCAGGCCGGTGCTCGGCAGGTTGAATGTACCATCAATGGTCTGGGCGAGCGGGCCGGTAATGCTTCGTTGGAAGAGCTGGTGATGGCCATTCGCACGCGCAGAGATGTATTTCCGGTAACCACTGATATAGATACGGTGCATATAGTGCCCACCTCGCGCCTGGTCTCCAGTATTACTGGTTTTCCTGTGCAGCCCAACAAAGCCATTGTGGGTGCCAATGCCTTCGCCCATGAGTCCGGTATTCATCAGGACGGTATTCTAAAATTCCGTGAGACCTACGAAATTATGAAGGCTGAAGATGTTGGCTGGTCCACCAACAGGCTGACTCTGGGTAAGTTGTCTGGCCGCGCCGCCTTTGCTGCGAGACTCGAAGAGCTGGGCATCAGCTTTGATAGCAAAGAGGAGTTTGGCGAGGCCTTTACCAGATTTAAGGAGCTTGCCGATAAGAAGCGAGAAATCTTTGATGAGGATTTACAGGCGCTGGTGTCCGATGTGCAGCTGGGTACCCAGGGTGATGCATTGACCCTGATTGATCTGGAAGTGCTGTCCAAAACGGGCCAGTCGCCCCTGGCAAAGATTGGTATTCGCTACAAGGATAAAGACCACAGCGCAGAGGCCAGTGGCGATGGCGCCGTGGATGCGATCTTTAATGCGATTGAAAAGCTAGTGAACAGCGAAACTAAACTGCAGCTCTACTCAGTAAATGCGGTTACTCAGGGAACAGATTCCCAGGGTGGAGTAACGGTTCGGCTGGAGAAGGCTGGGCGCATTATCAACGGGCAGGGGGCTGATACAGATATATTGTTGGCCAGCGCCAAGGCCTATCTAAATGCACTGACACTGATGCGCAATCCGGGCAGACTTCATCCCCAGCTGGGTGGCGTGTAATGTCTCAGGCGCTGCGCAACCAGTATCTGCAGCAGATGGGTATTGTGCAGTATGTGGGCAGAGATTTGCCTGTGGTTGCCAGTCAGGCTGCCAGTCCCTCGCCGGTAGCTTTGCAGCCGTCTGAATCCGCAGCTATATCTGAGACTGAAACGCCGGTTGCAGAGTCTATGGGTAGCCGAGTCAATGCGCTAATTCGTGAAAAATCTATGGCCGAGCTGGTAAATATTGGCCTGCAAGATACTGGCGCACCTGCAACAGCAGCTCCAGCTACACCAGCCCAGAGGGACTCTGCGCCCGCCTCAGATATTGAGCTGCGCCTGGCGCTCTGGCAGCCTACTGAGGAGCTGCTGGTGTGCAGCTCTGTTGAGGGCTCATTGCCAGAGCCGGAGCAGATTCTGTTATTGGGCAATATTCTGCTGGCCATGGGGCAGGGCAGCGGGCCGCTCCCACAGATGGAGCTGGTTGAGTGGCCACCCTATCCCAATATGGCTGGAGATGAGTCAGAGGTGCGGGAATTCTTAACCACCTTAATTGGGGCCAGAATCAATAGCAGGGCAACAAAAATTATTCTTCTGCTCGGCGATGCCGCCCAGCATTGGTTGTTAACCTCTGAGCAGAAAGCTAGCGCCAGCAACGGTCAGGTGGATATCTTTGCCCAGGTGACCGCGCTGCTAATTCCATCCCTGTCAACAATGATTGAGCAGCCCAGCCTAAAGCGAGATGCCTGGCAGACAGTGCGCTATCTCTCACCCCAGCGCCATGTCCACAGAGCGGACAGCTGATTTGCCCCACAGTATCCGCCCCATGATGGCCGCTGACCTGCAACAGGTCTGCGCTATAGAATCAGCTTGCTCAGCCTCTCCTTGGAGCCGCAAACAGTTTGAGCTTAGCCTCAGCGACTCAAAGGTGATTGAGCTGGATAATCATGTAGTTGGCTTTGGCATATTGAGCTCGATGCTGGATCAGGCTGAACTACATAATATAGCCGTCCATCCAGACAGTCAGGGAATGGGCTTGGGTGCTGCTATACTAGACTATCTGTTAGATCATCTGGCCGAACAGGTCAGATCAATTTACTTAGAAGTCAGGCTGTCCAATTTTCGCGCTATCCGCTTGTATCAGGAGCGGGGCTTTGCTCAGGTAGGGGAGCGGCGCGACTATTACAAAACCGAACTGGGCCGCGAGGATGCGCTGCTCATGTGTCGGCAGATTACTACTGATTGATACTGAACTTTGTTACCCTTGAGTAACTTTTATTGAAATGAGGCGTTAAATGGAACTTCATATGCTTTACTGGCACTGGTTGGTGCTGGGTGTTGTACTGGTTGTGGCAGAGATCTTTATTCCCAGCTTTACCATTTTGTGGTTTGGCCTCGGTGCTCTGGTAGTGGGGGTGGTGGCGCTGTTAGTCGATATACCCTTCAGCCTGCAGGTGCTGTTGTGGACTGTTTTTTCGGTGGTATTTACGGTGCTGTGGTTTAAGCTGGTAAAGCCCAGAATGGTGGATAGCAGCAATAGCCAAGGGGCTCGCGAGTCGGCCATTGGGGAGTCGGGGCAGGTTATTAAGTTACCCGCTGGAGATACCAGAGGCAGGTTGCGATTTACTACACCGATTTTGGGCGAAGATGAGTGGGAGTTCAGTTGCGACTCAGAGGTAGCTCTCGGCGACCGACTTTATATCCAAGAAATTTCAGGCAATGTGCTAGTGGTTGCCAAACTTAGTTGATGATTTAGGAGATAGGAAAATGGAAGGTACATTTGTTGTTGTAGCAATTTTGATACTGGTGATTATTACTCTTTTTAAAGGCATTCGTCTGGTACCTCAGGGTTCCAAGTGGGTGGTTCAGCGGCTGGGTAAATTTCACAAATCACTGAGTCCTGGCCTGAATCTGATTATTCCCTATATAGACGACGTGTCCTTTAAGGCGACTACCAAAGATATAGTGTTGGATATTCCCTCTCAGGAAGTGATCACCCTGGATAATGTGGTGATTATTGCCAATGCGGTGGCCTATATTAATATTATTAGCCCAGAGCGAGCTGTCTATGGTGTTGAAGACTATGAGCTGGCCATTCGTACATTAGTACAGACCTCTCTGCGCTCCATTGTGGGTGAGATGGCGCTAGATGATGCATTGTCATCTAGGGATCAGATCAAGGCCAAGCTGAAAGATTCTATCTCTGAAGATATTGCCGACTGGGGTATTACGCTCAAGACAGTTGAGATTCAGGATATTAACCCCTCGGGCACAATGCAGCAGGCCATGGAAGAGCAGGCAGCAGCAGAGCGGCAGCGCCGCGCCACTGTGACCCGTGCCGATGGTGAAAAGACTGCGGCTATTCTGGAGGCCGACGGCCGCCTGGAAGCGTCCCGCCGCGATGCTGAGGCTCAGGTAGTGCTGGCTGAAGCCACCAAAGAAGCGCTGAGCAAAGTGAATGAGGCTATTCAGGACAAAGAACTGCCCGCTATGTATCTGCTAGGTGAGCAATATATTGATGCAATGAAACATCTGTCTAAATCATCTAATGCTAAACTAGTGGTACTGCCGGCCGATATTCCAGCGGCAGTGCGCGGTATTATGAATAATACCAAGTAGGCATTTGCAGTAATTGGCCTCGGCTCGAGGCCCTTGGGGAGCGTCAACCAAATTCTCTGGTTGGCGTTCTGTACAACGGATGACTTGACCAATAAAGGATTTATCATGTTAAAACTATGGCTATCAATTGCACTCGCAATCACTCTTACCGGCTGTGCCAACGGCTATCGCTATGGCGCGCCAAAGGAAGTAATTATAGATACCCTGGGTGTAGACCCCTACCAATACGAGGTGGATTTGGCGGACTGTAAAGACTATGCCGCCAATATTGATGTGAGTAACCGCACTGTAGAAGGGGCGGCCGAGGGCGCCGTGATTGGTGCCGTGTTGGGTGCAGTAGTGGGCAATAGCAATACCACCAAGCGCGGAGCCGGTGCCGGAGCTGTGTTGGGGGGAGTAAAGTCTAATGAGCGCGCCCGCCACGAGCAGCGACATATAGTTAAGCGCTGCTTGATAGGCCGCGGCTATAAGGTACTCAACTAGAGCCTGAAATGGCCCGTAGCTCAGAGCTTAACGGGCCTTTTTTTCATCCTTGTTCCTATTGCTACAAAAACAGCGAAGCCTACCTGTTGGTCTAGGCGGGGGTAGGGGCCAGTGGCAAAAATAGTCTCACTCGGTGTTTGGTGCTTCTGGGAAAAGGGTTACTATAAGCCTTCTCGAAGTAGATAATAAAAAGTTGAGCAATTTCATGGA
>Ga0115008_10005877_pt1 | contig 10125 bp, 7 predicted proteins | sample FraStrMetagenome_FD_87164 | JGI IMG/M metagenome (GOLD analysis project Ga0115008, IMG submission 87164) | Marine eukaryotic phytoplankton communities from Arctic Ocean - Fram Strait ARC3M Metagenome | ecosystem: Environmental > Aquatic > Marine > Oceanic | place: Fram Strait | collected 2012-06-18
CAGTTTCGTCAGAAATCGCCACGATAAACCAGCTCGAATTCACTCTTGGAAAAGAGTATACCGACGAACTTGCATTTGTGCGACAATTGAGTCAGTGGCCCACATCCTCGATCTCTTTTGCCGCGCCATTCCACAATTTTTGGGTTGCGCAGGCGTGTCGCTCTGGCACGCTCACTCTCATCAGAAATATCACGAAGAAGATTCAGCTTCCTACGTCCGATAAAACCTATGAGCTGCGATTCGACCGCAATGGAGAGAATCTTCTTGTTTACTCCGAAAACAACGTCGAGCTCGTTGAGTTGTCTGCGAAAAGTGATTTAATGCAAAAAGCATTAGTTCTTGGTAAAGGAGCAAAAGCCCTGCCTTTCCTATCCGACGCGCTTGAAATAAAGCTGGCGAGCGACGAGGAAGACTGGTTTGCAATTCAAGTCAAAATCGCTGCGGAAATCGAAGATCTCAAATACAAAACTATCAAGGGGAACTTCTCCGACGACCTCACTCAACTCAGAAACATCGTTGAGCAGATGATGGCGGACAACGACAAAGCAGACGAACTCGAAAAACTCGACAACCAAGAATTTAATCTTGACAAAGAACAGGTTGAAGAAATGGCCGAGAAGGAGGTGAGCGATATCGCAGCACTAAAAAAAGAAATCGCGGACAAAATCACCGACTATGGCAAGTTGGTCGACTCGATCAGCGACAGCTGTTGGAAAAACATGGAATCTGGAGCGCGAAGCCTGAAGGGCTTTTATCTCCCTCTAGCGGTGAAAAACTTCGAGATCAGGCCGACTTCACATGAGTTCGCCAGTTTGTATGAAAAAGCAAAGACAGAGCGAGAAGCAGAACGAGAGAACGCTCCGGCGCAGAATGAGATTAAATCATCGGAAACAAGCATGGACGAGAACGAGCCGGGGATTCACAAGTTTGGCTCGGTAACCGATCAGTTGATCGGAGAAGATCCATTGCTGGCAAGCCAGTTTTCGCTGATAGAGACTGATTCTCGTGTGAGGGAAATGACCCTGATTGAGCATCGCGTGAAGCTTATCAAGAGTCATTACAACAAACAGTTCGACGCGGTCTTCCGACAAAAACAAAACGAGATTGCAAAGATAAACGAGAAAAACGAACGAATTTCAGAGATCTCGCGTGACACGGGGGTCGAGTTTGAACTGTTGCAGCCGCAGCTCGATGATAGTGAAAGAACAGAACTGGTCTTTGAAGTAGAAGATGAAGAAGTTGAGGTCGAGCGTGTGCTGACTGAAGAGCAGCAAGCGCTTCTGGACGAGCAAAGACGTCTGGAAGAAGCGAGAAAAGCGAACAAGGGCGACAATGCGCGTGACCGTGCGCTTCTGGAAATGATGGACGGCGTGCTAGAAGTCAAGTCAGAAGATGTTCTCAAAATTGATGTTCCACGGCCAGCGTTCATGGACGACGCAGACAAGCATGAGTCGGACTGGACGGACGAGGAGGTGAAGCAGGCTAAAGAATACGACAAGAAAGTCGCGGCACTGGAAGAAGAGAGGGCTAAATTCAAAAAATCGCTGGAGATCGAGGCGAAAAAGACACAACAAGGAATTGTCGAGGGTTTGCACGCATTTGATCTTACTATTCAAGGTAATTAGTCAATATCGGCGTTTGTCATTTTTTCCTAGAACTCAACCAAAAACGATTAATCGCCCAGATGGCAGTAAACCAGGAGTACCTACGTATTGGACGCATCCTGCGTGGACTGACCTGGGAAGAAGAATCACTAGAAATCGACAACTTAATAAAAAAACTGATCGACCAGCTTCAAGAGACAGTCAAAGAGAAAAAGAAGTACTTAGACGAGTTCAAGCGATTTTACGATGAAGCTAAAGAAGAGCTAGATGATAAAGTTAATGATGATAAGGTATTTATTGAGAACTTTTTGGCTTATAAAAATCATTTCAGATAACAGAGAAATCCTTCAAAAACGAATTCGATGAGTCGAACGTGTTTGTCGATCAGCTGTTCAAGGCGTACAGGCGCCGTCCGAAACAGGATGAGACTATGGCTGACCTTGACAACATAGATGAGGCTCCCACGGGCGTCGAACAAGAAGACTGGGAAAAGACTATTTCGCTCAGAGAGGAGAAAATGCGAAAAGAAGCCATTATCAGGTACACAATTAAACTATCCATCGTTTTATTAACACTCTTGTAAGACACCACCAGCAGAAAGTCGCTGTTATGCGAGAATTCCTCTCGCTGCGCGCTTCTGAAGACTCTAAAATGCAACAACGTGTTTCGGACTTGCTCACGGAATCAAACACGCACGAGCTGGAAATGAAGAACAAGTCGAAAAATCTCCTCATCCAAATTTTACTCAAGCAGGGACAAGTGGAAGTCAATCCTGGCAAATTCCTCACAGGTGAATTTTGAGTTTTATTGATCGTAATAATCAGATTATTAAGACTATACTGAATCGCAATTTATCCATCGAGAAACAGTAGAGGACATGAACTCAGAGATCAAACAGTTCGGAACAGCTAAGATTGAAGCAATGATCGAGTCTGCAGATTTCAGAAAGGTAGCGTAGAAAAAAAGAAATCTGAAAAAGATGAATATTTTTCAGGGCATTCACTCTTTGGAATGGGAAAGAAGAAAGCTTGAAATGGAGAAGGACGACCTTATCCAGAAAACACAGGATATTCAGCTCTTGAAACTGACGAGAGAACTTCAAGCAGTGCTACTGTCTGGTAACCTTGGACAGAATAAGACGAATCAGGATCTGGCCAGACTTGATCGCAATTTCAAGGCTCAAAATGATCAGCACAAGGTATGAACATTTTGTTTGGTTTTCGATATCATTTATTTTAGTCGAAAATGGCGCGTAGAAACAAAGAAGCGAAGAAGCTTTGTGATCGCAAATCTGCTCTCATTCGCGAAAATGCTCATTTAGACGGAATCATAGAAGAATTGTTGATTTCCGTATCAGAGAAGCGAAACATCAAGAACGGACAAATCATGCCTGACACTGGCAAGATCATGCGGAACCACGCGCGCAATCGACAGCTCGCAGAAATCGTCAAGCGGCAGCACAACGAGATCAGCGTTCTCAAGCAGGAAGTCGAGAGGTTGAGAAAGAAGACCTTCCCTGCTCTGCTTAAAGTTCAAAGATAACGTGTCGTAAAACTATGTAATAATTTCACTTTCTGTAAGCCAATAAATATTTTATATAACCAATTTCGGAATCTTTTAAATCTTCTTGCGCAAATCTGCATCACATTGAAAGAAAACAAATTAGCGCAATCACTCCACGTAATTTTGAATATTTCCGCTCCGGAGGATCTGTAGAGTCTTCATTGTAGAGTGAATCCGCTATTTTAAAACCGAGAAAAATCACTTGTTATTAATATCGATGCCGGTTTCTTATTCAGTAAAACTTCCGCTTTTCATTTTTCTTAATTTCTTTTTTGCATCAGCTCTATTACTTTTCTTTTTTGAAAGGGAGAGAGAAATGATACCAGAAGTTAGTAAAGAGGATCACAGCATAGATAATCAAAGCGCACAGGGCTGCATTAAAGTTTTTATAAATCAGAAATGGTATCAGGTCTGTTTCCTTATTCCAAAAATATTTTGATATTTTCCTAGGCTACGTTTAATTTCGATCCAGAATTTTACTGGAAAGCGGAACTGAAATGTACCAAGAGCGGCGGTCGACTTCCTGGTTCGATATTGATAACTTATATCTTAGCTTGTTTTTTAGAGGAGCCATTTGACGTTGACTTCTCGACAGTCAAATACAAACCGTTTTCAGCTAGTAACTGTTTTTGGACGAGTGCCGAAATCAGTGCAAACGGTCAATACAGTGGAGCGGGTCTTGTTTATTTACTCGAGTATAAATTTAAGTTCGATTTTTAAGAAGTATTCAAAATTAAAGCAAAGCAAGCACTTGCAGAAATAGACGCAAGAAAGCAATCAGATGATGAATACCAAGTTCAGGGAATTAACAACAAAAAATATTGTCTCTCAGTCCCTCCTCATTCGACCTCATTGACCAGCGCGCCGCAATCCATCGGAAATTTCTTTTGCAAGGATGATCTCTTCGATGAAAAGGGAAGAGTGACAATGTTCACGGGAAATCTGAACTCATGCGAGCACCACAAACTTAACAAAACATTCATTATTGATCACGGGCTCTTCCATTCTGGCGCGAAAGAAGCGAACTTCGTGATTCAGAACTATCAGTTTCGAGAGATAAACTATACAAAGTTATGGAGCGTATTTATGAGTGGTTGGAAAATCAACGAGGACTTCCGCGACTCTGAAATGAAACTATGCGTCGCTAAACCAACAGCATATAATATAGTTTACTGTCTACCGGGGGTAAAAGATGGCGACTTTTCAATTAAACTGATGGAGCCAGCCCAGCACACGTAAATATGCAAACAAAATTAATATAAAAAAAAATTTAGCGGAGCGTTCATTTGCGTACACAAAGAAGATAATTGCTTTTGATTATATTTCTCATTTACAATCTTTAAAAATAAACAGTTTAATCAGTACCTTGTCTGTATGTTTTTCAGTAACTGGATAAAAAAAATGGACCTGTTCAGTGATCTCAGCATGTACCCTTGATCCCAAAAGTTCTTCCCCGGCGCGATATCATTCATCCAAACTTATTCTTCTCTTGAGGCAATTTGCGACTAATTTCCAGGATCTTTTGATCATCGAATGCAAAACAGGAACAGTCGCAGCTTGTCTAAAGCTGTCGCGTGATGCTTATCTCGCATTCAGATTGTAACTAATATCCTGAAACTAAACATCTGGACTTGTCCGAAAGAGGGCGCACTACTGTGCCCGATATAAACCCTCCCGGGCACACGATTACGAAAATATAAGATTATGAACTTGGCAATAATCCTCTTTATCACAACTGCCGATGCTCTTCCGGTCTCAAGAAAGAATACACGACCTGTCCAGCTTTACGCTCGAACCGGCCACTTCATGGACGTTAACGCAAAAGGCAGAGTCCGCCAAACAAACAACCACAATCGACTTACATCTCTCCTCCAGCTCGAGCCTTCTGGCAACTCGCACCGTATTCTTCTCCGCGCTTTGGCCTCTGGAAAGTACCTGACAATCACGAGACGTGGACGGGTGAAAGGAACGACAAAAAAAGGCAAAGCGACAGAGTTTGTTGAAGAGCGAATAAAGGCGAATAACTTTATTTCTTTTGGCTTACCAAATACGAACTGCAAATTGATGATTTCACAAAGAGGCTATGAGATCTCATGCAACAACACGCGAGCATTCCGTAACAAGATCTCATTTCTCACGATGAAAAGTCACTTTCCAAGATCTCTACAAGCTTCTCTGCGTCTTTGAACATTTTTTACTTATCTAATCAGTAATATCTATTTTAATAAAAAAAAAAAGAAAAAATTTGCAGACATTTTTATTAATAAAATCAGTTTATAGAAAGTAGTAGAATATCACTAGTTAAATCATCATCAGCTCGCAGAAACGCCGGCAATTCCTAAGATTATCTCAAGTTAATCAGTAATACAAATTGGAAGCCACGAAAAATGGTGCAAATACAGAGTGATCAGACTTTGCGTTTTACATTACCTACCAAATTTGCTTTATCCAGCATGCCTCGTTGGTTTTCTATTCGCCCGCGTGATACTAGAAGTTCCGCCAGGGAAATATCTAATTTGGAATTAAAAGAAAAAATTAATCGTGATAACCATAAATAATTTTATATCGTTTTGATCCCATTTCTTCAGAAGTTCTACTACTCGAACACCTCGAAACCGATGTTATTCTAACTGTGTTCGTTTCTATATCTTTTTCAGTCTCAACAAATGATCAAGTTTTTAATTATAAAATGTTAATTTTAGACTGCTCCTGCAACGATCTGGCTGGTTTGAAGAGGCTTTCCATTATCGTCCGTGATTTTAAGCTGGTCGAGCAGTAATCCGACTGAAGTTCTGTGTCATTAATTGACCCCGCGAGAGGACTTGCCTTGAAGTTTTTGGAGGACGTGCTGGATTACTTGGGATAGAATCTTGTGTGGCTTGGCGCGCACTTCGATCATCTCCGATTCAAACAAAACCTAATTAGTGATGAGCGCAATTGAACCATTAAGAAAAACACTCGCTGTTTATTTCTGACAAAGTACCTTCAAATTAACTCTAACTTCTCCAAAGACTTTCGCCCCAGCAAGAGTTGCAGTACTTAGTTGAAGCCAATTCGCAGAAAGAACATCTGATCTTATAGACGCAACTGATAAAGACCATTGAACAGAACATGCAGGCGCGACATTTGAGAAGCAAAGGCGGAGTAGAGCATCAATAGTTCTTGTGTGGCCGTCAGCTTCGATTGTGAATTCATCGCCTGTGCTTAGCTGCACGTAAACATGAGTATCAGTCTGTTCTCGGGATATAATTCAGTTTAATATATATTTCCAGACAGAAAAAGATAAAATCATTTGCTGATAAGATTAAACCATAAAAGCTAAATTATTTATCAAAATATCCTTTAATGATTGACTGCGGGCCACTTTTGAAGGTTTTTCCTTCGATTCCTTTCCTAAAAAGTACGTAGAAGCTGAATATAAATCAATAGAACCTTTTGTAACATTTCGAATAAGCTGAAGAGCACTCCTCCTTCTTTTCGTCTTTTTACGGATAGATAACTCGCCAAATGAAGAATTCGATGATCTGCGCCTGTTATCGAGAATTCGGAAGACTGTTTCTTGTTGTTTTATCGACTGAAATGAGTTTTCTGCAGAAAAACAAGCGTGCTGAACTTACTGTTAGATTTTTAAAAGAGCTGTCGAAAATCTCGTTATACAGTGTTGACTAGTAAAGGGATCATTACATAGTTATAAAAAAGCTTGTTGATAGTGATCAGCTTAAAATGATCCCCTTACTTTAGAAATCGCGGATATGAGTCATATCTCAGCATGTCTCTGTTCAAAGTTCGAGAGTGGATGTTGATAACATAGAAGAGAACCGAATTTTTGATTGCGAGAAAAAGATTAAATTGTGAACTTTTATAAACAGCCGTAGAATCACTTCAAAGCTTGCGAACTGGTTCCTAATTGCGTCCTGCGCATTGTCAAAGAGCGACGATTTTATTTCGCCTCTCTCAAAGGCGCGGAAAATGCCAGTTTCGATTTCTGCAGACAGGTTCACCGGCGTTTCTGATTTATCGCCGATAAATCTCAGAATCAGGTCTTCTGCTGATTCTAAATACCGTTCGTTTTGTTAATCATTCAAAGCCAGGAGTCGGACAAAAGCAGTTTGCGTGATTGAAAAGCTGCCACTCACTTTTTTGTTCGACGAAATTTACTTGCTTGGAGAAACGTTTCGCGGCAAGGAGAAAGTTCAAGTTTTCGGAGGCGAATTCGTCTTTTATTTTGTTCTTGACTTTTTTTTTATATTTATTTTTCTTTTATTTTGAATAATCAATAGCAGATTAAGAACAAATCCTTGTAAAAAAGCAGCGAATGCCAATTTGCCAGCTGGGTCTTCAATAAGGTTCTCTAGGTTCTGCGACCAGCTCATTGTCTTTCTTGGAACGGAACAAGGCAAAGATCCTCGCCGTCTACTTGTCGGAGTGCTAGGTGCAGAACCGGACGAATAGTGGCGAAATTTGAAAGCTTCGACAAAGTCCGACACATCCCGCGGAGGTGTTAACGAAGGCGGGGTCACCAAGGATCGCCGCCGAGTCGGCCCAATCGACATTTATTTACAGTCAGGAATGCAGTTCTAAAATTTATCTTGATTTTATAATTTTAAAAGCATTTAGCAATTATTAAAAAAAAAAATCGGTTTAGTTTTTGTCACCTTAAAACTGTTTTCAACGTTTCTTCAAGTCGCTTCAATCAATCGATCATTTTTACTCTCTTATCTGAATAAGCTTCTTATTATTATCTACCTTGAGAATTTTTAGGAATAATTGAAAAAACATCAAAAATATCATTTCTTAATTGTTAAGTATTTCGTTAAACTCAAATGTACTCTTCAGAATCTGCATGACATTGTGTGATCTTATAAAATGCGAATAAGCTGGCGTCAGAATAATTTTGAAGCAATATTTGAAGAGTCCGTTCCGTCTTGCTTCATAGTTCCGTATGGTCCTCTGAGTCTGTCTTTTATAACCGCCTATCAAAAAACGCAAATGTCCTTTTACTATTGATTAGATCGGCATTAATTCCCTAAAGTCACCATTTCTAAAATTTCGAAATTCCTCTGTAAGTAACTGAATGTTAAAGTTTAAAATAGAGTCGAACGGAAAAAATATTTTATAACTTTAAAAATTCAAATATTTTTTTAACCCATGCGGGGAAAATGACCAATTTATTGTCCATTTCAATTTGCTTAAAATGGACAATATTTTTTTAATTCAAGTGGACAACTTATTGGTCACTTTCCCCGCATGAGTTAAATAGTAAGTCTTTTTTCTCCATTATCTATTCAAGCGCCGTTCTTGGTGCATTTCCACGAGCGACTGCTTCTTTCCATAATTACGCCTGTCACTCGATCTTTTTCCTTTCTGTGTTTCTAGCTGCGTTACTCTCATCAAAGCGGCTCGCCGCGCAGCAGAATAATGAGAAATGGTATTCGAATGTTCGATGTGTCTTAATGTATCAAATGTTCCTGAGTCTGGTGCGCTTTTGATGATTTACCCGCTTTGAATTTGCGCTCCGGTCCGGAACGACCTCACTCACCTGTGAAAATTAGCTCCAGATTCTGAAATAACGAGGCGGCACAACGCAGCGAGCATCACAAATCTGTACACACTCATTAGACCTTCAAGCTTCTCAAGGTCAAATGCGCCTTTGACAAATTATTGGTAACCCTTGCGGGGTAAATGACCAATTAATTGTTCAATTGATTGTCGCTAAAAATGGCTGAGCGAAGCGAAGCTTCGCGTCAAAATATCTCTTATTCTAACTTTTGACGCGAAGCTTCGCTTCGCTCAGCCATTTTTAGCGACACTCAAGTGAACAATTAATTGATCACTTTCCCAGCAAGGGTTAACAAAAACGGTTCATCGGTATTACCATCAGTTCTTATCATTTCCCATTTATCTACGAGATGATTCGACCCAAAATAGTGTATAACAAAAAAATGGACTAAAATAAGCTCATAACAAAAAAGAAATTCTTTTTACGATTATCGTAAAATGACTTCCGTTCTCGCACGCTTCACAGTTCTCCGCGTCGTTGATTTCCGAAGAACGGGATCGTCGAGTGTATATCTGATCAATCTACGAAACTGGTAAATTACTAGTTATGGTGCTTTCGCGGAGATTGGGGACGTGTGAGGCGCGCTGAGCCTCGAAGATTAGCTGCAACACTTTCGCGGACTAGAACATATCTATGCGGCTTTACAAACGCCTAGCGAACAATCGCCAGAATCCCATTTCTCAGACTTGTTCAAATCCGCTTTGCCCTTGACGAGGCGTGAAAACTCTCACGGTAAGAAAATTTCAGAAATTTTTGAAAAATGAAAGAGTGCGGTAATTAATGGGCTCAGTTTGTGTGAGCAGCATACCAGCACTGGCCGCCGTTGACACCTTCCTCTCACGGGTTAAGAACGCATCTGCGGTCATCCGTCATCGTTTTTACATTGTCAAAAATGAAAAACTTTTCGAGGAGATTCCACTCTCACGTACAGCCAAACCCTTGTCAGTAAACGCGAGTGTGGCCCTTGAAGAGCCACGAGGCGTTTTTTTGACTCGAGGTAATATACAGTATCATAGATATATAATTTTTATGTTTTGGGATATAATAATAAAGATTGTACAATGTACATGAAGAATATCAAAATAATCAGTCGATATTGCGCTCTTATATCTGATTATAATACAGAGATTTCTTGTTATATTTCTTCATGATCGGCAACAGTTGATAAACGCTATCTTATACATACCTCGTATACGGTATACCCTATTTAAGGCACACCAATTTAAGGCATCTTTTTGGAAAAAATCGCCACCAAAAAAATTCTGATTTAAGGCACCTTTTTGCCGAGCTGAACGTTCTAATAATGTCATAGCAGAATCTTGATAATTTTTTGCTCTTTCATTTTGCCAAAATTGGCGAATTTGTGCTAGTTTTTCACCTAAATTCGGCGAAATTGAC
>Ga0115008_10005880_pt1 | contig 10124 bp, 6 predicted proteins | sample FraStrMetagenome_FD_87164 | JGI IMG/M metagenome (GOLD analysis project Ga0115008, IMG submission 87164) | Marine eukaryotic phytoplankton communities from Arctic Ocean - Fram Strait ARC3M Metagenome | ecosystem: Environmental > Aquatic > Marine > Oceanic | place: Fram Strait | collected 2012-06-18
AGAGAAGGAGCAAGAGGCAGTGCCCTCCCGGCAGCCTCACCCAGGGCCGGGGCGACCGCTGGCCTCACTCGAGCCCTTGGCCGCGGTTGAGATCGCCTATGCGACTTGGGCCCTCGGGGAGGGCTGCGGGCGGCCTTCTCTCGAGGTCTCGAGATACACAAAGCGGCCAACTCGAGCCCGAACTGCACTAACGATGTGCCGGAGCACCGCCGCCTGCTGCAGGAAGCGTAAAATTTCCAGTACCTGTGTTGCCGTTAGCAAGCCGATGTAAAGAGAGAAAGAAACCAGAGGACCGGCTCCCCTAACGGTGGCGCTTGATGAAAAAAAATCGGGTGGCCATGGTGGCCGAGCTTGCTCTCCGCTACACTCTCGGAGCCGACCCGACCCGGTTGCTGCTGCGCGTCAACTGGGCTGAGGACGTCATCTCCGCGGAGCAGGTGATCGCCCTGCTGCAGGCGGACGGCGTCGACACGACGAGGCTCAAGGCCGTGCGAGCATTCGACAGCGTCTTTGAGGCATGGTCCCTCATCGGCGCGGTACTTCCGCTGGAGGGATGCTCGCAGGTCGGGTCGGCGCGGCTTCTCGAGCTGCGGGCTGAGATGGCTCCTCTGCCCCCGCTGACGCCTAGCGCCCTCGTCCGCGAGCCGACCCCGCCGCCGTGCTCGGAGCGCTCCTCGTCGATGACGACGCCTCGGCCGCCTCGCCGCGCCTCGGACATGCTGCTTGGCTGTCATTCTGACTCCATAACCTCTGGCGAGGCGGCATCGCACCGCCAGCTGTCGTGCCGCGAATCTCCCGCCTTGGCAGCCGGGCCGGGCGCAGAGGCATCCTCGCCCCTCGATCAGTGCCAGCGCTTGCCGAGTGGCATCCTGCGCCGCGAGCACTCGCTGGCCTCGACGTCGGCGGCGCCCGAGCCGCAGGTCGCGCGATTCCGCTCCCAGCCCTCCGGGGGGGCGCACTCGGTGCCGGATCAGCAGTCGCCCGCGCCCGGAGGCTACGCGGCGGGCGCGCTCTACGGCTTTGGCGGCAGCGCGCTGTACACGGGTGGCGGGCGGCTCGAGCTCGCGCTGCTTCACGCGGCGCCGCTGGTCTGGAGGAAGAACCGGCGCATCCTGCCCCTCGACCACCAGGCACTCACCCTGGACTTTAAGGGCGAGGTCAAGGCGCTGCTGGACGTGCTGCGGCGCGCGCGCAAGCACCTCACGCTGTCCTCCGGCGTCGCGAGCAGCGCCGCGCTCGGCGAGATGCTCGCGCTGCAGCCGCTCATGCTCCACCTCGTCTGCCACGGCGACATCGACGAGGAGACCGGCGCCTTCTTCCTCGGCTTCGAGGACGACGAGGGCTCGCTCGACCAGCTCTCGCTCGACCGGCTGCACGCGCTGCTCGCGCCAGCCAACCTGGTGCGAGGCACGCGGCTCGTCTTCGTGTCGGCGTGCCACTCGCAGCCGGCCGCGGAGGTCTTCGCCGCGTGCGGCGTCCCCCATGTCGTCGGTGTGCGCGCGGATGCAAAGGTGCTCGACGACGCTGCGGCGCTCGCCACTAGATGCGGAGCACGGATCCCCACATCTCCCCACATCTCCCCACATCTCCCCACATCTCCCCACATCTCCCCATCTTAAGGACTCCCGCACTCAGCCGTATCCAGCTGCATTGAGCGGTGCTCACTGCACTCGTGTATTCACGCGGTGCTAGGAGTCTACGGCGCGATGCCGTGCTCACGGCCCCGGCTGTCTTGCACGGCGTAGGCGCTCTTTGCGCGCCACCTCTACCTTGCGCTGGTGCAGGGCAACTCCGTCCGCGCCGCCTTCGAGATGGGCACCGCCGCGCTCGCCGGCACTGCCCCTTCGGCGAGGATGCTCCACCCGGCGGCCGAGGCGGCAAAGTTCATCCTGCTGCCGGCGCCGCCACCCGCGCGCGCGTCGGCCGGCGGCCGGCTCTCGATGCCGCCTCCCCCTCCCAGGGACCCGCACGAGGCGGTCCTCTTCCCGCCCGGCTCGCTGTGGCCGGGCGAGCCCCTCGAGCGGAACCCGCTGCCGGGCCTCGAGCCGCCCTACCTGCCGAAGCCCTTCCTCGGCCGCGCCGTAGAGCTGCGCCCTCTAGCTGTGAATAGCGTCTCTTCACACCTCGAGCTGTGAACAGGCCGCGCAGTAGAGCTGCGCGAGCTCGTGCTCACCCTCGGCCGCAAGCGGAATAAGGAGGTCCGGCTGCTCACGCTGACCGGCGCGCCAGGGGTAGGCAAGACGAGCCTCGGAGACATTGCCGAGACACTTCCAAGGCACTTCCGAGACACTTCCGAGACACTTCCGTAGGCAAGACGAGCCTCGCGATCGCCGCCGCGGGTCACCTCTACGAGCGGCGCTGGTTCCCCGACGGGTGCGTCTGCGTCGAGCTTGCAGGGCGGCGCTCCCAGTCGGAGGCGCTCGCGGCGCTCACCGAGGCGCTCGATATGGAGCTCCGGTCGCTGCCCGACGTCTCGCGGGGGCTCAAGCTGTGGCGCGGCTTGCTGATCCTCGACAACGTCGACGACGGCTGTGACTGCAAGGGCGTCCAGGCGCTCGTCGCAAAGCTGCTCGCCACAAAGGAGCTGCGCGTGCTGTGCACCGCGCGGCAACGAAGTGGCGTCTTCAACGGATCGCAGGGCGAGCGGCTGATCGACGTGTCTCCGCTCTCCGAGTACGACGCGGCACGACTCTTCCGCGAGCTCGCCCTCGAGGTGCTCCCGCCGGATCTGCGACCGCCCGGCGCGCTCATCGGCCACCCGGTGCTCCGAGCGCTCGCCGGGCTGCCGGGCGCCATATGCCAGAACGCGCCGCTGCTGCGCTCGGGCGTCTCGCTGGCGGAGCTTGAGCGGGAGCTGCTCAGGGCGCCGGCGAGGGCGCAGGCGCCGCTAGCGCTGGCGGCGCCGCTAGCGCCTGCCGACATGGACCAAGCAGCTGATCACGGCGGGCAGCCCATGGCGGCGAGAGCCGTGTCGAAGGACACGCAGACCACCCTCGCGTCAGCCGGCGGTGCCGCGAGTGCCTCGCCGCCGCCTCCACCCGTGGTGTCAGCCCTCGCCTCTGTGGCTGTGCAAGTCGCCTCAGCCTCGGACCCGGTCTTTGCGCGCGGGGCGTGGCACGCTGACGAGCCTCGCGGAGGCGCTGGCGTTTCCTCGCAGCCGCGTCGCCGGAGCGCGCCTGGTTCTGCGCTGGGGTCTGGCCGCAGCTCTGCCGACTCGGAGGGTGTGCCGCGTCCTCCAGATGGAGTCACAGCGACGCCCTCCTCCGGACCCGCTCGCGAGGAGCGCCGTGGTGCCGGCGGTGCCGGTGGAGGCGATCGCAGCAGTGCGGCAGGCGGGGCCGACACCACCCCACCGGAGGGGCCGGAGGAAACCCCACGCGTGTTCCTGACAATACCGCTGGAGGAGTCGGGCGAGCAACGGGTGGGCGACAGCACGGCGACGCCACCAGTGGCCGAGCCCAGCGCGGTATACGCCAGCACGCACTGCTCGGGTGGAGACCGCGACGACGGAGACGGCGGGGACGGCGAGAGCAGCAGCGCCATCGCCGGAGCAGGCGGCGCCGGCACGCCCTCCGAGGCGCTGCACGAATCGCAGCGCCGGTCGGTGCAGGTGCTGCTCGGTCTGCTCCGCCAGCACAACGCCGCTGCGTACTCGCTCCTTGCGCTCCTCTCTCTCCTTCCTGGCGGCGCCACGCCCGCCGACCTCGACGCCCTATGGAGTAGTAGCGCGGATGAAGGTGTCGCGCAGGTGATCGCCGAGGCGGTGCAGGGCGGCGGCTCTCCCTCCGCCGAGGCTGAGCTGCCACCGCCGCCGCCGTGGGGGCCGCTCATGCAGCATTTGGTGCAGCGGCCCGATCAGCCGCCAGAGGCGGCGCCGATTGGCCCGCCCGCCGACGCTCGCTGGCTCGTCCGCCGCCGCACCCTCCAACTCGGTGCGGCAGCCTCACCGCCCGAGCGACGGCCAGCGATGTCGCCGCGCGGCGGCGATAGCCCGCGCCACGAGGCGGGCATGTCCGAGCGCCTGACCTCTTACATCTCGGAGCTCGACCACGGGGTGCTCGATCCGCTCCTGCCGACGCCGCCGATGCGCTTGCTCGCGGGCCGCTGCGCGCGCCGGCTCGCCACTCTCGGCGAACGCTTTGTCGCGTTGCTCGAGGCCAACGCCCGTAGCGAGGCCATGGCAGCACCGGGGCACACCTCGTTTGCGCTGCCCGCGACATCGGGTAGTCCCTCCGGTCGGAGGAGCTCCACCACACAGGGCGGCGAGATTGCCGACGGGGTGAGCGAGGGCGTCGAGGGCGGCGAGGATTTGGCGCGCTGGCGCAAGTTTTTCACCGAGGTGCTCGCGCCAAACCTGTGGGCATGCCTCACCGACGAGCGGCTGCAGCTGATTCGCGCCAGCGGCGCGGCGCCCGGCGATTGCTCCGAGGCGCTCAGTATCACGTCGTCGCTCTCCGACAGCGTCGGCGGTGGTGGCAGCGTCATCGGCGACATCGGCAGTGGCGGCGGTGGGGCGAGCTCCTTAGTGCGGCACACTGCACGCGTGGGCGAGGCCCTCGCTCGCATCCTCGCGTTGCTCGGCCGGAGGGAGGAGTCGGCATCGGCCGCGCGCCGCACACTCGACGCGCTGCAGGTGCTCGAGGTGCCGCCCGCGCGGCTGGGCGAGCTTCGGCTCCTCCTTGGCGATCAGATGCTGCAGCTCGGAGAGGACATGTCGGCGGTGCAGGAGGTGCTGTCCGCCGCGGTGCTCGCTTACTCCGAGGCCGAGCCCGAGGGCGGCAAAGGGTCGAACGCCTCCGACTCCGGCTACGGCAGCGGCGGAAACGACGACGACGCCGCGCACCGCTCCGAGGGCGGCGGAGAACGCGACGCTGACGCCGCCGAGGAGGTGGCGGTTGGAGCGGCGGTTGGAGGTGGCGATCCCCTCCTCCTTGACGCGACGCTCTTCCCCAGTCTCTCTCGCCAGTCGTCGGGCTTTGCCCCGTCCGGCTTGCATCCACCCGGCTGCGGCGACGACAGCCCCGCCGCCAGCGCCGCCAGCGCCACCGGCGGCGGCGCTAGTGCGGGCTCGTTCCTCTCGCAGACTTGGCCAGCGCTCCCTCTCGGGCGGCGTGACTCGTCTTGCTGCACGGGCTCGCCGCCGCCAGCCACAGGCAGCCTCTCGGGCGGCGTGGCGAGCGATGCGCAGCCGGCTGAGTCGCCACTGCTCGCCACCACTTTCACGCCAGGTGCGGCGGTCGAAGGGCCAGCGGGGCTCTGGCGGCAGGTTGCGCTCATGGCCTCGGGGTCGGAGCGGGGCCGCCGGTGGGTCTCTGGGCTCGTGCGTGCGCTGCTCATGCTGGGCGACAGCTACATCAAGGACAAGCTCAACCAAATGGACGACGCCATCGTCGCTGGCCTCAACGACCTCACTGTGGCCGAGAGGCTGTCTCAGCGACCTCACGGTGGGCTTGCCGACTCAGCCGCTGCAGGGGCCAGCGACAGCCTCTGGCGGCGCGCGAGCGCAGGGCTCCTCAGCAGCCCGCAGCTCGCCGCACCCTTTGCGCTCTCCCTGGCGCGCGGCCAGATGTCGCCGCGCTCGCGGGAGGCGCACGCCGCGGATCTGGCGCGTGCAGACAACCTCTACCGCGAGGTGCCTCTGCACTTCCCCCGCTGCGCGCTCTCCCCGCACACACCCTCGCGCCCCAACGCCGACCTCCACTCTTAGGTGCTTCGTCGGCTGCGCTCTCCTCTAGCTTGCTTCCCCAATGTGGGCGGAGACGGGGGCAACGGGCGGGCAGGAGGCACGGAAGAGCACAGCGGAGACCGCGGTGGTGACGGCGCCGACGAGGGTGGCGATGAGGACCATGAGCATTGGAGGGCGGCGACCGTCGGGCTGGCCAAGCTCGCTCTGATTCGCGGCGAGCCACGCCGCGCCGTCGACATGTTGGGGGAGTGCGGCACCACCGACCCCGCGGTCATTGAGCTACGCGGCAAGGCGCGCGCGGCGCTCGGCGACCTTGATGGCGCGCGCGAGCAGCTACAGCTCGCCGCGGGGCTGTGGCAGCAGCGCGGCGACGGCCTACGCGCGCAGGAGTCGCGGGCCGCCGGCGAGGCGGTCCGGCGCGCGCTGCTCCAACGCGCGCGTGCGCAGGGCCGCGGCGCTGGCCGGCTGTTGGTGCTCGACGCCGCGCCGCTCGTCGCATGGGCGCCGGCTGGCCACAGCCTTGCCGGCGACAGGCCCAGCGACGGCGACGCGACCCGGGCATCACCAACGGGCGGCGACGGTAGTTGGGGGCCGGTCGCTTTCCCGAAGAGGGCGGGGGTTCGCTGCTGGCGTGCGCTCCTCGAGGCCCTCTCGCCGCTCGGCGTCTCGCTGCAGGTGCAGCTAGAGATTTTGACCCGGCGCACGCTCGCCGCGGCGCTCGACCAGCAGGATCGGCCGATGCTCCACTTGCTGCCCGCGCCCGACTATGCTGGGGGCCTAGCGCTCGAGGCGGACGCGGGCGAGCTGTCGCCGTTGCCTCTGGAGGAGCTGCGTGCGATGCTCGCCGCCGCACCCAGCACCCCTTCTCTCGTCTTTCTCACCGCGCGCGGGTCTGAGCCCGCCGGCCGCGCGTTTCTCGAGGCGGGCTGCGAGACGGTGGTGGCCTTGCGCGGCTTCCTCCCCGAGGCGGACGTCACCGCCTTTTCTGCCGCCTTCTACACGGCGCTGCTGCGCGGCGCGGCGCCGCGCGAGGCCTTCGAGGCTGCAAGCGCGTCCCTCCACGCCCCGGTGGCGGGTGGTTTTGTCCTCATTGGCGCTGCCGCGTCGCTGGGCCCGCTCCCTCCTCCGGGGGAGCTGATCGACGTGAGCCCGAAGCTCTGCCCTTGGAACCTGCCCTACGTCACCGACGACGGGGGCAGTCCGTCGCTGCCCCCACCGGCGGCCGCCGCCGCAGAGTTCGGCCTCGCCGCATCCTCCTCTCGGCGTGAGTTGCGCGGCGGTCGTGGTGCTGCGGGAGGCCGTGTGGCCGTCGGAGGGGCCGAGGAAGCTGAGGCCGCGGCCAGCGAGCAACTGGCACACGGGGCAGCGTTTGTGGGTCGGCACCTCGAGCTGCACGAGCTGCTCCACTCGTGCCTCACCAACCAGATCACCTGCGTCTACGGGGCCAAAGGGTACGGGAAGTCTGCCCTTATCCTCGAGGCGGCGGCCTACTTGCGCCAGCGCGGCGCGTTCCCGCACGGCATCTTTTGCTGCTCGCTCGAGGGGCTGCGAAGAACGGACCGCGTGCGCGCCCGGCTCGGCGCGACTCTGCATTTCCCGGCGCGGTCGAACGATGAGCTCTCGACGCACCTCGCCCAGTACAATTGCTGCCTCCTTATCCTCGACCGGTGCGAGGCGGCCATCAACGCTTCGCGGCCACAGTTCGTCTTCTTCCTCCACTCGCTCCTCTCTGCGGGCGTGCGTCTGCTCCTCTGCTCCAACTCGTCCTCGCTGCTCGCGGCCGATGACTTCGCCGCTGCTCACGACGCGGACGACGACGCGCGGATGACGACGCCCGTCTCGATCTACTCCATCACCCTCGCGCCGATGAGCGAGCGGGACGCGGCGCTCTTGCTGATCGAGCTGACAGAGCGCGAGCTCGACGCGGCGGAGCTGCTTGACGAGGCCGCGGAACGCGCGGCTGGCTCGTCCGCGCCCGCCGACGTGCTCACGGCGCTGCGGCGGCACGAGCTCATTGCTCGGCTCGGAGGCGTGCCCACAAACATTCAGTGGGCGGCGTGCCGCCTGCGCGACACCACCGTCGGGGCGCTGCTCGCAGAGTTGCGATCGCTCAAGCCGAGCCAGCAGGCGCGACTCGTCAAGGCGGATTCGCCCGCGGCGCCTGACCTCGCGCCGCTGAGCTCGTCGCTTGCGTCACCGCGGCAGACGGGCGGGTCGCGCCGGCGGCTGCCACCGGAGGGTCGCGCAAGCGAGGGCAGTGGGCTACTTGCCGGTGGGCTGCGCGTCTGGCCTGTGGAGGCCGCGCTGGCAGAGATTGCTCAGGCGACTGCGCGGCTGAGCGATGCTGCCGGGGGCCTGAGCGATGCCGGCCTCGTCTCGGTGATTGAGCGTTTGCAGGCCGTTTTCTCCTCGCCCGCGGGCAGTGGGGTCGCATCCGGCCGAAGGCCGTGGGCGGGTGGCGGCGGCGGCGGCGGCGGCAGCAGCATTTCGAGCCGCGACAGGAGCCCGAGGAGAGGTCGTCGCGGCGAGCGCAAGGCGTACGCCGCTCTGGATTTCGACGGGTACCTATTGCCGGGTTCGCCCTCGCCCCAGCCGCGCAAGTCTGTGTAGGGATCCCTAGATGCTGGGACTAGGACTGAGGATTGTGCGAGAGAGTTACGTCATTACAAATAAGAATCTCGAGGCCTTCACACGCTCTACGCGCACGGCGCAGCGCTCGCGGAAGCCGGAACGATTCTACGGCTTTACGGCTTTATTTTTTTGAAACAAGAAACTCAGAAAAGCGAGTGCGCGCTCCAAGTACCAAGACTACCCAAGAGTCTGTGACAAGAAAAATACACACCCCACCTTTCTCTTTATGAGTCTACACACTCAGGCGGACAGCGGATCGCGATTGAACTCTACCGTTCGCGTTCACAAACCCAACTCACGACTGGACATGGAGTGGCGGTTCCGGCTTTGTGCCGATTTCACCCCCCCCGCCCCCCCCTCCCCACAACCACACCCAAATCGCAAATGCTGCCACACGCTGTGCGGAGCTCACACGAGGCACGGCCACGCCACCGCAGGCCAGCCCCAACGCATGCTCGACTGCGGAGCCAATCGCCGCGATCAGCTGGCAGTGACCGCCGGCGCGAAGTGCAGAGTCGCCTCGACAGAGTCGGCGCTGACGATGCGGATCTGAAGCCCGAGCCTGTCCACCTCCGGGGGGGGATGCGCCGCTGCCAAAGCAGCGACGCCTGGTGGCTGTAGGGCGGGCGCCGAGCCAGCGACCACGGCGGCGGCGTCGCCGTCGTCGCTTCCGCACTGGTCGCCGTCGTCGCCCGCCGCCGGAAGTGACGCCGCCGCCACCTCCTCGGCCTGTCCGGTGGCCGCGGCCGCCGCGTTGGCGTGTTCGTCATCGCCGCCGCCGGCTGCCGCGGCCGCTTGGGCAAGCGCACGCACGGCGACGTCGTCGGCCGTGGCGCTGCCACCAAACACGCCCGACTCGCGGGATCGGCTCGACGCGACGTACGCTGCGGCGGCTCCGGCACCAGCGAGCGCCGTCCCTCCGACTGGGCCAAGAGTGGCAAGTCCAAAGCCGCCGCCCAGCAGAGCGGCGCCGGCGGTGAGGGGGCGCGAGCCGTGCGCCACGCCGCTTGCGGAGCCGGAAGTGCGCAGCAGCGGCCGCAGCAGCGCAGCGAGAGGCCCAGTGCGCGCGATGGGCGAGGTCAGCCGGCGCGAGCGGCCGCCGACCAGGGCGCGGCGCAACGACTCGAGCCCGGCACGCCGGCTGCCGTTTTGGTACTCGCAGAGCGCGCCGCGGCTGCCGTCGGGCGAGGTGTGGATGACAACCACATCGCGTAGCAGCTCGAGCTCCTCGGTGCGCGTCCGCCAGCGCTCCACGTCTGCGGCGAGATATGGGGAGATTGAAGGAGATGTGGGGAGATGTGGAGAGATGTGGGGAGATGTGGGGAAATGTGCCTGCAGCGAGATATGGGGAGATATGGGGAGATGTGGGGAGATGTGCCTGCAGTGGCCGCCGCCAACTGCTCCTCGAGCGACCCTGGCGACAAAGACGGCGACGGCGACGGCGGCGCGTCGTCCTCGCTGCGAGCGTCGCCGTCGTCGGCCCCGGGCCCGGCAAGGCGTAGTGAGGCGCTCGCCGCAGCGCTCGCCTGCTCCACCAGCCGGCGCGTGTCGCGCCGCTCCTCACTGAGCGCTGCGCGCGCGTCGACAACCGCGGAGCGCAGCCGATCTGCATGCGTGGCACTCTCGACGGCGGCGGGGCGTGCCTACGGGCGAGCGGCTTCCCGGTGAGCGCCGTCGTCTTGCTCCAGCCCTCGACGGCAGCCGGCACGCGCAGCGGCGAGCTCGGTCTCGGCGGCGTGGAGCTGCCCCTCGACTTCATGCACCTGGGGACGGGACCCCGGTGAGACCCGACACTCCCGACCCCCCC
>Ga0115008_10005884_pt1 | contig 10121 bp, 7 predicted proteins | sample FraStrMetagenome_FD_87164 | JGI IMG/M metagenome (GOLD analysis project Ga0115008, IMG submission 87164) | Marine eukaryotic phytoplankton communities from Arctic Ocean - Fram Strait ARC3M Metagenome | ecosystem: Environmental > Aquatic > Marine > Oceanic | place: Fram Strait | collected 2012-06-18
GTTTGTATAAAACCGAATTTTTGAGAGGTAATCGTAAATTGTTTGATTGACTTCAACTTTCCTGTAAACTTCGTTCGTTTCAAACTTTCGAGTTAGTGATATATTGCTGGTGTATTATGGTTCTTTTAGTAATTCAACTCTTTGGACTTAATCTCATCGATAGTCTGGCAATCTGTGTCCTTAGGGTATCTCATATCGTTACAGATCAAGAAACTTCGTATCTTCCAGTTCTATCTATTATTTCCACCAGGTTTTTTGGTTACGGCGGTAATGATGGAAAGATAAATTGCACCAGCATTTAACGCAAAGCGATAGATGAAACTAATGACCTGTGCGATTATGATGTAAGCCTGGTTAGATAGAAGAAAAAAGTGCAATCGGAGTTTAGAATGCTCATGAATTTTATGCAGTGCTTCTCAGGGTCGACTCTGAGCACACTCGATAATATTCGATAGCATTTGAGATCACTAGTTAGAAGCGATCCCTCTAGAGATAACGTATTATTTCATACAAAAAGGGCTAGAGCCGATCTACTATTAAAGTGAGATCAAATAGATGAAAATTTCAAAAATTACATCAATTTTCTTTTATACGATGCTTGGCAGAATATAAAGATAAATATATATGTGTGCATTTGTTTCTTTTTTAATGAAATGTATTTCTTCAGTATCTTGCTTCGAATAGTACTGGTTGGTGTCTATCTTTCTTTCGTGTGTTTGAGAGGTCATTCTCAGCATATTTCCAAACGAAGCAAACCGCCACTCTTTCGTGAACTTATTTCAGAGGGACTCAACAATGTTGTCGATGAGTCAACGAAAGTAGATAGAGTCACGTTCGCAAAAATCTTCAACGCAGCAAATGCTGGTTCATCAGAGTCATCGTATATGCTTGCTTTAGTATATCTTTATAATCTTTTACCAGACGATTGGAACAACCAAGATTTCTCGATGGCGAATCACCAGCGAGTGATCAAATGCCTTACGTTCGCTGCCGAAAAAGGCCATGTCGAAGCTCAGACGGTCTTAGGTTTGTTGCTGTATCATGGTCATAATCTGATACAACGTAATACTAAACAATCGATAAAGTGGCTAGAGCTTTCATCTTCAAACAAAAGTCCTAGGGGACAATGGTTGTTGGGAAGGGCACTGATGGAAGACAACTCGTTTGTTAGGGATGGTAACGATAATCCGGAAGAAAGTTTACGTCATAAGGTTGGAATACAACTGAGATCAGCACATCTTCTCATCGAGGCCGCTAATAATCAAGTTCCAGAAGCGTGGCATTACTTGGGCATCATTGTTGAATATGGAATCCTGGAAAATGAGGTTGTTCAACATATTGAGCAAAAAAGTAACAAACCGATATTACTTAGAGCCAAGGATTTGTACAAAAATGGCTTCCAATTGGGTTATGTAGAGAGCGGATATCATTTGGCATTGCTGTATGCATACGGTAGGACAGTCAAACAAGACTACACACGGGCTTTAGAATACTTTCGGAGATGTGTACACTTGTCTCAACATGCACCATCAATGAGATATTTGGCGATATTTTCTTTCAACGGAATAAATATGGATATCGATTATGAGAAGGCTATCTTTTGGTTTCGAAAATGTGTAGAAGCAAACGACATCCGTGTAAGCGAAACTTGTGCATCTGAACTAGATGAACTCAAACTTGCAATACGACATGCAGACTATCATGAAAGTATGGTTTTAGAAAAATTAAAGGCTCAACAAAGCGATACTTATCCTTCTTCCTAAACTAATGACTGAGAATGTACGGACAATTTCACAATTCTGATTTATTACTTTACGATTTACGTTAAGCAGCCTGTTCCATTCTTCTCTCCGCAGTTTGAGAATGATTTTGTACTTTAGTGATGATGATACCTTTCTCCTCCGCTGGCGAGACCATGGGACCCTGATGTGCTGGCTTGCCTACAAAACCAAGCTTTTTAAACAACATGGCATCCTCGTCGAACTCTGGGTTAGACGTCGTTAGAAGCTTGTCACCATTGAAAATTGAGTTTGCTCCAGCCTGGAACATGAGATATTGCTCCGCATCCGAAAATGATAGCCGTCCCGCTGAAAGCCTCACCATCGACCGGGGCATTACTATCCGAGCTGTGGCAATCATTCGGATCATGTCAAACGCATCCACCTTATCAATATCTTCTTCATCACCAAGCGGTGTTCCCTCTACGCTTACCAAGGCATTGATGGGTACAGATTCAGGGTGTTCGGGGAGCGTAGCGAGTACATGCAAGAGCCCAACTCGATCCGTATCCTTCTCACCAAGACCTAGAATTCCTCCACAACACACACTGATACCAGCATCCCTTACATTTGCAATTGTGTCTAACCGATCTTGATACGTTCTGGTAGTAATTACATTGGGATAATGTTCCGGTGAAGTATCCAAATTATGATTGTAAGACGTCAAACCAGCTTCTTTCAACTGTTTGGCCTGTTCAGCAGTAAGCATACCTAGAGTGCAGCACACCTCAAGTCCCATCCCGTTCACACCGCTCACCATTTCCAAGATGTGCTTAAACGCATTTTTCTTGCCTCCCAACTCACGCCAAGCAGCTCCCATACAGAACCTAGTACTACCCGCACCCTTCGCCCGCTTAGCAGCCTCAAGCACCTCCTTAACCTTCATCGTAGGTTCAGGCTTCACAAACGTTTTATAACGCGAACTCTGCGAACAGTAGGAACAATCCTCCGTACATCCTCCCGTCTTAATGCTCAAGAGTGTACACTGCTGCACCTCACTGGAATTCCAGTACATACGATGCACCGTAGCCGCACGATACATAAGTTCATGAAAGGGTAAGGAGTAAATCTCAGCAATCTGCTCTTTGGTCCAATCGTGCCTTACACTCGCCGTCACACCTGCCATGGTACGCTCTTCGTCCTTGTTATACAAGGCATTTCGTTCCCGATCGTTGTTGGGTAGGCGTGGAGTGGCAACATTTGACGACGAGGACGATGAAGAGGAGGAAGAATTCATAAAATGATCCACCTGTATCGCAGTAGCTCCAGGATGAGCCGTGGACAAATAATGTTGAAGCGTTTGGTTTGGTACTGCTGATCGACGTTTCAAAATCGATGATGCCATCGTACGTGTATGACGTGAAAGGTGATTCATGGTATCGATGATCTATCTCACTCGTTACTGAATAATGGAATTGCAATGACACTTCAGAAAATGAAAAATTACTACACTGAACGAGGGTTTGGTTTCCTCGTTCAAAGTTGTCAATGGGGGGATGGATGGTGCTGTTGTTTCAAAGAGGTATGAACGTGTGAACGTAACAACTTTCTGTATGTTGATGTCGCGTATCTGCGGAAAGTGCAGCACGAGACAGGGTGTGCATAGATATAAAAGGTAGAAAAAGTTGAAAGGCGAGTTTAGGAAAAGTGGCGTTCAAAAACTGACGTACGACGCCCTTGGTACTTGGTATATATGTACCGGTAAATATTTTTTGAATATACTCTTGTAGCATGTAGCAGTTATAGATCGCACATAGTTAGAACTCGTCTCTCGTCTGTTAATAAGTTCGTTATCAACTTAGCGCTGAGTTGATTGTAACGAACTTATCAACAAAAGTGAATAACCAAGGGTCACGGGTTCGAATCCGACATTCACCCAGAAAGCGCACAGCCGCTGCCCACACACGTGCAACATACGCACAGTCGCGAAATACCCGAGATGTTCGCTCAGTTGATAACGAACTTATCAACATCGTCCTCTTTATCTCAGTCATTAGTCATTAGTTCGAAAAAGGAGGAGTAGTAGCATTTTTTTCAACTGTACAATGTATACTTATTTTGTTAACATATACTCTCGTAGCAATTTTGTTTGCTCGAAACTTATTACATGGATCATCATATTACCTATTTTTGAACCAGGAAGTCCTATATTCTGAAAAATAGCCCCTGGCATTTCTAGCGCTCGCTGATTGAGTAGCAGCTTCTTTTGTCCTTCTTATAAATTGTATCTGATGTAACATTAGGATACTTTGAGTCCTAATTGCCATACATCCAACCGTCTCTTGAATAACGTGAGCACTTTTCTTTTTGTGATACGTTTAGCTCGCAGGAGTCATGTTTCTTGCTTCCTGTGATTCTGAGGTCAACTTCGCTAAGGAATAAACAAACCGCTTGAATCCTATGTTTACTTCACCAAAGCGACCAACCACAATCGATTCGATTACATATTTCCGTAAGACATGGATGCACTAGAAAATGAATTTGAAGAAATACCTATTGCAAAAGTATCATCCAGCATCTTGACTCGCTTTACATAATGAGCTTCAATCTCTGCAACTCTCTTTTCCGCTGACCTCCTCGTTAGATGGTATTTGTTCATACGACTATCCATTCGCATTATTCTCACACCTTAAATCCATTATTGCAGTAATACACGTCTATTTCACTCCCGATATGGGTGGTCGTAGGTCATTATATCGGAAATAGTAAACCCTTTAGGTTAATGTTGATCACAGTATTGCTTAAGATATAAGCTAGAACAAGACAATGAAACATATCTTGAGGTTTTCGACTGCCTAGATTTTACTATTCAATGATGAGACTTTGAATTCTTGCTTGTATACATTGATCATCTCTATTGATTAGCATCGCATTCTTCACCACAATACCATACGCATCGATCCCTGTCTTCAGATGAAGTGATATCAATGAGCAAATGGTTACCAAATATGGCTTGAAAGGCCAATAATGCAACGGGTATCTTCGATGTACAAGTCTTTCTTCAGCATTTTGTCTCTCTTCGGTAAAGTTCGGATCCATATTATGCTAATTTCATCTGTATCGTATTAGGAAAGACGTTCGATATTTTGTTGAAATATCCTTCCTCATTCTGGGAGTACATCAGACCAGGATACGCTTTCGTCACGTCCTCATCGTTTTCAGAAACATAGAGTATTTTATCCCTGCTTTATTTCTCTATTCAACACGAATGCAGCAAAGTTAGTGCTGTTATGTAACATATCACTTAATAATAAATCGGTTTCGTGATCTGGGACCATTGATTGATATTCATTACATATTGAGCTGAATGCAAGACTGATTCCATCGAGTAATTCATTCGTTTGTGAGAAGGTAAATTGTCGGTCGATAAGGATTGAATAATTCTCCAAGCTTCAACAGGATTGATGTTGGACTCGGCAATATTGCCATGACGAACGTTCGTATTGGTATTAATCTCAGTTTTATCGGTTTGTTGCGGTTTTGATGGTGAAGAGTTATTTTGTTTGACACACTTGTCTTTGCCGTGGGATGGATTCCTTGCAGAATCAAATTGTCTTTCCGTTGTTGATGGTGTGAGACTGGATTATGTTGTTGTGGATCGGGCCATATAGAGTACTAGCCTTTTGAAGCAGGTTCGTTTCTCCATTTTGTTGTGGTCGAGGATTTAATGCTTTTGTCGGGTTTGGTAGGTGATGAAAGGTGGCGTTGAAGGGATACACGAGCGGAAGTAAGGGCGGATAGGTTGGAATACTCATCGAAGGCAATATTGTCAAACGTAGATGCGACAGGTAAGTTGATGAAATTTTTGTTGCAATGCTGAAAAGTTCATGAATACCATAGGTATATCTCATATAAAGGGGAAGATTGGAGAACTCAGGAGCTATAACGGATGTAAATGCTGGTGATGGAGAAGAAATTCACGAAAAACGGAATTAGTACGTTTGTCATTCGCGGTAATGTCCCATCCATGCTGTTTTAGTTCTTGAAATCGTTGGTTCAATTCGCCACAGAGATGGATAATATTATTTTTGAGCGAACAAGAGTAATTTTCGGATATTCTTCGGCGAGGACGTGGCTGGATTTGCGTTGTAGGGAACAGTCTTTAGCACTTTACAAAGTAGCCAAGACGCCAGACTGCTGACCATCACGATGGGCCATGGTGAGTCGTGAGGTTATTTTTAGATGACATGGATAATGTAAGGAATTGATGGTGAACTCATACAGCAATTCATCGTCGTCGAAGCTGACGAGGTTTTTAGAAAGATGTGTAAGGACGTCGGTGGTAGAGACAGTTTTATAGGATGTGAAAATGTTGATTGATCTATTACCACGGTTGAAGATGAAAAAATGGGATCCTAAGAAATGATGGTTCACCTTCAGTGAAAGTTTTTCGAGGAAGAGTATGAGATCGGTAGCCTTGTCTTTGAAGTCTGTGTAGGAGGTTTGAAATTTTACAAAGTGCTATTTTTGTTGTAGCGCGTGGAATTGCATGCGTAGTACTTCTTCCTACATGTGATGGTAACGATTGAGTTTTTGTGGTAAATGTTATTCTATTGAAGAAACCGACGGATTGGAAGGGGGTTGCACGGTTGGCACTGTAGGGTTGTTATTGATATTGGAATTGTGTATTCTTGTTTGAAATGTTGGTTGGTTATGCGCGGGCGGTGAACGTCTAACTGATGCTTTTGCAGAGGCCGGCGAAGACTCAGACGGCAATTTAGACGCAGCGAATGATCGGGCTGCTTGTGGAGCAGACAGTGAAGGTACGGGCAGTTGAGCAGGGCGGTGACGAGAGTTGTTGACGGTTTCAACGCGGGTGGAGGTGTTGTAGTTACGGTCTCATGGGAAGGAGGGATTTGATTTTGATTGGAAGGATTATTATTCACAGTTGGCGGTACAGCCGCAGGTGGAGGTATGGGTATTACGGTCTCCTGGGAAAGCGAGTTTTGGTCGTGGTTGGAAGAACTTTCGAATTTGGTCTCAGATGCAGCAGATGAAGCTACATGATGGGTAAATTAATCTCAGATCGAGGCATCAGCGCACTCGATAAGGTCGATCAGTGAATGTCCAGCGTTCAAGTCGTCCTCGTAAGCTACTGGTTGTGTAGGGGATGACATACGCGCACTAGAATCAAGATCCATAGGGGCTGTCGCTTGTGTTAAAGAGAAACGGGCAAGCTCTTTTAAGACATGGTTACTGATGTCATGCAGAGATAAGCTGGGTAGATCTTCGTAGAAGGACTTCAAATTGTTCATTTTTGGCTAAAATAGTTTGTTTTGGATTTTTTTGAAAAATTGAATCGTATCGAAGATTCTGTGTTCACCGGTAGGTGCGGGTCGTATCGGAACGATAGAGAACGACGAAAGGATGTTTATGTTACTATGCGTTTGGGCTCATAACGTAAAGTAATGCACAGTAATACTGAAGTATAATGAGAGAATATATAAGCTAAGTAAAAGATTACTGATCTATAAGATCTATAATACAATATGATGCGTGAATGCCGTACAGAATATATGAGAGTCTCGAGTATGTTTCAGGAGTAAAACAACTGAAAGTAGATGAGGAACTCATTTCACACCTAGAGGTATTGCAGGACCATAAATATCCCTAATAATAGGGGTTGCCAACTAATCGCAGGGGAGAAAAAATTGATGTGGCGTCTCTGAACCCGGTCCCGGAATTCCTCTCTCATAACTTTATTCATATATCCATAACACTACCATCACCAAAACATATTCCACTCACACGATATATAATGCGATCCAAACTATTACCCAACATAGTCCGCCATCTATGAAAAGAATGTTTCAGTGCTCAACATATCTCTTGATTCTATAAGAGCATTTATTTAGAACGAGTATTGCAGATCCTTTTTCGAGATGTTTTATGTTTGGGTCTTTTTCGGGAAATAATGAAGCTATGATGGGCGCCGACTGGTTTGTCATTTCGTTTAAGGATTTCACAGCTTACCGAGGAGATTCGAGATGAGTGGAATAATCGAGATGATGAGACGTTTCGTTAGAGGATAAGGGTTCATACAACATTTCTTATCAGCCTGTCATTTGAACTATGTTTAGGTTGACATATGAAATTTGAGTTACATGTGATGGGTAAAAGATATGGAAGATTTTATTGCAGCCGTAGAAGTGAATCTAAGCAACACTTGTTATTAAAGCTACAACGCCTAAGAAAGAAAAGAAGGACAAAAACGATGGTGATAGCGGTGAAGTCTTGAAGTCGACTGGAAAGAAGAGGAATATGCACATAGTGTTTTCCAACATTAGTTCTATCGAGTAAGCGAAATACATCGTCAACGAGGGGTCAGAAACGGAAAAGAATAGTGACTGGAAGAAAATGCTCTCATGTATGTTCAATGTAAAACTGAAGTCTTTGTAAATTTCAGCACTAACGCCTTTCCCTTATTACATTCTCATGTCGATGATTGTTTTCCCGGGAGTCGTTTTACATTGAACATACTTGAGAGCGTTTTCTTCGGCGGTTAACCAGTCTAGTAGGATAGACATTGATGTTGGTCCAGATTCTTTGATGTTATCGTTATTCCACCTCCTGTACGACTATTCTTTTTTCGATTTGTTTTGTTGTTATAACAACGATTTCTACAAACTGGTAAAATTGATTCTTCCGAATCTAGGACATGGTCGATTTCATTCAATTTTATTATCTTAAAAAATAACAAAGTAAATGTAGTTTTTTCCACAACATACGTACTTTACCTTAACATTTTTGTCAAATATATAGGAATTGCTATCACTTTTCTTCCTAAAGCAACATAGTGGTTTCCTAGATGAACTACAAGGACCACCGCCGAGCAAAAAAGGATAAATTAAAAATCCGACTTTTAATTTAAACTCTTTATTGTCAAATGTGAAAGATGATGATAGAGATTGTACTTCTATGATTGTCTAAATTATGAGACTTGTGACTTGCTTTTGTGGTTATGTTGTCTACACATATTAAAGTTAGGCGCGGTTCCTTTAATTTTGAATGTTGGCGCACCTATCCGACGTGATTGGACATATATATGAAGCTACATGTACTTGTAACTACTATCAAGATTCGAGATTCAATCACTTATAGAATGCAATAAATACACTAGTTGGTTAACGGAAGTCTCATAGTAAGGCCCGCTTTAAAAACTCGTAAACGGAAGTGGCGCGCTTGCGAGCCAACATCGCGCCAACTTTCGTCAATAACTTTTTAAAGCGCGCCTTACCATGAAACTTCCGTTTACCAACTAATGCATTTATTCCTAATTTATTGAATCTTCAACCATGCCAAGGAATTCTAGGAAAGCATTAGTGCTTAGGACCTTGCGAAGATATGTACGCCATCGAATGAGCCTAGCTATTCAGAGAAGCATAACAAGGTCAAACAACCCCGACCACTTAGAAGACGCGATCGATGATTTGATGAAGCGAAAACTGATCTTAATGGAGAGCAAGAGATACTTGTTCAGGAGTACGTCCTATCGTTGTAAAAAACAGTGAATTTTGACCATGTAGATGCTATTATTGATAATAGTACTTCATTCAATGATGAAGAATTCTTAAGGGCCTTTAAAGTGAACAGGGAGCAAGCACGTAATCTTGTTTTGTTGTTGCAGGAAACTTCGAATTTTAATGATATTAGAACAATGGTGAGACCCCTTTTATTTCAACTATAGGTATGTTTATACAGGGTTGGAAAAGAAGGAAAAGTTCGATCAGACTCGAAAGTGAATCAATTTTTTAAAATTGGGAAGGGTGCTGTACGCAGGTACGTACGAAATTGTTGAGTATCTCTCTATTTTAATATACCAGAAATAATAGTAATCTAGAACTCTTTGTAAAATAATACTTTCTACTTTTAACTTGTCTGAATTGTGAGTTATTTTATTATAATAATAAATGAAGAATGACTACCGGTTCCTAATGACCTGATACCGGTCCTTCCGATTTCACAGTCATACCTATTAATGCCATTTGCTCGACATTCCACCCAAAAGGTTTTGATTCTCCAACTTATCCGCTAGACCGGAATCAAAAACCTTTTGCCTGAAACGTAGAAAACCATTATCAATTTCTTTCTCGTGATACTCGAATGTGGCTACATCCACATTCTTAGTACAAATGTCCGATGTATTCTCTTCTGAACTAACTCTCATTACCATTCCTCGTGTAATCCCCTCTGTATTCTCTGTACAGAATTCCCGGATCAAATGTTCCGCAATTTCGATATGTTTAGTTCTAGAACTCACTTGCTTATTCTTCACCATAAACTCGCATCCTTCGTTATCCTCCAATAGAATTCCAGGAGTCTCCACAAATGCGATTTCCTCGA
>Ga0115008_10005886_pt1 | contig 10118 bp, 9 predicted proteins | sample FraStrMetagenome_FD_87164 | JGI IMG/M metagenome (GOLD analysis project Ga0115008, IMG submission 87164) | Marine eukaryotic phytoplankton communities from Arctic Ocean - Fram Strait ARC3M Metagenome | ecosystem: Environmental > Aquatic > Marine > Oceanic | place: Fram Strait | collected 2012-06-18
ACTACCACTACCATTATATGGATGTGCGGCAGTTTTTGAAACTACTTTAGTTACATAAGTTTGTGTTCCAAAAGGGTTTATACCCTGTGGAGCATATGTTAGTATTGTATCTCCGCTAGTATTGCCATCAACGTGCTTTCTTAAAAAGAATTTTCCGTCTTTGGTATTGATACCCAGTTCTCCCAACGCAAGGTTAGAAGTTGTAGGGTTAGCTCCAGCAGTATTTGACCGCTTTAGTTGTATTGTAGCCATATTTATGGTTGTCCTGTTGTCTTACTCTATATAGAGATTCTTTAGAATGTTCCTCCGTCTATAGTACTTGTGAACTCTAGATCGTTTCCTGAAGAATTAATTTGTAATAATTGATTTGCTCCACCTGTTGAAACTGCTAATCGTTTGTATCCACCATTTGAGGCTTTACCGATTAATAAATCACCAAGAGCTGTTGCTGTAACATCTCCTTTTAATTTGATTTCATCTGCAGTTACAGATAAAGTTACATTGTCTGGAACTACATTAATTGTGTTACCAGATTTTGTTAAACCGTTCCCTGCTGTTATTTGACCAGCACCTGAGAATTGTGTGAATGTTAAGTCTGTTGTATTTAGTGTAATTACATTATTTGTTGTAAGTACATAACCTTGATCGGCATTTGCAGTACCTTCTTCAACCCATACAAACATACCTGAAGTAACATCTACACTGGCGTTAGCATCGTCTGAACGAGCTGGTGTTCCACCTGAAGCAACTGCTACATAGATACCATTTTGGGAAGCGTCTGTCTGATTTTTAAGAAGAACCCTATCGCCAGCTACAAGAGTAACTCCATCGATAGCATCTCCTGCTTCTAGTCCTGAAGAACCTCCAGTTAAAGAAACGTTTGCTGTTGAAGCTACATGTACTGATGCTTTAATATCAAGTGCTTGTTTTACTGCGTCAACATATCCTTTTGTTACAAGTGTGAGTGAATTCTGTCCATTTCTATCATCATAACCTGAAGGAACTTTAACTGTGCCTGTACCGTTTGGAGATAGTGTTATATCTCCATTTGAATTTGTGCTAGAAATTGTATTTGCATTGATGTTGATATTGTCGACATCTAAGTCTCCAGTAATATCTGTAGCAGCTGTAACTGCGAATGTTGTACCATCAAATGTAAAGTTAGCGTCGTCTTCAATTTCACCTGAAGCGCCTGCAATAACAATTCTATTATTTGTTAAGTCTGAAACTTTTAAAGTAGAAGCTGTTGTTGAACCCACACCAAGTGAGCCACTGATGTCTGCATTACCATTGATATCAATAGTAGTTGCAGTAATATCAACTTCTGTATCTGCTGCGATTGCTAATGTGCCATCTGAAGGAGAGGAAACGCTTAGTGCGGAATCTCTGAATCGTAAAGCCATTGAGCTGTTCAGCATTAAAGCTGTGTCAGCAACGTGTGTTAATGTTACATCATTATCAGCACCAAATCCTAAGACGGCTGAGTCGCTGTCAAGTTTAAGATCGTTACTAATATTTACTGATGTTGAAGCATTGATGTCAACAATCGGGGATGTAATTTCAAGTTCTGTATCAGCGTCAATATCTAATTGTCCGTCTGTACTGGAGTTAATGCTAAGTGCAGAATCTCTGAATCTTAAACCCATGGCTGAGTTTAACATTAAAGCAGCATCTGCAACGTGTGTAAGTGTTACATCTCCGTCTGCTCCAAATGATACTACTTGACCATCAGTATCAAATTGTACTGTTGGGGCTGTGATTTCTAATAATGTATCTGCATTGATGTCTAATTGTCCGTCTGCAGAAGATCCGATGCTTAGTGCTGAATCTCTGAATTGGAAAACGCTAGTGCTATTAAGAAGTAAACCTGTATCGGCAACATGAGTTAAGTTTACGTCTGAATCTGCTCCAAAGTTTAATACGGCTGCATCTGAAACTAAAGATACGTCATCTGCGAAAGTGGTGTCTTGTCCAACTACTATCTTTTCGCTTGAATTTGTTGTTACGAATTTTAAGTAAGAAGTTGATCCTTCTTTTATATCAAGAGATGCCGCATTGTTATCAATAATTGTTAGTGCATTTGCTTGTGCATCTAAATCTATAGTACCGCCATGAGTAATTATTAAATTACCTGTAGGAGCAATAGTAAGAGTACCACTTGATGTAGAAATAGTATTACTTGAACCAGTAACTACAATGTTACCACTTAGTAATTCATTTACTTTTTTGTTAGAGTCAACAATTAATGCTGAACTCGCTGTATTTGTACCATGTACATGGTCAAGCATATCGGTAAAGTATTTACCACCTATTACCAGATTATTACCATCTGCAGGATTACCTACAAAAAGTCTAGAACCTGCGCCACCTTGTGCACCTGCTCCGCCTGTATAAGCTAGCTCACCTGCAGTAAGGCTACTGGGAGCCGAAGTACCTGTCGATCTTTTTATCTTTATTGTTGTTGCCATTATATTTTCCTAATGAAGCTTTTTAGAAGCTTCCCGCATCTACTGTTTCCATGTCGCCTGTCGCTTGTGCTAAGGGTACGAACTGAAAAACGTTGGATGATGTTTCTCTGTAAACTTTGAGTTGATTATCATTTAAATCATAAAAGAAGTCTCCTTCCGCTAGATTAGTTGTTGAAGCACTTGGTACGTCGTTGCCTCTAAAAAATTGGTCAGCTAGTTGTTCTAAAGCTGCTTGAATATTTGTACCTGTAATTGTTGCATGAGGAGTAAACTCTAGTCCTGATGCATTAAAAGAAGCCGTGGGGTTAACTGCGCTAACGCTTACTTGTGTTATATCTTCTACTACTGTAATTGTTGTTGCCATTAAAATGTACTCCCATCTAAAGTGTCCATGTCTCCTTCGGCTTGAAGAAGTATATCCCATGTGCCACTGCCTCGATAAACTTTTAACTGATTTGTATTTGTATTGTAAAATAAGTCTCCTTCATCTAAGAAGGTTTCTGTTGATGGTGTAGGATCAGTTGCTCCTCTGCCAAATTGTGAATCTAATTGTTCTAAAGCTGATTGCACATTGTCTTGTGTCATTGTATTGTGTGAGGTACATGCTACGCCTGATGCGATCGCACTCACAAAATATTGTTCTACTGCTACCGTCTGTGATTCTGTTGTAACATCTGCTATTACATTATTAAGTGCGCTTTCAGTAATAGAAATTTTTGGATGCTTTACAAGAACCTGTGTTGTTGCAAGTCTATTTTGCCCTATACGGCTCATCTTGTAACTTCACCTGATACAGTAGCACTTCCTTGAATTAATCTTTGTGAGGTAGAGCCTGTAAATATCTCTAAGTCATAGTAGTATTGTCCAACTGTTATATCGTCGGTAGTCGTATGTGGCAATGACATTGTCAAGATGCCGTTACTACTATTAGTAATCGTACAAGTAAACGCAGCGGTTAAAGTACTAGAATCGATTGTAGGGCGCATCTGTGCACGTGCACTGAAGCCTGCAAGATTTTTTGCGGACCCATCTTCCTGTACAGTAAGCTGTAAAGAGAAATCTGATCCCTGATCTATTTTTATGTTGTAATTACCAGCACTCATGGTTATTTCTTATACCTCCAATATTGTTAATTATACCAAAAAATAACACCTGATGTCAAGGATTATTTTTGGAATGTGAAATCGTTATGCTCTATCCTTTAGGGTATTTATCTTTTACTGCTTTCATTTCAGTATAAAAAGAAGACGTTTTAGCTGTGTCGCCAAACTTTCCTTCATCTACTGCGTGCCAGAGTAAATCAAGCTGTTCTCTTAAAGAAGGATAATAAGACGCTCTCTTTGTTCCGTATACTTCTCCTGTATCTAAATCTAAATTCATTCTCCTCTCCTTTTTACATACAAGGAAACTTCTCCTTGATAATAATTACTTTTTTCAAAGAGTATTCTCCATACTCCTGCCTCTTTTGCTGTTAGTGTTAAACTGCTATCTGAATTCATTGTTCCGAGCAATACTCCACCTCCATATACTTTAGTTCCTTCAGGTACGCCCGAAAGAGTAAAAGTTTCATCTATCGCACACTGTCCATTTTCAGGACTTACTGAAATGCTAAATGTAGAATATTCTACAATATCATCTTCTGCCTCATTTATATAAAAATGATTAGTAGCTACATCATCAGAACGAGTAGTCGTAACATACCCCCTTCCTGCAGATGCTTCTGCAGATATTTGTTCGGATGCAGCTGTGCCTCGTAGTGCGTAAGCTATTTCTTTGCTTGTGTTATCATAAAATACAGTAAATGTATCGCTCATAGTTTTACTCCTATATCTGGTTGGTCAAAAATTAAATATGAATAATATACAGTTCTTCCGCTATATATTGTTCTGCTTTGTCTAAGTGTGTTGTATGCGTTGAAGCCGCCTTCATAACTCATAAAGTACATATAAGTTCCATCAATTTCATAATCAAATCCATGTGCTATTGAGTTACTTATTTTAGACTCGTCTGGAGTTCCGTCTGAGAAACTGACAAAATCGGCTTGAAGATGACTAAGATGCACTGCTGGTGTAAATACTTTTAATGCTTTTCCACTGTTTATATAGTCTGCATATATAAATCGTGCTATAACTGTTGGTGTGTATCCACTCACATTGTGTGCAACTCGTGCAACAGAACCTGAACTTGTATTACTTGTGTAAAATGTCTTTGGACTTTTATTATATAGTGTCGACGCGATAGTACTTGTGTTTGTATGAGCACTTAGTGTTCCTTGTCCATAGCCAACAACATTAAAGTTTGCTGAAGCTCGCGAATCAAACGCTAAATTTCCTGAAGGATTGTTTGCATTGTCTCCTTTTTGTGCTACAAAGAGTCCGTAAGTTCCTGCATCATTTTGTCCAATTACAACTCTATTTGTTCCCATTAGAATATCCCCTTTAGACTTATAAACTTATAGTTTCTTGAGCTTTGATTTGTATGTGTTAAACCTCTTAGTGTTAGACTAGCATCTGTAGTAAGAGTATGAGTGCTTCCAGTTGTAGCCCCACTTTGTACAAAACCACCGTTTGTTCCTTCTCCTATAATTTCCATTCCGTCTGTAGTATTTAATTGTGTTATTACTTGAGAGCTTGTAGTGTTCGCATTCTGACTTACATCTCCTGTCGTATTATTCGCAGTGCTTCCTACTTGTCCTAACTGTATAAATCCTAAGGAGTTGGTTGTATTAGAACCATTTGTATTAAAAATGAGGTCGTCTTCATTCATATCTGTTACTTCTTTACCTGGTCGACTGACGAATAACCCGTAACTACTTCCATTATTTCCTATTAATATTCTACTTGCCATAACTAAAACCCCATAAATGCAGAGGTCATATACCCATAACCCATTGGTATTTTTAGAACAGCTGCTCGTGCATTGACTACAGCTACTCCTCCTGAATCTGTTCCGCTTATTTGATAATTACTTCCTGTTGTTACTCCATAGGTCACAGCATTTACATTTCCGCTTGCTGCTCTAAAAGAGATTATATTACTTGTTGTTGGAGTAAAAGTACTTAATCTATTTGCTTTTGCTCCATGATCTCCTGCTGCTCCATTCCATCCTAATGTTATACCTCGAGTATCTGCTCCGCTAGATATTTCATCATTTGCACTAACATCATAGCGATTTGTAAATGAAAAAATTGCAAAGTGTTCATCAACTTTTTCAATTATAAAATCATTACTATTAACCACTACAGTAGAACCATCACTTATTCTAGTTCTATAGCTAGAAGATGTTGAGTCATAGTAACCGGCGGTGGAGGTTTTTGTAACTCTTGTTCTATGATGTTTTTCGAAAAATATACAGAGAGGCATATACTCTGTACCATCTGCTAAATCTGTATCAGTTCCTATAAAATTATTAAATCCAGAAGCACTTGCTACTGTTTTGTGCACTTGACCAGTTCTATAACGAGCACTGTCAAAAAGCATATCATCTTGTCCATCATTTAAAACATCTTTACCTGGTTTTGATACTCTTAATTTATAAGTACCTGCATTGTCTTGTCCAATTAAAATTCTATCTGGCATATTATTAATCCGATATTAAAATTCTTCTACTAGCACCTTGTAGTTGAATTTGATTATTTGTTCCTACTGTTATTGTTGACCCCGCAGATATTCTTCCACCATCAATAGTTGTACTACCACTTACTCCAAGATCTGCTGCTTCCAATGGTGTTAAAGTGTTTCCCCCGTCTGAAAGTACACCTGAACTTGTAAAAGTTACAAGCCCACTAAATCCTATACCTTGTTGTGCTGCTTGGAATACAAGATTACTTCCTGAAGCTGTTCCACCACCTGCTGAATTTTCTTCTGCTCTAAAGTATGAGTACCAGTATTTGTTTGTATTGCCTGCTGCAAAAGTTGGAGGGCTTGTTCCCCAAGTACCTGTTAAGCTACTAAACGTATTATTTGTTACATTGTAACTTGATGCAGAAGGAGTTCCTGGATTACCTGCACTGCTTGATTGAAAATAAACAAAACTTACAACTATTTTTGGTGCATCAGCACCTGGTGAACCTGTTACACTATTACCTTGAACACCTTGAATACCTTGAGGTCCTGTATCCCCCTGTTTTGATTTTGTAAGAGTTTGTATTCGTGTAAAAGTTTTTTCTACATTTGCTTCATTTCTTGCTGTAATTGTAAAAGTTACTGAACCTGTATTTGCTGTCAAAGCAGTCGCATCTGCAAATCTTCTTATATTAGAAGAAACGGTGCTTGCAGCTCCCACACTTACACTTGAACCACTTGCTGAAACACTAAAGGTAGAGGCTCCCGAGCTTCCAACATTTAGTTGTGTTGTTCCATTAAATACTTGAATGTCTGTTCCTGAACCTGTAAAAGTAATACTTCCTGCTGTTGTTACTGGTAGAGTGTGTGCTTCGTTGGATAGTATAATTGTGAATGCATCTACACCAGCTTTGAGACCTGCGATCGTCAGTATATCTCTTGCTAGAATTGTACTGGAATTTGAACCCTCTCGTATTTGTACCTCGATCTTGTCTGGCATATTTGCAAAAGAAGATTGAGGTGTATATGCATAAGTATTTGAAGTTGTATTTTGAACACTTGAATCATTCTTAAAGAATTCATAATATACAGTTCCAGTTGTATTTACCGCTGTTGCAGTAATTGTTGTACTAGAAGGATCTGGACTTGCTCCATTTGTATTATATTCAATACTTTGATCTCCTGCAGTTAAAGCTACGCCACGGGCATCTGTACCCGCTGATCCATCTACACCGTCTGCTCCTACGACACCTGAAGTAAGAGTATAGATTTGCCCATATGAGTAAACCGTGCTACTATCTGTTAGAATTTTTGCAAGTATTGTATCTCGTGTAGTATCAGGTTTAAAACTTTGTTTAAATATATTGCTTCCAGTATACGATCTTGGTACAACTGTATCTAACTCTAGAGAAGTGTCGGATGCAATGTTTGTAATAATTGCCATAAAACGAGTAGTACCCGTAGCTACAATAAACCTATCGCCTACACTATAATCTGTTAAAAAAGTAGTGCTTGAGCCTGTTACAGTCCCTTCCTCACTTGCTATTGATACAGTTCCTGTTGCTGTTGAAATGCCTGCGTTAGACGCCCCCACTTCTGCAAAGTATTCGAAGTTATATTTATTACCGTGAATATCTTGTGCTGTTGTATCTGTTTTAAACTCTAATGCTTTTAAATGATCTGAAGTTGCATCCGCATCAAATAATAAATAAGCCTCTGCACTTGCCCCCATTCCTGAGAATGCTTGATTTCTATTTGCAGTTCCTGTACTAGTAAAAGAGAATTCTTCTTCATTTTTTGATAAGAAAGTATATGTGGAAGAACCTACAGAAGCTACTCCTGTATTTGTATCTATTGCAAGTGCTTGATTTAATGATCCCCCTGTGAATAATTTTCCTATTGGAGTTGGAGTAGGCGAATTTTGATTGTTTGCTGTATTTATAGTTTTCTGAACTATAGGTGATTTCATTTGTTCAGAGTTTACTGTTCGTATTCGTACTGTATATATTCCATAGCCACTTATTGGAATATCTATAAAACTTGTGTCTTTTGTTGCAAAGATTTTTTCAAAAACTGGTCTACCGCTTGCATTGTGTTCTATTTCGTAATAGTTTAAATGCTCATAAATTGAATTTACTGCATTACCTTCTGAATCTATTCTTGTGCTTGTAGGGTGTTGCCATTGTACTCGTATAATTTTTGCAATACCAGCCACAGAAGTAGTATCTTCGGTACTTGCATTAATATCTTGTTTAAGTGATAAAGTGACAGATTTTGGTATAGGTACTTCTTCTGTATAAGACGGAAGTGATTTAATTGTTTGATCTTGTTGTAGTACATATCCTCTGTCAACTAAGTCGAATTTACTTGGTTCATATTTTATACCTGTTATTTCATATCTGCCCTTATTGGACTCATTAATACCAGTGACTAAATATTGTTTTGCAGAACCTGCATCAAGTGAGCCATCTGCTTTTATCTCTTTTATTGCCCAAGGCATGTCTTGTGCTGGAGCAGCGCTAAATGCGCTTGATACTTGTATTGCAGTTACAGAACTTCCTGTGCTTGAAATAGTTTTAGTTTCAACTCTACTATTTGGATTCCAGTTTAATACTAATACATTCCCACTATCATCCACTGCATTTGAAGCCTCTGCACTTGTATCAATAGTTACTAAACTACCACCAACTGTTGCCGATGGAATATAGTCGCCTCTTATATATGCAACACTATTAATTGTTGCACTTTCTTGTCCAAGAAATGCTCCACCACTTGGAAATACAATTGAAAGTTCAAAAGTATTGCCACCGGATAGGTTTATTGCACTGTCGACGTTTATAACTGTAGTACTATTACTGCTAGAAGTTCTTCCGCTGAACCTTATATGGTCTCTATCTGCATCTTGTACATTTACTACGTCTCCCGGTTTTAGGAAGCCTCCATTATAACTAGTTTCGAAACTAATTCCTTCTGTTTCCATAATCTCGGAGAGAAGAGTCCACTTACCAAATCTATGTGCTTGTCCTTTTGATGTGCATCCAAACGCAACAATGTCTTTTGAAACTATCTTTCCAGTTTCAAGTATATTATTTGTATCTTCAACAATCTCGACTGCTTTTTTATACATAGCATCTGGATCATTCCATGTTACTCGTACTTGGTTACTTCTATATTGAGATTTTGTAGATGTATATGCAAATTTACCTGCGATTACATTTGCTTTTGAAAAAGTATATACAGGACTTTGAAATCTATTTTGAGAGAACTGTATTTCCCCATTTAACCAAAACATCATTCCTCTAAATACACTTGTAACATCTTTTAATACTTTTAAAGCTTCTGCTGCTTGTGCTAGATATAAATTACAAGTAAATCGAGGTTCTGTTCCTCCTTGTCCGTCGCTCACAAGTTCATCACAATATCTTGCAATTCTATAAAGTTCGTATTTGTCTATTTGTGTTGAATCAATATATTTACCAATTCCGTATCTATCGTTTGTTACTAAGTCATAAAATACCCATGCTGGGTTATCTGTATATACAGGCTGGTGATTTATATGTGCACCATTAAAAGTTGCTTTGTCTCCTCGAAAGTTTCCGTCCCATTGTTGGTATGAATTTTCGTCTGCGCCTGAATTTACATTTCTGTCATATCCTGCAATGCTTCTATTTCCTTCAGTTCGTGGAAAATAGTTTGTAGGTACTTGTAATAATCTTCCTCGTACTTCATATCCACGAGTAGGTAACTTACCAAAAGATTGTGCATCAAATATAAGTGCACCATAAGCGGATAACGGGTATGAAAGTTTGTCGTCTACTATTGCTTCGATTGAAGTAAGAGTACAAGGATTTGTATGATCGTAGTCGCCATGTCGTGCATTTGTTGGATTGACTCGTTCTATTTTTACTTGAAAGTCTGAGAAAGGTTGGAATTCCTCCATATTAATTGTAAAACTTTCAATAAAGGGTGCTTTTGTTTCTGCTTGAATAAACCCAGTATTTATCCCATGTCTCCCTTCAAAGTTTGATGTTCTACTACCAGCTGGGCGAGCACTAATTTGTGCATTTGTTGGCCCGAATACTTGAAC
>Ga0115008_10005887_pt1 | contig 10116 bp, 9 predicted proteins | sample FraStrMetagenome_FD_87164 | JGI IMG/M metagenome (GOLD analysis project Ga0115008, IMG submission 87164) | Marine eukaryotic phytoplankton communities from Arctic Ocean - Fram Strait ARC3M Metagenome | ecosystem: Environmental > Aquatic > Marine > Oceanic | place: Fram Strait | collected 2012-06-18
ACGTACATGCTAAATATTTGGTACAAGAAAGGCTCCTCTTAAGCCGGACGTGACAAAGGTAGTGAATGACCTCTGACAAATTGAGAACCCGATATGAAATAGATTCCTGCTGTTTAAGTCAAATGACTCTGTTCTTCAATTGGTGACTTTTTTCTCAAACAGCAGCAGCATTGTCTGCTTGATACCATCAATATGAACTTTGAATCCAAGATTTCGCACACATCATAATTAAGGCTGTCAATAAATGAGAAATTTAGTTAAAGAAAATAAAGTAAGAATGAATACCTCATTGTGCAAAATGAGAACCTCATACATTATTGAAATAAATTTTTCACTGCTGTGAGAAACTTCGGGCACTTCCATTTGGTTGATATGATGATGGTTGCGATCATGTCAAAGTCTTTCGCCAATGAAAAGAAAAATTGCGTACTGCATTGATAATTATATCGGATACTTACTATTCCCAAGCAGAGAATTGAAATTGTTTGTTCTTTGAGCCTACTTTTTCTGGAACTTTACAAAATATATATTGTGTGGTTCTCATTCGATTTTAATGATGATAAAAAAATTCAGTGAAAAACTTTCATGTTATTGTTTTATACGTTCGAAGCATAAATAATTATTTTATCATATGTAAATACGCCATTTTCTATTCGCTTATGCGCATGCCCTAATTTACTTCAATATTTCAGAGAAGAGAACTTTCATCAAAAAAATTTCGAACTTTTAAGACTTGGTTTACTGACATATTAATCAAAAACCTTGTACTGCCCAATAAGCAAAACAAATATCTAGAAAATTAAAAAGATAGATTGCGAATGGAAAAACATAAAAGACTACTGTCTTTTGGTGTTCGATCCTTAAAGATACAGTGGCACAGTCATAACTGCCTCAATCCAAGGTTCAATAATAACTCGAGTGAGCAAATAAAAAATAACTGCCAAAAATATGGATATAGGGAGGGCTGGTAGGGCAGCTTTATAAATAGAGAGAATAATCAATGTTGCGCCCATACCTGCTAAAATACACAACATGCAAGCAGCAAATGTAGTAAAGCTGTACATGGCTGCTTTTGCAACAAGGACTGAATAGAAAATAAAATCGCCCTGTGTGAAAAAAGATTAAAAAGCATGACATCAGAATTGATGTTTAGACCTAAGAAATAGATCTCATTAGATTTGAATATTACTTACCAGACCAAGTTTGATAGAATTGCTTACACGCATATCTTCTTCGTCTTCCTCGTCATAGGACAGCTCTTGCATAACCTTACCCCTTCTATCTACAAGCAGAGTTCTTCGTAGTTCACCACTTCTATCATAAATAAGATACTTAGGAGTAGATTGTGATCCCATGATTTCAATTCTACCACCACTTTCAGGCATTACAACTTGAACTTTTTCATTCAGTTCGGCTGGTGTATATTCTCTAGCTTCGTATTCATTAAGTAATGGAGAAGATATCGTCTCATCTTGTTGCTGTAATGAAGATAGTAGTGGCAACTTATAAACCTTTGCGATCGCAAAAGGTACAATGATAATTCGTTCCGGAGAAATCGATTGAGCTGAGATTTCAGTAACTGTTGGAGGAGTTGAGTATTGACTAACAGTTGATGTATTAGATATATTTGATGGAGAATTTCTCACAGGGGTTGAAGGAGACTTGTTATTCGAGCGCTTGCTATTAGAAGTAGGTGAAGAAGGTGCAGATACAGTTACCGTTTGGCTTGTATCTTCGTTATTGTCGCAAGTATTATTGCTTCTTCTCCCATTACTGTTACTGCTATTTCCAGTCCTTCTCACGCGTCTCTCAGCTCCAGGAGGTAGCTGTGCTTCATATAGTAGTCCTGGCATATCTGGTGCATCTTCTTGTTGCATCAGTCCAACTAAAGCTTTCAATGGCCCACATGGTGATAAAACAGCGCATAAGTCATACAATGCAAGAAAAACTAACAAGGTCCACGTCGTCCATGGATCAAAATGAGCAAGCTGCCAAGCCAGAATAACTGATGTTAGGACAAGATATCCCTGTGTAACGTAGGTAGGAATCCCTTTCTGGTAGAAAATGGCAATGATTCCAACAATCGCAAAGTTGATGATAAAGGCGTAAAATGTAACGACATCTATCGGTATCCTGTATTTCTCAATGGCCACATCTAAAACAGTCATTCCAATAAATCCCAAAAGAGATGCAGATGAAAGGATCATATACCCAATTAGACATTTCATAAAACGGAATTTGTATAGGAGGACAATAAGGAAAGTGACGCCACCAATAAAAGATACAATTATAAAACTGTTTCCAATACTGTAGATGAGGTTGGTTCCAGTGCTTTGCTGTGAACTTGCTGAAGAATCAGTTTTGAAATATGTATAAAATTCAGCCAGTTGTTGTTCACCTTGTTGCAATGTTTGCTCTGTATTGATGAACACTACAGCCAAAGCTGCCAATATCATTGTGATAGACACTGTATTTTAGAATCATTACAGGATCCGGAAAAGCGCGGGTGAGTGAATTTCAAAATGCTTGACCAATTTAGTGTTATAAAGTGAAAGGAGAATTATTTACCTGGCACAATCATTGCATGAAAAGATGAAGCGCTGTACAGAACTTCAGAGAAAGAAAAGTCCATAACTGGAGCGTCCGATTCATGTTCAAAGCTTGTTCGTTGAGAACCCGCATCATCTGAAGTGTGAGATGGTTGAAGCTGATATGGGCTTACAGGTTGTGCTGTGTTATCGTCGTTGCTTGACTCTGGGTCATTTTGCATCTTTCAACCTTTGTTAGGCTTACTTGTGCTCCTTGTCTTTGAGGAAAGTTTTCTCGTGCGCAAGATTCGACACTTCCTGAGTCGAACTGTTTTTAATACTTAAGTGAACTATTTTACCGTTAAGAATTTTAATTTTAATCAAATTTGAACTGAATCGATTGAATTAGTTTTATTTAAGATAATCACATGAATATATAGGAACTAGTTTCCTAAATATTTGATTTTAAATCCTCTAACAATTTTTGCCAAAAAATCTGACAGCAGCTGTAAAATTTTATCCCTGCTCACCACATGTTTGGTTCAACTAAATAAGTTGAGCACACGTCTTTCCATCTTGGAATGATGTCATGCGAACTTTGAAGTGCTGTGTGCATAATTAATTAATGCACACAAAAATCATGTAAATTTTTCTAAAGGTTGTACAGTATAGTATGATCATGATTTTCCGAATGTTCTTTTCCATCTTCCGAATCTCTTGAACACATGAAAGAGCTCGCGATGATGTCACTTCTTTATCTTTTTTTTTTTCATAATTCCGGAAAATAATTGAACTTCTGGTCCATCAAACATCCTTTACATCAAGAATTCATTGATCCAAAGATTCGAGGAACACAAAAATTCAATCCGAAAAGGAATAACAAAAGGCTAGGAGATAAACTTATTTTGCCATCGAAAATGAAGTTTTTCGCGCTCCATACAAACTTATTTTCCATTCTTCTGGTCATTCATATGTATACTAATAATGCATTTGTTCCGAACTTGAGGTGTTCAACGAAACATTTTTCCTATTCAAAACACAAAAATGATAATAGGAAATTGAAGATGTCTTCAAAATCCTCTAACAGTATGAATTTCGACGAAATGAAATCATTTGAGACACGCTTGCAAAGAATTGAAAAAAGTGCAAGTGAGTGTATTGAAATCTTTTATGAACCGCACCTACGAAGTTTTTCTGTGTTTCCAGGCCTATCCGATGTAAGTTCAAGCATGGATATGATAAACGCTTCTCCAAAGGGTTTAGGTATCTATTTCTGCCGTAAAATATTAATCGCACATTTCTCATTTTTGTCCTGTCTTTGTTCTAGCGTGTTTCAATCACAAGTACATGCTTTGCATTACAAGCTATTTTTTTATCGGGAGATCGTTCAATTTATGATTCAATTGTGGATTACAATTTGGAATCAAGAAAGTCCCCCAAATTAACATCTGATAGAAAAAAAATATCAATACACAGTGTCTTTGAGACAGTACTCCTAGCAGATTGGAGAGAAGAAGATTTATTTCAAGTACCATTACTTCTGTACACACTTTTAAGCGTTGATGAAAAACGAATCATTTTGAGTGAAGATAACGTAAATTGGGATGAGCGCATGACGTATAAAGTAAGAGATAGATAATCTGATTTCAATTTTTTGTTTTTATGCTACTTGAAGAGAATGTTAGACAGCTCACCTTTTCTATCAATGCTTATGATATAGGTTTCCAAATTGATTTCTAGTGTGCTTGCAGCACGACCATCAAGGCGACTCGGTCAAAATCAAATTTATTCTGATTACATAATGTTTCTATTAGCGAAAGCAACATCAGCTCTGCAAGACGCTACAAAAATCGATTTGGAACCAATATCTGAAGCAGCTAAAACTGACTTAAAAGTAGCCAAAGAGTACATTCATGATGAAAAAAATATTTCATCCGCACTTGGAAATCTACCATCAAAAGCCGTACCTGTTGGGTCCCAGTCTGAGGTAGCTATCGCATTGGCAAGGTCAGTTAATTTTATTTTTGTGTCATTCAATTTGGACTTTGCTCACATTTTTAAGCAACAACAACGCATTGCGTGTGCCACAAAATCATATCAGAACCTCCGAAGTTAGTTTTAACGAAGTGTGTCGCCAATTGGCCTATCGTTTGTCAGGTGATCGCACTGAGTTTGATGCTATTCGCTTGGCGTATTCCCTCCTAACGTATGTTACTTCAACTAAATCTTTGAGTGGCACCGCTGGGAGAGAGGCAATACCAGGAGAAACAGGAATTCCCCTAGAAGGGACAGCAACACCTCCAATCAATCAAAAGTTAGTACGATCGGCCTTAGATGCGTTCTTTTTAGAGCAAAATTCAGATGGAATGTGGGATAAAGGTACTTCCTATATCAAATATCAAATTTCATTTTTCATTATTTTCTGAGGCTATACTCAACATCAAAGTTTTTTCATCAACTTGGTAGGTCAACCTATTTACCAGTCGTTTCGAAAAACAGGCCGTAATGTTGGAAATGCTTTCGTATTTGCATTAGACACTCTTGGATCACTTCTCATTGCGCTCCCCGCTGAATCTTTTCGTCCTCACATGGATAAACTTGAACGAACACTTTCTTGGATTGAGACTCATCAACTTGTGGAGGTTGTATCAGATTTTTGTGATCCTCAATCAGGACAGTGCTATGGTCGTGCAGTAAGGGGTTGGGCAAGTCCACATTTACAAAGCAGCAAATCAGATGGAGGGCCGAGAGCTTGGAGCACAGTTCAAACGTTGATGTGTGTTGGAAGATTGAGGAAGGTTAGTACCCAATGAACGTTTTTCGTATCAAGTAAAAGTTGTATCATGTTCACATTTTAATGATCATTTTCCAGACTGTAAGACAGCTCATGTGCGAAGATGTATTACAAGAATTTGGCGGTGTACGGTTCAAGGATATGGATTTAGGTACAAATGGGAAGATGGGTAGTTGGAATAGATTACTAGACACAGATTTGGGCATAGATAGGACATTAAAAGAGGTACTGATGGAGAGAGTTCTCGTGCCATTTTCTCAAGGGGATATTCCAGGTTATGGAGCAGCTTATTCAACTATTTTGTTTGGTCCTCCGGTAAGTATATAGACCATATTTTTTATAGCTCTTAGTAATCGTTACTGATAATTTTTTTTCGTCTGTTGGCCTTCAATTCTCCATAAAGGGAACTGCAAAGGTGAGAAAGCAAAAGGTGATTCTGTTTCAAAATTGATTAATGAACTTCAATTCTCATAAAGCATATTTTATTATTTTTCTTTTACTTAACCTTTCAATCTCAATTAGACAACTGTTTGTGAAGCAGTCGCGCAATATATGGGTTGGGATTTTCTAGTTATAGATACATCTGCCTTTTTGGCGGATGGTCTTACTAATGTAGCAAATCGCATTCGCTACGTCTTTGAACGTCTCCAATCTCTTGAAAAATGTGTAATTCTATTTGACGAAATAGAAGAATTTTGTCTAGATCGAGAACTTCCAAATATTGGGATGGAATCGCGAATGTTAACAACAGCTATGTTAACAGCAATTAATGATTTGAGGCGTGCCAAACGCTCCATTTTTTTCCTCGCCACAAACAGATTGCGAGCATTTGACTCTGCGATCACAAGGCCTGGTCGCTTTGATATGCAACTCTTTGTAGGGACACCAAATCTGAACAGTAGGTGTATTCAATTTCAAAATAAATTGGATTCCATTGGAGTTGGATCTGACGATAGAGAAAATCGAGAGGCTGTTGAAGCAAAATATAGAACCTTTGTACAAGAGGCATGGGAAAAAGATGCAATGTTTATGAATTATTTAGAAGGGTTACAATTTGCTGCAGCATGTGCGAATGTTGTGGCTTCTGATTTGGAACTTTCAAAAGAGGCTATGAGTGACATTCTCAAATCACAATCAGCCGTGATGACAGTGAGGGGTTCTGCCAGGGCAGAATATTTAGCTTCTATGGAAATGTCAAGATTATAAGAAAAGGAAAGTTTTTAATTTTATTGAAAAGCAGATACATGGAATAGATAAGAGGATTCAAGCAATTATGGTGAAGAAAACGTGCTCAATATTAAAAAAATTTAATAAGAAGATCGTCTTAACTTTGACTGCAAAGAAGTCAAGAATGAAGGATGTCTTTTGAATTCTTTCATGATCATGATTAGTTATGGAATCCTAAATCGAAAAAAAATGACGCTTACTTCTTGCTTTGTAATTGCTAGTGAGAAAGTGAAAAAGGAAGTTATCAAACAATCACATTTGTGTCTTAAGTCACGTTTATCAATAAGGTTTTTGAATTAATTTTATTCAATGATAAATGCTTATATATTTGAGATTTAATGAACATAAATATTGTAAATTCTTGCCTGCTGTTAAAAGATAATATATTTCGATAATTCCAACCCTTGAGACCATCCTAAATGATTAAATATTTTCAAACAAGCATATCCTGAAAAAACAGGAACAACAAAGTTATCATCAATAGAGAGTGGAGGGAGGGGAATTCCGCACCATTTACTTGGTAATGTTACCGCTGGCGTTGGGACAGCCAAATCTGCGAATGATCCTGCGGCGCCTAAAGCAAGAGATGCTAGGATTATTGCTGTTTTCCCGCCTGGTACACCTTCTGCTCCCCACTTCGCTATTGATAGCACTCGGTAATTGAATGGAAAGCATACCAATGCTCCACCTAATTTGGTTCGTTTGAGACTATGTTAATGATTTCATTTTATTTGTGTCATTGTTAATAATTACATAAAGAGGAAGGCACTTACCTAAAAAGCCTAGTAAACCTTTGTTTCTTCCAATACCAAAGAAACCGCTGTAAATCAAAGTTCCAATAAAAAAAAGTCGAATTAGCGTCATACTTTAAAAACCAATGAGCCTTGAATTTGTTCGTGCACTTACTTCTCAATGCGGGACCAGTATACATCCCTAGTCTTCCTACCGAAATAACTTGCTGTAGGATCCGCCAATGCCAGCTGAAAAATGCCTAAAGTAGTTGCAGTCTTTGGGAACAAATATGAAGACGTGGTTACACCAGTAAAGTAATAAAGTGACCCAGTAAATTTTCCTTCCATTTCATGCTTGCGTAGTGATGAACCTAGAACCGCATGCATTGCCTTATTCATCCAACCAAATCCTTTCCTGTATCTACATGATTCTACGATGACGGAACAAGAGTTGATTGCATACATGATGGGTAGGAAATATTTGCGCGGAAGTGCATGGTTCAGGGAGGCGAATCCTGCACCAAAAATGACATGAACTAGCTTTCGCTTGATGTTGAGACTGTTTCGATTCTTTTGACAAAGCATATTTTGATTCAATCGTGAGCGGTATAATAAATGATGAATGCTTGGTCAGTATTCGAAAATGTGCAGCATTTATTGCAAAAGAATTATGATAGAGTTTGAAAAATTAGAACTTGTCTTACCTTGAGCTTTTTGGCAATGCCGAGAGCAGAGCCACTATTATCAAGCGTTTTTTTTCGTCGAAATAAGCGCTTCTTCTTTTTCAAATTTGTTACTGCAGTGCTCTCATCATTTATTATCTCATCACACACTTGATTTTCTACACTTTCTGTCTCTTTCGTTGTATCATTGCTCGCAACTAGTTCAGTAGAATCTATCGGTATTGTTGGAGGGTCTTGAACACCAATTACATCATATAATGCATCCGTATTATCTTTCATTTCTTCCTTTTCTACCGCATCATTTCGAGGTGGACGTGTGTTAAGACTCCCGCCTGCACTGACAACATTATGACTTGGTGGTAAGTTGGGAGATATGGGAGGGTCTTTGTGCAGTACTAGTGGATACGTGAGTGATGGATATCTTCTTCCCGGTAAATTTGCCGAGACTTCTTCATTGAACAAGAAATATGTGAGGAGGAATGTTGATGCAAAACGTCCCATTACAGTATGCCTTTTGGTTGCTAAGTCTGGTTTAGGTTATTCCCTATTCGGTTCCGAATTGCTTGTATGAGGAGCTTTACTTGGATCACGAGGTCTCTGTCAGTTGAAATTGCAACAGTATGTTTCCCTCCGGCAAATTGTATTGTGACCAATATTCAAATACATTGCCAAATTTCACGCAGCGTGTCTGGAATAATCTTCAACTCACCTTTAGTTAAACATTTTAAAAATTACTTAGGTTTGAATCAAAAAAGAACATCCGTTCACATAGGTACAGCATGAATAGATTAGGAGTGACTTACAGGATTCTAAACCTTCTCTACGGTCCCATTTTTTTGAGGCATATGTTCACACTTGCTATCCGTAATGGATTAAACACCATAAAAGATAGTATGTTTTACACATGACTTCTACATAGCACATTGATTGGAAGATAACATATGTAGAGCTCTTTAAAGATCAGAACAATGTAGGAAGTACATAGAAGTTAAAATAGTTAATTAATGAGCATCTGTCGTAGAAGTGTTCATAAAGTTTGCAACAATCTTTGTCATTGCAAACTTGCATTACGTATGACAACGAGGGTTCAACAAAAGTTCGGATTTTTTGAAACGTATGCAAAGGAACATCCATGACAATGCGTTGCGCTCTCCGGATTGCACGTACCATAAATAGTAGAAAATTATTCGTTTTGTCATTGAACCAACAATCTTATGGATGCTACGTATATATATAAAGATGGACATCTACGCTGCTGTTATGTAAATTAGTGAAAAGGATAGAGAAGCGGTAGTGAACAGCATGTTTTGATACGATTTTTCTCCTTTCGTATTCCAAATTGATTTTCTTGTATTTGTTACGAGTGCGACACCAATTTTCTCTAAAACTGAAAGGCCAAATTTCAGAACACGACTGCACAATGAAGACTACATACTTCAAAAAAAGGCTATTGTTGAACGTATTTGGATCCATAGGAACTGCAAATCAAAATTTTAAAAGAGCTTTTCCATTACATTTGCAAAAAAGGAATTCTTGAATATCATCATTTTATTCATCGCAAAAATAAAGTTTCGCAGCGGTAAAAAAAGAGAAATAAGTGAAAGCCAATAACAAATATCAACTGAATCTATTAACACATTGGTATACATTAGGACGAGTGCTCATATAGAGTTAAAATGGTATTCAGGTAGAGGGGTAGCACTGATACATTCTGGCATGATTGTAAGGGGGGTGAAAGGTTTCACTTTTTTCGGAACTTTGTCCACAAATTCTTTCTAATTAGAATGTCCCTTGAAAAAACTGTGTTACTAGTACTTTTAGAGCACAAAATTGTGTCTTGGATTAATAGAGATAGTGCCCCCCTACATGAGAGTAATGGCAATAATGCAAGTAACCCAGGAAGAAAAAGAGAATAAATGCAGGATCTTCTTAAAATACTGCTCGAAAGAAACAATCAAAAAATCAAGAAAGGTGACTCAGAATGGAAAAAACAAAAAGGCATCCAGCAGGCTACATCTTCCATAAAATATGAACATCATAATTTAATTCCTATGATATTCATGGATTCAAAATAATAATAAAAATGATGTTATGTTAAAGTTATATAATAATAATAAACAAATTTTTATTTTACATGAAAACTATACAATATA
>Ga0115008_10005895_pt1 | contig 10110 bp, 10 predicted proteins | sample FraStrMetagenome_FD_87164 | JGI IMG/M metagenome (GOLD analysis project Ga0115008, IMG submission 87164) | Marine eukaryotic phytoplankton communities from Arctic Ocean - Fram Strait ARC3M Metagenome | ecosystem: Environmental > Aquatic > Marine > Oceanic | place: Fram Strait | collected...
CACAAGAAGCAGGAAACATAACTCCTGCGAGCTCTACGGATCACAAAAGGAAAGGAGCTTATGCCTTATTCAAGAAAAGGTTCAAAGTTGCGCTAGGTTGTATGGCGATAAGGACTCAGACTGTACTTGGGAGAGATTCTACCAATTTAGGTAGGGAAGATCGTTTGTACGCTGCAACATCAGTAATGCCACCTGGTGATTTACAATTCATATACATAAACCTACATTCGCTATCGTATGCAGCCTAATAAACATATGTTAGAAATTATTGGATGGAATTCTGATCAAGATAGTCATTCGGCTAATGCATTAATAAATAATGTCTAACATATGTTTATTAGGCTGCATGCGATAGCGAATGTAGGTTTATGTATATGAATTGTAAATCACCAGATGGCATTACTGATGTTGCAGCGTACAAATGGTCTTCCCTACCTAAATTGGTAGATTCTCTCCCACGTACACTGCTTCGCGATTCGCGACGCATACATCCGGCCTAAAAGTCTCTACTAAAAATATTGAGTATTGAGTGAGAATGGATTCTGATTGTTACCAATAACCCGTACGGGTCACGTACACTTTAGAACAGTGTGCGAACTTTGTTCTGCACCAGTCGATGATTCTTCCTTTGGTCTTTACTAGTCCTCTTTCTCCAAAAATCCAACACATCCACATCCTCATCCCCGGTCCATTCACTCACCTTCGGAACTCGGAACCCTATCCTCTTCGTCCTCGTCCAAAGAAAGAGAAAAAGGAGTGAGAACGGACGGAGCGAGTACATGGAATACACGAAAAATTGGAATATAACTAGAGACACACAACTTGACAATTAAGCACTCGAATTGAAGATGACTGCCGAACCAAGCGGCTCACACAACCAAATTGTGCCCATGGTGACGCAATCGCAAAGCCCAATGTCCGTCCTTTCCAACAAAGAAATTGGAAATGTTCCACAGTACGTACTCCCACCACTGAAGGCGTTGCCTGCGGACTATATGCAGATTGAAACGTTTGTAAAAACTGCCATTTTTACCAAGCAAAATACTTGTCCAAGTGGAAGAGGATCTAATAATACCAGAAGCCAACATTATAGGGCGATTGTGGAAAATTTACGTGCATCTCCTGCCCAGACGGACCTTCCATTGCTGTATAAGGTTCTTCGTGCCTTTCAAGGTGGTCAGGTCTTGGCTACGATCTTTAGTAACTTTCAAATGCATAATAATTTGATTCATTCCATTCTCAAGTTGGATGTTTTGCCTATATATTACATGCGACAAAATAACGAAAATGATAAAGTTTGGTTGGACGACATATTGGATTGTTACTATCATCTGTTGGTTGCAATATGTAGCGCTAATTCAACTTTTATACATCCCGTCTTTGAAGTTTTGATAAAGCATATTCTTTTTATTATTCGAGAACCAGGAGTTTCCTTATCATTCGGATCGGCAGATCAAAGTGATGAAAAATCTCTTGCAGCTCAAAGGAAGGTGAATAAAGTTCATGCTGTGATACAAAAGGTCGTTTTATTGGTGCCTAAAGCCAAGATGGAATTGTTTCCCTCGATTTCTTCTCGTTATCCTTTCATGGGTCACCCAATTCATGTGGTGAAGAATTATTTTTTGTTAATATTCCAGTTTTGGGAATATAACGATTTCATGCGAGAAGAATTATTTCAATTAATCCTTAAAAAGTGTTTAGCAATGGATGTAGAGATACGGATTGAGGACAACGGCAATGTCATCTTAGATCCTGAGTCCTTAACAGAAGACAAATGTGCTCATCTTGGTGAAAAGGAATTTGCTGAGGAATTGAAGAAAGCGAAATCTGTGAAAGACATTGCTAATAAGCTTGATGCATGTATATTTTTCCTCATGGCATTTTTGGATCAACAAGACCCTCTATTTTATCAAACACATATGAGTCCTTTCATTCCAACACTGCTTGAAGTGCACAAAAGCAAATTCGTGCAATTTTCTTTTTGGTTTATGATGGAGAATGATTCTAGAATTGAGGTAAGTCTACTGAACTGGTTTCGTGTTGTAGATCATGCCTCTCTTCATAATTTGTGACATTTTTCTTTTTTGTTAGAGCAACCATGTTCCACTTTACCGACAGTTTATTTCAGAACTTATACAGATTATATACAGTACAATAAGCGCTGAAATCACTGTCATATCAGATTCCACGATTATGTCAACCGCTTCTTATTTAGCGAGTTTCTGCTCGCGTGCTGAATTTGTTGATGTTGAGAGGTCAGTGCAAACGATATCAAGGTGTCTTAATTAATTTTTCACTTATTCGTTTTAGCATTTGCGAGGTACTGGTTGGTCTTCTGAACTGGGCAGCGTTTTACATAAAACAAGAGAGTTACAGTAGGAACAGATTATTTTATTCGGTCACTCAAGCAATCTTTTACATTATGTGCTATAGAGGGAATGAAGTCTTAATGTACCAATCAAAAGGAGACGTTGATGATTCCTATTCGATAAGCCCATTGAGATTTCACGATCTATTTTCGAACGAAAGATTGAATCCGCTGCAACATTGTTTGAGCACTGTTCGTGATGAGTTCCAAAAAATTGGTCATCACTATGGTCTAATTCCATCAGGTGTATCATCCGTGACAAAATCAAATAAGAGGAAAAGAGCAATACAAATATCCTCGGTTGGCGCAACAACATTCCGGAACCAACAACTAGGGGGGATAAGGTCGCAACAAGGCGCCGTCTCCAATCCTTTGGATTCATTTTTCCCATTTGACCCATATCTTCTTCATGACAGCAGTACGTGGATTAAGCAATATCGGTTGTGGGATAATTTTATTCCTGACTCCGACGGTGGTAGCGAAGAAAATGAGGAAATGGATCAGAACGATAATCTGTCAGTTGAAGATGACAATTCTATCACCTCTGCGTCATCTTTGGGTTCCTGTGATAGTTCGACAATTGGTTCAATGATGGACACAAATGCGACCAAAGACAAAAGTAACATACTCTGTGAAATACCAGACGATCGCTGGAGAAGAATGTCTATAGAAAGTGAAGGAAGTTGGTAACAATGACTGACTTCGCTGTCAGTGTTTTACTGATTTATGTTAACAATTTTTTGTCGACTCAATGATCTTTTTGATTAAGATTTGACGCAAAATAAACCTAAGAAAAATTTCTTGATGCGCTACTAAATTACACCACAACTCTTTCTCTCCTAAAAGATATGCATAATTCTTTACACATTGTGGCACGTAAACTGACCAAACAACCGTAAAAATACGATGGAAGGAAACAAAAAGAGCAGAGTTGACGCATTCTTAAATTAAAATGAACATGTTTCCATGTAGATAATGTAAGTATTTCAGAACAAGAACTATTATTTGTGAGCATTTTTTAAGGATTGGCAAGACCTATATTCTCGACATTGCCTTTTCGGATTTTGAAACAGTTCTAATTATAAAGTCGTTTATAATAGATGGCCACGATTGAAGATCAGTCATGCCTTGAGCAACTCGAACATCTGCGTGAGAAATAATATTTGAAAGAATATCTGCCGTACTAACTGGATGCACAAAATCATCACAATCCCATGCCAAAATTAACACTTCGACTCCCTCTAATGCTTTCTGAATTGATTCCTTCGATGGGAAGTTGGATTGGGCAGCACCACACATGACATTTTCATAAGATTCAGGTTGAATGTTATGTTTCGTTTCTACAGGAACATGTCCAGGAAATAGTGTTCTACCTTTCCGTATTAAATTTACATTATATGACCTCTTTGCAGCCGACATGAGTCGTTTGCTCCGTTCCAATCTCTCACCGTAGCAGCTCGGAGGAATCACAAGAATAATTCCCGCAAGATGACATCCCTCTAAAGTGTTACAATGCAACTCGTCCGCGCATTCTTTCATGGCTACGATAGCATGCAATGCCGATGCCGCACCCATCGACGAACCTCCCAACACCAAGTTCAACGGACAATGATTCGAAACAATCGCATTTCTCAACGCCTTTTCTGCAACAAAAAGCATATCTAAGCCCAACTGCCGCCAAGAGCATTGCAACGGCGACGTAGCAGCTGACGCACTGCCATGTCCTCTCGCAAAATAACGCCAAACATCCACATCCAACGACTTGTTTTCAAGTTCAGTCTCCATAGTATCCCAAAAATTCCAAATTTTTTCACTGTCTTCATTCGAAAATCCACTATTTAATCCATGTCCCCATATTACAAGCGCTTTGCGTGATGTGTCCGCACCATTTTTCGCAATACATGTACTCTGATTGTCCTGTAGTAGGGTGTCACTGTCACTCAACTGGTCTCGTTGCGGAAACTCATAGATTCGAGCCAGCGTTTCCAAATTTTCACTCACTGTCAAGAAAATTTCCTTCATTCGCTTAATTGCAATAGCCTGAATAGTAATATTCAATGTGTGTTGTGATGACAAATGAATGATGAAAGAGCCACTGCCAATAGATTCTTTCACCTTCACCTTTCAACTGTATCCACCCCACTACACCTACAGATCCCGGGTGTTCCTATTATCAATGTTCGCAGGATGACGTATTTGGCGACGAAATAAATTGTTGAAACCTACCAAACACGTCTTACACGTGAACGTACACGTACTCGTTCGCGGCAATGGCGCAAAGAGCTAGGCGCATATGTACGAGTACTCGAGTACGCAACGCAAACCATCAAAATGTATTCCTTTTCCTCGTCACTGGTTTTGTTGTAAATGCAATTACGTTGGTCATTATCACTTCAATCCCTTTTAAAAATATACAAGAATTACATCATGGCTCCTGCATCTACTACCGATCTAATTTTATTTGCCGTAACTTCCGCGGCTGCAATCTTTATGAAGAAGAAGATGGATGCTTCCTGTGAGGATGTTACGGTTGCTCCGGCTGCGGGATTGAAAAACTCTGGTGCGTAGTGAGCATTGTGTAGGATTGTTTGTTTATGTGTGTAGGTGGTTATTGTGAATAGCTGGTTTGAATTTGGATTTGGATTTGAATGTTATGCTGATGAATATGCAGTATCTAACTTCCAAATGCTCTCTTGCAATTTATATAAAAATATGCAGCGTTTGTGTTCGTCAAGCCTCATGCAAACACTGCTGCTACGCAAGCTCTCGTGCAGGAAAAACTCCTAAGTTCTGGATTGACCATTCTATCGGAATCGAATATTTCTGGACCTGAAATTGACTCGAAGAAATTGATTGATCAGCATTACTATGCCATTGCTAGTAAGGCCACTATTTTGCCTGCAAGTGAGATTCCTGTACCCCCTGAGAAATTCGAGAGTGCATTTGATGAGAAATGGAATGAAGTTCTTGCTGCAGGAAAAGCTTGCAATGCAATGGAAGCCTGTGAGAAATTTGGTTGTACCGCGGACGAATTGAATGCTGCTTGGGGAAATGCTAAGGTTAGCAAGTTCGGAGGTGGATTTTATTGCGGATTGGTGACCTTGAACGGAATGAGTCTCTACGTATTTAATGCTTTCTTTATGTCAATGCGATCGAAATTTGTAGGCACTGACGACTCTATTCATTGCTATGAGGTAGAATGGGATCCTTCTGTTTTGTCTTGGTCTTCGTTCCGTAACGAACTTTTGGGGCCCACCGATCCAGCAGCTGCTCCGGCAGGCTCTATCAGAAAAACTATTCTGGAGAAGTGGGAAGAACTCGGTCTATCCGCTGAGCCAAACAAGGGTGATAATGGTGTCCATGCTAGTGCGTCTCCATTTGAAGGACTTGCCGAGAAGAACAATTGGCTTGAAAGAGATATTGCTGCGGATCCCTTTGGTGCAGCTCTTCTTGCGAAGGGTCTTTCCTTAGAAACCATTAAGGAATGGTCAGTTGATCCCCGAGTCGAGCTCCCTGGAGGCGAAGGTAAAGGAAGTGTGTTTGACGCCTTAGAAGATATGGATGTTGATGACTGCGCGGCTAAGCTATCGGAACTCAATGAGATTAATGCCGGAGTCCTTTAATTTGGTCATTTCTATTCACCCTTGGAAAATTGACTACAGTGAATATCTATATCCTAAGATTTAATTGAGTAACTTTTGTTTGTTTAGTACATAAACAATCGACCTAGGAACGTCAAGAGTTTTGGAAATATATGGAGTCACTATTTCACGATACTTCGAGAAAGGTCTGACGGCTTGTCGAATTAGCGACGTTTTTTCCACTTTTCGGTAGCCTTCGGGAGAACATTCTATAATGCACATCCATTCTTTTTGACAAGTACCTTTATTTTCATCGTATGTCTTTCGCTGAGGCTGTCCACCTTAAAAACGCGTGAACCAAATGAGGAACAGTCAGAAAAGGTGAAAGTTACGCTCACAGAGAAAATTGATCAGGAATTCGTGTCTGCTAAAAAGTTATCTTACAAAAGAAACTACAAATTTGTAGAACAACTTTTGTTCTAGGACTACCTTTACATCTCAAGACTAGCTCTAAGTCTTAAGGCTATTCATCGTTAGATTAAAAGCTTGCAACCGGTTTCGACAGAATTCTTGGAGTTCTATTTCTATGTTTGAATGTGGCCCAGCTTTGCCAACGGCATGTTCATCACTCAAAACTGTAGGAGTGCTTGATAAAAGTTCATCAGGTGTGCTATCACCAAGTAATTCCCTAAGGAATAACAAACGATTCGAAATTAATATTGGACGAAACAAACATCTCAATCGTAGACATACCTTAGCACCCTATCTTGTGTCCTCCCTGAGCTAAGAATCTCAATTTTTTTACGTGTTGACTCTCGAAGAATCGGTTTGAAAAAATTAAACAATGTATGAAACCACTTGGGAGCGTTAATGATAAGCGTTTTAAACGATCTTGATGGATAATGGCTGCTCATTAGAGATACAAATTTGGAAGCAAAATCAATTTTTGATCTCTGTCGAATAATTCCCAGATTAATACCTGTCATATCAATGATCGAAGTCATAACACAATCCTCAAGGAACCCATCCTCATTGACCTTTGGAGGCGATACAAGTGACCAACAACATTCCAAAACATATACCATATGATTTACTAAATCATCATCGGTTACATTATTTTTGTTTTTCAGCTCAACATTGAACAACCCTGGCCTTTGTACCAATATCACGTTCCCAGCTGCGTCAAAACCGGGTATATAATGCGGAATCAACATTTTACATACATCAAAATTAGGATGAGGCTTGTTCAAAGTATTATCCACGTCATTTTCCTTTCTCCACTTGAGAGTTCCCTTATATGATTCTAAGGCAGCACGACGTTTGTCCTTATGCATTCTCAAAAATCGCGTCGGAATTCCATCCGGATCGGAATCGGCACCCGATGGTGGAGGAGGTAACACCACCTCGAGACCTGCCGCTTTTAAGACGAGCTCTATTTCGCTACCATCCACTTCTGCCTCCCCCTTGGTTGATATTTCTTCTGCACCTTCTTCTTTTTCATTAATAACGGCAGTATCCATAGCTTCATCGGAGCCACCACGTTTCATATTCAGCACGAACGGTAAGGACGATGTCTCCATCGAGTGAGCTGTCAGGTGCACATTTTTTAAAAAGTCCAAGTCTGTAGCAGTGAAGGATGGCCCGCTTTCCGCCAGAATTAGTTTTGAACATATTTGCAGCTGGATGAATATCCGGATATTCATGTTTGTTTCTCTTCGATACGGTGTGTATGATAAGATACAGGGATGAAATGGGACGAATTATGAAATGGAATAAGCTTTTATCAATCGGTAGAGCTAGAGCTAGAGAGAGAGTAGGGAGGTGTGCGAAAGTTGTGATGTCATATATCGTAAAATTGTATCGTATCCGTATCGTGTATCGTCATATCGCGCCACCGCCCGTTGCGAATGCAGTATAAAGTCGCAAAGTTCGCATGATACATGTACTTCGATAAAACTTGGGATGATCTACAACTTTTACAAGAGTAGATGTCTAACAAAATACCTGTATTGTACCGGTATCTCAGTAAAAATATTGCTAAGCTGTATTTTACCCTCATACTTCAACCACGTGAATAAATGATACTCTGTTGTTCTAACTACGTTCACGTAATTTTGTTGCATCGTGGTGAAGTATTAGCGAGATCACAGATTGTATCAACATATTTCTAAAATACCGATCGTGTCTACAGCTTCGAATGGCAAATCTAAACTCCGACACATTTTTTGTAATATTTTGTAGAGTGCCTCACATACACTTCATGTCGGTTTCACCAGTTTCCGTGACCCTGTCTCTTATGAAATATTGAAGAAAAATTGTACATATTTTTTATCATCACATAACTTCAACAACAATTAGATACCAAGGATTTGACCTCTTCTGTCGCAACAACCACTAGAATACGTCTCATTATGCCGTCATTTTCTATTATTTCAAATTGTATAAACTGCTTCAAGGTATTCACAGATCTCTGCACTCTCATACATTTCAACTCCAGTATTTGGATCCACAAGAAATGGTACCTGAAACCTTCCTGTTTTGCTAATCATCTTATCACGATTCGCTGATCCTCGCGAACAACTCACAAGCTCATGAGGAAGACAAAGAGTTGAGAGCTTTTCGCGAACTGGGCGGACGAAAGGTGAACACTCGTAACTTCAATAAAATTCGAGCATGAGATAATGCTTTTATCATTGACATATTGTACGACGAAACAAACTTACCCCCAGAGCTGTACAGGTTTCATCTTCTCATTGTCGGGTCTTTTATTTTCGTCAGTTTTGCTGCCAGCAAAATCGCGAACAACTGCCGCCAAGCCGCTTGTAATAACTGAAAATGTTGAAAACGTAATAGGCCATAATGCCTTGCGGTCAAATTTGGTATCTGATGGACCATAGGTATTAAGCATATATTCGATTTGATCGTCACTTTCAAACATCTCAACACCATTGTTTGGATCGATCATGTACGGAACTGTTCGCCGCCCTGTTCGGGCAAATAATTCATCGGAAAAGCCAGCCCTAGCACCTGGACAGGGTCTGTACTCAACAGTTAAATCCAGCAAGTTCACCATTTCTCGCACTCGTCTACAGAACGGTGAAGCTTCATATTCGTATATAATTAGAGGCTTTTTGGGCCGGGGCGCATCTTGTAACACGGTACTGGAATCTCGTAACCGAATCGGACCAAGCTCGAGGGCATACTTTCCATCTTCCTCAGCAGCGAACAAGGATTCAATCTTCCATCCAAGAGTGAATGCCCCTGTTCCAAGACGTAGGCCCAAAGCTACTGAACTCTTCAGAAGAGATGGCAACTCAGACGATCGGGTAACCGAAAGAGGTTTCGGCTCCGGTATTTGAAATCCGTCCGGAATGGATACTTTAGGAGGCTGTTCCAACGCCTTGTTAAATTCACCCTTAACTGTGTCGAGAAAATTGTTGGCCTCCAGTGGTGATGGCAAAAATTGTTTGATTCTGTCTGGCAAAGGAACGAAACAGAAGGATGTTGGCACTGCCACGAAAATTAAGAACACTGAGGTGCGACGGATTATCATTTCTTAAACTTGAACCTGTTCCTTACAACAAAATAATTGTAGTAATATGTAGTGCTCTTTTGACAGAGAGAGAGACGAGCTCTTTTGGACAGGTATGATCAGTCAGCAACATAGTAACACCGTCATAATATAAGTCGTGCGTCAGATTTAAATGTTAAAAAATTTCTTACGGAGGGTTTTCCAAATTTGTTCAGTTGAGATTTGAGATGTTTTTGATTTATTTGGCGAATTTTGATGGCTAAATGTATTCAAGAAGACGTTAACGTCTCTCTTCAACGATAATACGATAATACCTGTAACCGGTAATGTTGTCAGACTTCATCTCTCCTATATCCATCCATCCGTAACCCTAAATATTTCTGGTCACAAACGTATCTGAATACGTCATCCAAATACGTGTGTGTTTAAAGAGAGAGAGAGAGAATACATGAATAAAATAAGACGTAATATATAGCCTTGTACCTGTTGAGGGGAAGTATGTTAAAGCTGTGGGTTTAGGCTGTCAAACCTAAAACAAACGTTTAACTTTAGTTGATGGTTTTCTTATTTTAATTTCCAATTTCTATAAAAAGAGTAAACTAGTTAAACTTCTCGTCAAACTTCTCGTC
>Ga0115008_10005899_pt1 | contig 10105 bp, 6 predicted proteins | sample FraStrMetagenome_FD_87164 | JGI IMG/M metagenome (GOLD analysis project Ga0115008, IMG submission 87164) | Marine eukaryotic phytoplankton communities from Arctic Ocean - Fram Strait ARC3M Metagenome | ecosystem: Environmental > Aquatic > Marine > Oceanic | place: Fram Strait | collected 2012-06-18
CAACAGAACAATATAAAATATTATAACACTTACGTTTGTATTTATTTTACTCTTTAAGATTTTGATAACTCTTACCATTCAAACTGGAACAGAAGAACCGGATAATAGTTATTCAATTCAACACATGACGCTGAGCCAGCGCCCTGTCTTATTCGCTCGTTTCAAGGTAGTTTGAGTATCCTGAGGGAACTGATCGACTTCGGATTTGAATTTCGCTTCGTAGGCTGCTTCTATACAACTCCAACATTCTGGCATAACCTCGCTTTGGCATTCAAGATTGTCAACTGGACTGTATTGAACTCGACCGCGTAGGGCGGACAAGAGGTGGGAGCAGTAAAGAGTGCTCGACTTATAACACTCTTTAGAATTGGTTGTTGGATTTGTTGTTTCTTTCGAAAACATGATACCATGCACTTTGAAAGGAGGAGTCCATGAGTCGATTCCAATAGATTTCTTTAAAGGAAGAATGTTAGAACCTTAACATTATTTATTTGAAAGGGGAAGTTTCTAGTAAAAACTCTTCATTTCATATCTTGTTGAAATTAGGGTAAGACGTTTGTGGTTAGGTTTGTCTAATTTTAAAGTTGCTAAAGAGACAACGTCGGGTAGGGTGAGAGATTGATGTTGACACAAACTATTCAATACTAAGTTAAATTGATACGGGGAGCAATTTGAAATTATTGTCCCCTTAGTGTACGTTACTTCGGTCATCGCTTCGAAACTGTATTCAATTACAAAATGTCGACTAGCTTCAATATACCGAGTTGAAGCTGTGTTTACTCAAAATATTAAGAAGTTACTTGAATGTACTCTCCAAAGGTTTGAAGAGCGCTTTGCTGAGCTTCGTGAATGGCGTTTTCAACTGCTGCAGTACCTCCGACATTTTCTAAAGCAGAGCATAACATCATTTTCTCAAGATCTTGTTGAGCCAACACAGCTAGGAGATTCTCATGCTCGCTCATCAGTTCTTGATATTGTCGCCGTTCCCCCTCTATGGCGCGCTTGAGCCCTTGCACTTTATCATGCATATCTTCTGCACGACTATTTACCCCATTTGGTGATCCATTATCACTATTTCTAAGATCTCGGGAACAAGAAACTTTCATAAGTTCCAATGCAATTTCAGCACTTTGACGTTCCTTTTCCACTTCTTCGGTATAAGAGCTAATTCTCACTTCTTTCTTCTTATATTCTTGGCAACGTACTTCTAAAGAGTTTATTTTATCCTTAAGCGTCGAATTCTCATTCATAAGAATATTGCACTGATTTTGTAGTTGGTTGATACTGTCGATACTGCTAGACCGGCTAGGTTCTCTCTCCGTCATCTTTTCGCGCAGGACAGAATTTAGTTCATCCCGCGCTTCGCTCAATTGCCTTTGCATCTCCTCCAGTGTTCCCTCAGCTGCAATTCTTAATTCCTAGAAATGACACGAGAATGTAAGTGGTAAATGTCTATATCTTTTACCTTTCGTTCTTACCTTCTCCGTTATAATTTCGGCTTCAAACCGCGCTGTACAAGTTGCGACACTTTCTCTCAACCGCCTTTCATTATCAGACGCATCTTTCGATATTTTGGCTAGAAGCTCGGCCTTTTCAATCCTCATATGTTCCAGTTCTGTGAAGTCTCCTTCGCTCTTCAGGGATTTGATCTCTTTCTGTAAATTTACGTTATTATCCTCTAGACGTTTGCTCGTATTTGCAATTTTCGAGAGTTCTGCCTTGTAGTTGGCAACTACTTCGCGATGTTGTTTATCTAATTGAATATTCTTTGTTGAATACTCTTCAAGTTTGAGTTTCAAAAGAGATACATCTTCAGTATATTGATCTTTAACAGAGATCATTTCGTTTTCAACAGCACGTAACTCTTCTCGTGCTGTTTTACACCCCTGCTTACTTAAAGTAAGTGAAATCTGCAAAGAAGCTTCTTGCTTTTCAACTTCATGTAAAGCTGATGTCACACTTTGAAGTTCATTCATCGACTGTTTTAATGAGTTTCGTATTTGTTCCATTTCCAGTTTTTCTCTAACTTGCGAACCTTGTGTCGCCCTTTCTAAAATATCGTTAATCTAAAAGAAGTTAACTCGACCTGTCAAAAGATACATTTACCAATAAGTGAATTATTTCACCACAGAAACTTACTTTTTCGTCAATTTCGTAACCATTTGTTCTCAAAGATTTTAAAATGAATGCAAAATCATCCTTTAGCTGGTTTAATTGATGTTGAAGGATCTCCCTAGCTTGGCATTCTGTATCGGCTATTATATGTTCACGATCAAGTTCATTTCGTACTTCACAAAGTTGTTCTCGGAGAGCTGCTGACGAAACCTCGGTGGCCTTTCACAAAAAAGTAGAATCATTATGTAAAAAAATCTCTTTGTGCACACAAAAATCTAAATAATACCATTACCTTTAGTGTAGCATTATCAGTCATAAGCACTTTCATATCGTCCTGGCTCTTGATAAGGTCACCAGTAAGGCGTTCCATTTGAATATTTAGGGCGCGCATATTTTCTTCAGCGTCGATCGCCCTATCATTCATTTTCTTTAATGCTATGCTCATCGTTTTGCTTTCTTCTTTACGAGAATTCTCTACTAGTTCCAATTCCTTTCGAAGTTGTGCCTTTTCAACAGACAAATCAGAAATAGTTTTCTTGTTTGTCGAAACACATTCTTCGAGCTCATTGTTCATCGTGTTGAGTTCAACAATTTGTGCATGGAAATCTTCTAAAGAAGATTTTAAGTCAGCATTATTACCGATTTCTAACACCAATTTATTAGATTGCTCTTTTAGGCTTTTTTGCATCTCCTCTCTTTCAAAATCATGAGTTTTCATTTTTTCCCGTAGGTCTTCAATTATTTCGTTGTAATACTCGTCTGTCCTCTCATTTACTTGCTCACCTAGTTCAGCACATCGCACCTCCCACTGCGCAATTGCGTCTGATGCTGCGTCTATCTGCTCTTTCATCTTCTCTTCAAATTCAACCCTATTCTTTTCTGCCATTTCCACTTGATTTTTTACTTCTGCTTGAAGATCCTCGTTGCATGCTTGCCACTGCATTACAATTTCTTCTGATTTCTCGACAGTTTCGTCAATTTCTTGGGACAATTTCGATATTTCTTGATCAGCAGCCGCAAGGTTATTATCTCTTTCTATGATTCGTTGTTGGAGATCACCGACAAGCTTATCATGCGTTTCTCGAAATAGACGGCTTTCTGCTAACGCGTCCTCTAACTGAACGCAAGTCTCCTCGTAACTCTTTTCTATTTCTTCATAGGCATTCGTCAATTCAACACAACGAGATTCCCATTGAGTGATGGCATCGGATGCCTCTTGTCGTTCACTTACGTACTGACTTTCGAGTGTCTCCGAATTTTCTAGAGGATTATCCGCGGATTGATATTAATTGAATTTTTGACGATTGTTTATGACTCAAAGATATTATACGTACCTTTCCATTGCTTTACAACTGCCTCTGAGGCTTGTATAGTCTCGTCGAGCTCCTTCGACAATTTAGCAACTTCGTTTTCAGCAAACATCAAAGCATCTTCCTTTTCCTCGAGCTCCTTCGACAATTTAGCAACTTCGTTTTCAGCAAACATCAAAGCATCTTCCTTTTCCTCAATGGTCTTGTTTAGTTCTTCTGCAGCCTCAGTCATGATCACAATTTTTTCTTGCAAGTCCGATTCCATCCGGGAATAAGCTTTGGACGCATCTACAAGTTCAGCTTCACGAAGGGAAACAGCTTCATCCGCGTGCCTCTGTAGGTCCTGACTTGATGCTAAACAAAAAATTAAAGAAGTATTCAAACAGACATGATTCGCAGCGCGCACAAAACGTACCTTCCAATAAAGCCAATTTATCTGATACAGACAGCACATTTTCCTGCGCTTCCTTCAATAAAATATCCTTCTCAACAATCTTTGTATCAAACTCTCCTCTCATCTCAAATATTTTGCTTTTCGTGCTTTCCAGTTCTTCATCCAAACTATTTCGTTGTCCCGACAGAAGGACATTGCTATTTTCGAGGTCTGAGATCTTCGCCAAAAAATCATCTTTCTCTACTCGTATTAATTCAAACTTTTGAGCGAGTTCATGTATTTGTAATTCTTGATTTTTGAGAGATTCTTTACACGTTGCTAGAGAATCCTCCGCTTCGGACTTTTGCTCATTGGTCGTCTTTAGCTCAACATTCAAATTGGAGATATTCTTTTCGAGAACTTCCTTTTCTTCTTCCAGCTCCGCGATGTTCCTTTGCGCTAGTTTTGTCCACTCTTGGAACTCTTGAAGTTGTGTCTCAAGCTCACTTATTTCGTCTTGGTGAATATTTTGACTTTCCTCGAATCTTCGTTTATGATCTAAATTCATTTGCTCCACCTGCTTTTGTAAATTGCCAATCGTCTGCTCCATATCAGAAGTTTGGTTTTTTAACTTATTTATTGTTTCAGACGATGATCGAGTGGTATCATCTAAAATATCTTTCGTTGACCTTAATTCTGATGCAAGATTGTCTCTTTCGTTTTCGGCACTTGATAATTTCTTGAGCAAACTATTTCTATTCTCGTCCGACACCTTTTCTTTGGCTGAAAATTCCTGTTGAAATGATTCCAGCAATGACGCCGCACCGAAAATATTATCTTCAGCATCTTTCAATTGACGCTTTAGACCATCGAAACTGTCATCGGCCTGGTGGTTCGTTGCAATTAAATCATCGACCAGAGAATCGTCTACTCTAAGGGAACGTAACCTCTTGAGTTCAACTTCAACTTCTTTTCTTTCGGCAAGCAGCACTTCGTTTGTTTCTTTTAAGCTTAAAAGTTGCGATTCAAGTGACAAACTTTCGGTTTTTTGCAAATCGAATTCGACTTTTATTTGCTCATAGCTAAATGTAACATTTTGCAACTCAGAAGAAAGTGAATCGTATGATGATTGAAGATCCATGACTTTTACCTCGACTTGGTTCTTTTTAGAAAGCAATAATTCGTTCGTTCGTGTCAAACTTGCAAGTTCCGACTCAAGCGACGTGATTTTCGAATCTGTCGTAGCCTTATCTAATTTAATTTCGTCGTAACTTAATTTGGCTCTCGTTAGCTCTAAAGATACTGAATCATATGCAGCTTGAATATCTGTGACCTTTTCACCCAAAGAGTCTTTTTCATTGGTTAGGGTTTCAATAAAAATTTCCATAGTATTAGCTTTCGCTTTGAGTGATAAGAAGTCTTTCATTGGTACCAAACTATCCACACTATTTGGTTTATCTGACATCAGCTCTTCAATTTGGTTCATAAGATTTGTGCGAGAGGATTCGACATCGGCCAAATCTTTCCTTACTTGCCTTTTCTCGTTTTGAGCTTTTTCCAATTCCTCGCGTACCTTTCTCGATTCCTCATCCAAGCTTTTCACCTTTTTATGCCATTCATTTATGGCATTCAGGTGCTCTTCGTCCTTCAACGTCAAGGCATGTTCCAGCCTTTTATTAAATTCTGACTCCTTCGTTGCTATTTCCTCGCTTAATTCATCTATTTTCTCACTCATAGACTCAATTTCTGCTTTTTTCTCTTCCAGAATTGCTTTCTTTTCAGCTTTCAAAATTGTGAGTAAACCTTCCCGACTATCGTCAACATCTGAAATTTGTTCTGTGGCTTTCGTTAGATTTTGATTGATTTCATGAAGATATGCATTCTGAGTTGACATCGCATGCATCCTTTCAACGGCCATTGCCATCCATTCATCAGCTGCATGGCATGCGTTCCTCAAGCGTTCCAATTCTAAAGTGGTATCAGCTCTTTTGTCATTTGCTGAAACGACTTCGACTATCTGTGCTGTCAGGTCTTGATTCTGAGCTTCAAGGGAAGCAATACGGCTACTCAGTTTATTGCACTTCTCTTCACTGGCTAAGAGATTTTCCTCAAGGGTCTCGAATTCATGCGAAGTACGAATGTCTGAAACCTCTGTATTTTCTACTGGTGCCCTTTCCCGTAAAACGACTCGATCATTAAGCACATCTTGACTTTTGTTCTTAACTTCTGTTTCAAGTTCATTAACACGTTTCTCCAACTCAATACAGCGTTTTTCGCTTCCAGAGAGTTTCTGAACCAACTCTTTTTGACCTTCAGTTTCTAAAATATCATCGCTTTTCTCTCCGGCGCTGATAGTTACCTCACTTGCTTCGCTATTCAAAAGTTTCCTTTCAAGTTCAATTATACGATCATCCGATGCCGCAGCTCGCTCTGTGATGCTTGCGAGTTTCGTCACTAAATCATTTTTCTCTTTTTCAATTTCATTCTTCGAGTCTAGTTGATTCTCGAGTTCCATGATCTTGCCTAATTGTTCGCGCCCCTTTGCCTCATGCTCGTTTAATGTTTGAGTCATAGCAAGAATTCCTTCCTTATTCTCTTTCCTGAACTGATCTTCCAAGTTTGTATATGCCGCAGATAATGCTTCGAGATCAGCAGCAAGATTCTGACTTTCCGAAGACTTTTCCTCAAGATTACTCTCAAGGGACGCAATCTTTGCACTCAACTCGTCGTTGGATAGCTGTCTTTCATTGAGTTGCGCTTCAAAATCAATCCGTTGTTTCTCCACCAAATCAAGAAGTCTCTTCTTTTCTGTTTCAGCGGAAAAGTTAGCCTCTACTTGTTCCGATAGCGCTTCGTCCGGCGAACGGGCTTCGCAGAGGTTTTTCCACTGAATACATTCAGATATCTTCGATTTTAAGTTGTTCTCAGACTCGCCCAGAGCCTTTTGTAACATATTGATTTCGCTATCTTGATCTTGAACGATTTGTGCAAGACGACCTTCTTCTGTTTCATCAGAGCTTTTCTCTGTTGTATAAACATGGGGAGTTTAATGATCATCCTCTCCTACATTCATTGACACAATTGTCGACTCACCTGCAATACTATAAATGAGACTGCGTCGGACGATATCAGCGCAACTAGAATACCATTCGGTCAAGTAAACACACTCATCTTCGCCTGAGGCTAGTTCAGTAACTTGTATCGAATTAAAATTACGAGGATATTCAATGACACGAATATATGAAGAGATTCCGATATTAGATTTGATCAATGAAGTTATAATATCTCTAGACCATCCTCTAATGGATTCATCAACTTTCTGTTGGTAGAAATGAGATGATTACAAAATAAGTCTTCAAACGAACGATTTCTACACCTATTCCATCCCCTTACCATTGAATCAAGACATAATCCTATGAGTAAATATCCCAGACTTGTGCTAAAAGATACGGCGTCACTTTCTGCTGCGTGAAGAAGACACATTACTCCTTCATTCTCTGTTGAAGAGAGTGCAGCTCGGATAACTTCTGACGAGCCACGGCACCATTCACACATCAATCTAATCAAAGCGATTTTGGCACTCTCAAAATCTGAAATCTCTTCCATAGAATCTGCGAAAGTACTGAGCCATTTCAAGATTACGTCAACGAGCTTCGTGTTAGTGATGTCTGTGCTCGTGTGATTTGTGATGGGCACACGCGTTTTAACCATTAGCTCACAGACCGTTTCCCCTCCAATGCAAAGTGTGATACCCAATGCTCCACATGCACTAATTACGCGACTCGCGTTGTTTACTGAAAACGATTTATTTTCAACAGATTCAAGCAGAGTAGAGGACAAGAGATTGATAAGACGTTGAAAGGGTGAGATCGAGATAATGCCATCCTCATTTGGAGGCGGCATAATTGCATGCATCAATAGAACGGATGCTTCTTCATTGGAAAGAACACGTCGAAATACAGGCATTGCATTTACGCAAATCTTGGGCGAACATGAAAGAAAAAGTTTCACAAATCGATCTGTAATAGGAATAGAGCTGGCACTGTAGAGTGAAGGCTGGGCGCGAACTTTATCATAAACATCATCTGAAGTTCCATCTAGTACCATATTTAGCAAATTAAGAGCTCTTTTCTGTATATTCACAGTTGGATTTGCAATTGTACGACGAAGTTCTTCATCGTTAGTATCAAACAACGCAAGATCTAGTACAGATCGACAAACTTCATTTACATTCGCAAACAATCGTTGGCGAATTTGTTTACCTTTCAGGTAAGTTTCTGACCTTTTGTTCGTGGACGCGATCGCGCTTTGAAGTAAATCCAGAACACAAGCGATTACTTCTTCCTCCGATTCTGTTACTGATGGTCTACTTAAATTCTGGATTTTTCCAACATCGGACTTCGGCAGTTTCTTTTTCTTTGATACATTGCTTCTCCCCAGTAAGTCGTCCATATCTTCGTCTTCTAAAGAAGTTTCGCCATTTTTGGAATCCTTTGAACGTCCTCGGATTGATCGACAATTTCTCACGTCGAGTATATTCATTAGAAGCAGCATACATACTTTACTTCCAAGGAGTTCTTGTCCACCAGATTCGTCCTCTTCCACTAATACTTTACAGAGACTAAGGCAATCTATTATGACAGCCGAACTGGAAGGAAGGTTATACAGACCTCCCTCTAATTCAATTGCAATGCGTATGGAAAATTCTAAGCTGCCGCTAAATATCAATAAATTGCGACATATAGGACTCTTACGTGCAAACTCTCGAGCAAAGATAAGTGTTTCGTTCCTCACAGTTTCTTCAGGTACAATCAAACCCGAATTGTTCAATGAAATACCAAAGGCGGGTTCAAGAATGGCTCTGTGCATACCATCTGGTACACGAATAAGAGCGTCTTGTGTACTTTGAGGTTTTTGCTTCAAAAGCGCCCTCAAAAGAGATATAACTTGAATCTTCTCAAATGGCAACGCATTTTTAGAAGACAAAGCATCCAGCAGGCAGTGTACTAAACCAAACCGAGCAGGCCCTTTCCCATGTTCATGCTGGATCAAAGCCTTCGCTGCATCCACACGCTCACCACGCGAATTCTTAAAACTTTCCCAACTAACCAAGTTCAAAATTAAATCACACCCTAACGAAGATCCATCATCTACCTGAATTCCATTCGCATCATCGCCATTACCTTCATCATCTTCATCACTCAAAGGAACCAACAAATTCGTTGCAACGAGATTCAATAGACACGAACGACACGCCACTTGCTCAACAACAGCTCCACAGGCATCCCTTGCAGTATCGCAATCATCACCTTCCTTATCTTTTCCGTTGCCACTAGTCTTACGATTGCTGGACAAAGCTGTAGCTTCAATAAGAGAACGCAACGCCTTTCGTGCATCCGATCCATCCGATGCATGAATTAAACGATCAATCAGTTTCTCTATGACATCATTACCTCCTCCTCCTCCTCCATTGTCACTACTCATGTTTGTTACAAGAGCCAATCAATCAGGGATGTTATCGATGATAGTGTTGCGCTGAATAGAAATGTTATTTTGATTGATTGATTGATTGATTGATTGATTGATTGATTGATTGATTGAGTGAGTGAATGAGTGAATGATTGTAGTTAAAGTATTGGATGTTGATTATGAAAATTGTGAAAACGTTGTGTTTTTTGTTGAGATTTACAATATTTACAATATATTTACAATACCTATGCATGTCCGTTGCCGTTGCTCTTTGTATCGTTGCGGCTTGCGGCGTCCTCCGATGAGGAGGACCGATGGGAATGGGTCAAGCAGATTTGAATTCTCTCTCCTCTCTCCTCTCGTTTGAAAGAGAGTGCCGGTACCGGTAGACCTCTGCCGTAGATTCTACCATAGAGTATATGTACATTGTACAATGTACATGTACATGCATGATGAATGATGATGCATATGTATTTTCAGTAGAGCTCTACGCTCTAGTACGATCTACGTAAAAATATTGTTTGTAAATCTAGACACGCGTGCCCAACTGTGTCAAGAATAGAGGTGTCAACTGTCAGGCCAAAACCCCAACGGTCTGTCATTGCGTCGTCGTGTGTTCTTAACCCTGATGAGCGATCCTTAGGGGTGGTTAAACCACCCCTAACTTATAAATAAACATAATTCGTGCAATATAATGATTAAGTCAAAGCCAAAACTATGCCTAAAAAATAGAGTCGTTCGTCTTTTTATAGATAATCATTTTATTGTATTTGGAGAATTGTAGCTTATTTTATACATTAATGAACCTGGGCTATTTATTGAAATTCTGAAATGAGGA
>Ga0115008_10005904_pt1 | contig 10102 bp, 9 predicted proteins | sample FraStrMetagenome_FD_87164 | JGI IMG/M metagenome (GOLD analysis project Ga0115008, IMG submission 87164) | Marine eukaryotic phytoplankton communities from Arctic Ocean - Fram Strait ARC3M Metagenome | ecosystem: Environmental > Aquatic > Marine > Oceanic | place: Fram Strait | collected 2012-06-18
ATGTTAACACAGAACATTTGTGAAGGCAAAACAAAGTTATAGAATAAAGTTTTAGGGTGGTTGAAACGTTTCATTCGAGCATTATGGACTTACTCATACGAATTGTGGGCGATGAGATGCAAGCAGGTGCATGAGAAAAACGCTGAAGATCCAGAATATATGAATCATGAGGAAATGTTATTTTGCATCAGAAATGTTCTTTGAAACCCAGACCTTTATTCAAACGAATATTTCCGAATTGTTCACTACGTTGTGAATCGATGCATTCAAGCTAGCCCATCGTCAATCTAACACAATAGCAATTTAATATAAGCTCACCAAAGTAGGCAAAACAATATAATAAGATGGTATGATTGATTTGTGAGTATTAATTATCTTTCTTCAACATAAAACTGCTTCAAATTAAAAGTTAATCGTGTAAAAAATAACCTCTTCGCAACTCCTGAAAATGATTACGTGCACATGCAGCAGAAGTCAAAAAGAGTATTCATTTTTTAAAAAAAGGGCATATGCTCATATTGTTCTCTAACTAATCGTAGAATTTAATTTATAAGTACACTAACTTAGGAAATCTTTTGGTAGTTATTCCGCTCGTGATTGATATTTAGGAAAGAACTAAGAAAATCATTTCTCGTTGGCTTATCCAACAAAACAATAAAATTTAGATTAGTGTTTAAATCTTCCGTGCTGAATTTAATTAACATAATTTATGTGAATTTTGTGAACTATATGTTCCACATTATATCCATACTTGTATACAGTATTTAATGTGCATTTTGCTTTGAGATAGAATTATGCCAGATAATCCATCTGAATTGATTTTGTATGCTTAAGAATGGTCTATTGTTTTATTAATTAAATACAGGGAGAGTAAGCGGCTCCAAATTCAGGCCATCTTTTATATTTCAATATATGTAATATCTGAGGAAAATTGTTCACACATGTATCTACGTATTATAGACAGGCTTCACGATCTTATTGCTGCAGTATTTATCAATCTCAATGTAAATGACACAAAATAAATTATGGCCTTAAACACGATGGAAATGGAAATAAGCAAGGACGAGAAATTAGAGCCACTACTTGATGAGTTGATCTCCGAAGCGAGTGAGGCCAATTATATGGAAAATGAAAGTTTGGGCACGAAGTATCGAAAGAAGAAAACAATATTGTCAAGACTCATGGAGGTTATTAACTTCTTTCGATCAATATGTGGAGCTATCGTTGAGAACACACTCTTTCAATACATTATCCTTCTGATGATTGTCGTCAACTCTTTAATGATGGCACTTGGAACATACACGTGGGTCACCGAAAACGAGAAAATCGATGATTGGTTCTCACAAGCTGACAACGTGTTCTTAATCACATTCACTGTTGAGTTGTGTTTACAATTCGTCTATCGAGGCCTTGGATTGTTCTTAGATGGCTGGCTAGTTTTCGATTTCACTACTATTGTACTCTCTTGGACATTCCAAAAATTTCAAGTCATTCGCGCTTTTCGAGTTTTCCGGGCGTTGCGTTTGATTACAAGAATTAAAGTACTCAAGAATTTGGTGATGGCTCTAGGATCAGTTTTACCCAGCATGGTCGGAATTTTCGCTTTATTGGTTCTGTTCCTGTACATTTTTGCTGTCATGTTCACATCCCTGTTCGCTGGATTATTGGATAATGTAGAAGAGCCTTATTTCTCTACACTCCATAATTCTTTATTCACTTTATTTCAGATGCTGACACTCGACTGGATTGAAATAACACGAGAATTGATGGAAGAGATGGCTTGGTCTAAGTATCCTGTGTTGGTGTTTGTCCTCACTTCTGGATTCATTGTGTACAATTTGTTTGTGGCTGTGTTATGTGATGCTATCTACGTAATCAATAAAGACAAAGATGATGATGATGTATCAATTCTCAAGGATGAAGACGGACCAAGACTTCAACGTGAGATCATGCTTTTGATCAAACGGATAGAAAAGATCCAAGAAGACCAGGATAAAATAAAGGCTAGTGTGGAGGATGTTGCTGCAACTTTATTGTATCTCGAAGACATGGAAATGTCAAACGAGAATCAATAATACTTCATTCATAAGTCTTAAAATGAAATGTAAATAATAAAAAACGCTGGGCTCCAGAAGAATCATGAATGGTTCAAAACATATCTCTTTTGTTTTGAATTTTGACTCATGTAATAATAGTCCGGTTCTTTCAAGTCTTCAATCTAAATAATAATGATATGATATGTTAAATAACAGTTACGATACCCAGACGAACACAAACATAATGCTTGTAGCATCCTGTAGTCAAGGGCAAAAATAAATTCGTAAACATAAGTGGGGACCCTATCAAGAAGAAGTATCTATAAGAAAAAACGTTGGATATGAATTTGCAAACATATTCATTGAACTCGCCACACTTATTATGAAACATGCAATAATGTCATTAAAGGACTACTTGGAGTTTTTGCGATTTGGAATAGAAATTACATGAATGATATTTGTGAAAAAAACATCCAACCATCTACTGAGACACTGTTGGTATTTTACTGAAAAATCATCGTTATTTATTGGACAAAGACGTATTTATTCTCCTTTCGTTAGAATGCGAAAAAAGAAAGAATCAACGACTATCTTGATACCCTTCATTTTCAAACAGTCAAGTGACACGCTCTCTATATAAGTTGGTGATTGGATACGATTGCGATAAATGCTGATAGGGATTCAATCTGATGGAGCGACACACCACATTCACCTTTCACAGCAGAAATGAATCATACATTATGGAAATAACACAAACACCGTATTCCTTCCATATTTAAAAGGACTTATTCGCCAATCTTACCTATATTGATTGTGGAAAGGATTTGTTTATTTGCTTACCTAAAAAAAATCAATCTCTATAAAATATCTATATTTTTTTTATACACTGTGCTAAATTTTCATTGTGTGACTATGAAACATATACTTTCAGCTGAAACGTTGCATCTCCCCCCCCCCACAAAAAAAATCAGACAAACCACACAAACTCCTCCTTTGGAACATAAAAATCGTGTTGATCAATATCAATACCTTGGCGGTGGTGGCATACCTCTCCCCATTCCTGGAGGAGGACCTCCCACACCCATACCACCAACACCATGCACAGGAGCAGCTCCTAACCCCATTGGCACACCCACACCTGGAGGAGGCATTCCCATTCCAGCAGCACTCATGGGAGCTCCTCTACCAGCACCACCAGGTGCTCCACCAACGGGACCTCCTCCTGCCATGGTCCTAGCACGTTTTTCGGGTGGAGGTGGTCCCTCCACGGCTATACTGATGACATTTTCTCCTCGTAATATAATCAAACCAAGAGATCGTTTCTCCTGACGTTCTTCCACCACGGCCGCTCTGGCTTCCGCTGCCCCTCGTTTCAAACGAAGTGTTCGAAATTCTTCGGTATCCACTAAGACTAGATTTAAATGTTTGTCAAATGCTAGAAATGTTCCTATAATAGTTCTTCCATCTTGAAGTGTTACACGAATACGATGTTCGACGTATCGAAGGAGTTTACTTCCTTTTCCGCTGGTCTATGATTTTATTGGAAGGGGAAGTTATATAAAATGTTAGTGACGTTATGTAAATGAGTATCAACAATTTCCTAATGCTATCTAAAATCCATTGTAGAGTGACACAACATCATCCTGTGAAATACTCTCATGCCGTTTGGAACCTTGGGAATATCATTGCTTACCATGGTGTGTTGGCTGAAACGTGATTTGGAATCAATCCTTGTATCAGCAAATGATGATCGATGGTGAGCGCGTGATAACCTCCCTATCTGATTCTACGTCTCTGTATTGCACCGTATCCTATCTACGTAGAAAACCCAAGCGCCGAGAAATGAAACATAACATAAGATGGATGTTTACCAAAATGATGTTTCGTTGATAGCCAGAGAGGAAAGTCATCACAATGCTGAGATAATATACATGAAATAGAATTTTTAATGGAAGATGAGCAACATTATATTTGACATTCTTATGAATATATCATCTTTTACGAGATGTATTGGAAATGGTGAAGAATATCAAAAAAAATTGAAAAAAAATAAAAATGGTCTTTACTGTACGGAGCATTGATACCGGCACGACGCGTATCATACGTAGGTCTTGGATAGCTAAAATGAATCGTTGAACGAATCCAATACATAACTTCTTATATGTTTTTTATTATATATTATATTTATTACTGGATTTTATTTAAAACTTCTTGCACAAACATCCTCTAGATCCATATCCCCATTGGAAAAAATGTTATCCCGCAAAGCAGTCAAATCCAGAACCCGTTCTTCTACGAAACGACAAGAAGTCAGTTCCGAAGAGGATGATGATGTAGAAGAAGATACCAAATATCAGAAACGAATACAGCATGAACGAAAGCGCAATCAACAAGTATTTCTTGTCTGTATCGTCACAGCCACCGTGATCATTCTCATTCATACCTTTCAAAGTAGTAGTAAATCACCCGACGAAGTATGGCAGAAGGAAAAACGCAAGTTTCCAAGTCCAGTGAAACGATTGTCTCGCAATAGTAAATACAGATGGGCAGATTCACGCATGTTACCTCCTTTACCAGGAGAAGACGTGGGAACGAGTAAGATGTTGGAGACACTTCATGATGCACTCCGACGAAAAAAGAAAAATAGTCGAAATAGAAGAAACGATTTTCAGACCTCGTATGATTCTCAAAAGATGCCATGGGAAGAGGATGCTGAAGCTCATGAACGAAATAATAATTTGAGACAGGGACCCAAGGTTGACTATACTCAATGGAAATACAGCTATCCTGATTTGTTACAGGATGTACCAAGTGATGGTTCCTATCCACCTCTCAAACCCTTGGGTGAGATTATGAAGCATTGGCCGCAGGACGACGTGGACCATCCTCCCGAAGTGTTTCAGGAGGAATTGCTTCATTTTGATTATATGGACTTGGATCAACGGGATATCGCTGTTAAATTTCGAGACTATGAATTACCATTTAAGGTTTACAATGTTCCAGAACTTGTCACTGCCAATTTAAAGTGGACAGATGATTATTTGACGTCTCATTTTGATAGTTTCCAGAAAACTATTCACGGAACTTGTCAAGAGGTAAGAATAAAATGATGATAGCAGGATCGAATATATCGCATGACTCGAGCATTTCAAATCACACACATCTTTCATTCATTTTCTCAAAATTCTGATTCCATCCTATTGTCATATATCTTTCACCATACGTATAGTCGGATGATAACTTTTTCTCTTTTTTCCGAAATGAAAATTGGAGAGTTGAAGTAATGGGACCTCCACCATCACTGGACAATGATCTTCCATTCAAAACCTTTGCAAAGCATGCCCGTTACGCTGATAATGTGGGACTTGATGCAAACGAAAAACATTTATATTGGCAATCAGGGGTACCAAAACAAGAACGTCATAAGAAAAAATCGTCATGGTCATTTGTGAGTTTAGATTTACCGTCCTTTAGTGATCCAGAACCAACGTTTTTCGGTTTTAATCCAAAGGAACAAAAAGGTATTCAGTGTCGCTTTGGTGAAAGAGTAAGTTGTACATCCGTGGATTCCAAACAAAATACACTTTTCTTCTTTTTTATTTATCGATATATCAATTTGTTTATAACCTTTGTTCAGGGTGTCACAGCAGCAACTCATTACGATGCGGGAAGGTAAGAAAGATGCACCTGGGGAATTGATATGTTTGTTTTATCCTTCACTCTAGTGTACTTACGTTTACCTTGTCAATTCTGCCTCGTTTTTTAGAAACATGGTGGCCATGATTACAGGTGCCAAACGATACATTCTAAGTCCCCCAAAAGCATGTCCTGAACTTGCAATCATCGCTGAAAATAAGCACCCTGCCTTTCGACATTCCCTTCTTAATTTCGAACATTTGAATTTAATCGGAGACGGCATGGAAGTGAATGTAAGATTTTTTTGATTCCTGTTGAAAAGTAATTCTTTCTGCCTTTTACTGAGATTTCTATTTTTTTGGTTATCTTTTCACAGGACATGTCAGAAGAGGAACGCTCCTGGTTAGAAATATCATACAATTCAAAGTCCGTGGATACTGTTCTTAAGGCTGGTGAAGTACTTTACATACCGTCTCACTGGTTTCACTACATTACAAGTTTGCAAAAGAGTGCACAGTGTAATACCCGTTCGGGTAGGGAAATAAAAGGTTCCAAAGAATTTGGTGGTTTCAATGAAATTCACAAATGTATAGGATCAAACGCTTAAGAAATTTACAATATGTGTTTGTGAAAGGTGGTACTTGGAAAAGATTCTCAAGTTCATTGGTTTTATTTTTTAGTTCATTATAAATCACTCTTAGGTTTTTTTATCAGGATTATTTCTTTACTTTGTTTAATAATAATTAGAAATTCTGGTTCGTCTTGCATTAATTGGATGAAGGAAAATAAGAAAAAAAAACCTACCTTTCACTCGCGTTCAACATTTTTTTACCAAGTCTGAAAATTAAATCATGCTTCTACACACATAATATCGCTTACTGCCCATCAATTCCAATGCCATACATCATAACCATCAAGTCGACTATAAAAATTGGTCTCGAAAGTATTGGAAATTGTACTACATTCATCCATTCTATAGACCTGTATCTTTGATAGTCACACCATCATTCATAATCACTCTGTATTGCAAAATAAAGCATATGCCTAGAAACTATCCTCCCTATATTCCCTTTCCTCCTCTATTCTTATCTACATGAAAATTGTCAATGAGGTCTACTTCAAAAGAACTGAAATATCCCAGAGAGTACTCTATACCTATGAGATACTTCTCTACTACACAAAGCATTATCAAATCAGGTCCACCTTTCATAGTCTGTGAGGAAAACATTAGACCATGAAAGGAACGTTCCTCTACAATAAACACACACACACTATCTATCCATGAAGTCAGCATTGATCAACTCAACAGTCCTTCTTATCCGTAATGAAAACCCAAATTTATGTTACTCTGATCCCTTTTAGTTTTGGAACGAAAATTATCCGAGAAAAATAAACACTATATTTCTCCTTCTTCTTGGTCGAAGGTATGCCTGATCAAAGCACGAACAGCTTTATGCATAATAAAGTTTTACCTGGGCGTATCTACTCCCCATTTTTATTTCTTCAATATCTATCATTGCTATATCCTCCTCCTCCTCCGCCGCCACTGTAGCCACCACGATCATCATATCCTCCACTGTATCCACCTGTGAAATAAAAACACAATGAAGGTAAGTGCTTATCGAAAAATTGTTTCAATAGGCTTTTAAGATCCACATGCCAGGCAATATTTGTTTGTCATGGAACAAATGTTAACGAATCAGAACTGTGCCCAAAGGGTTCATGAAAATAAGACCGACATGGGTCCCACTTATCGTGCGGTTCACTCTTCCATTTGAAGAATTTCAAACATTACTATCTGGCACAATGCAACTCCTCTACATTGACCATGACATCACGAAATCGAAAAGCTCGTGCAGAATGCAAGGGACTGATATAATGCAACAGTTTCAGTAATGCTAGCAGCTATGTCACTAGGCACTTCCTTGTGGAACTTAAAGTTGGTTGACATTGATATATATTTTATGCATTTTCTGCTTAGAGCAGTTTCATCCCGTAGGAACTAGAAACAAAACATTCTTATTCTCTCCAACTACCGCCACGCTTACCTCCTCCGCCACCTCCGTAACCGTCATCGTATCCTCCTCCTCCACCACCTCTACCGCCACCGCTGTAACCTCCTCTGTCACCGCCGTATCCTCCTCCTCTTCCACCACCATCATATCCGCCTCCTCCTCCACCGCTGTAGCCTCCGCCCCCACGATCATATCCACCTCCTCCTCCACCACTGTATCCTCCGCCTCCACGGTCATATCCACCGCCACCGCCACTGTATCCTCCGCCTCCACCTCCGTAGCCTCCTCCGCCACCATATCCACCACCGTATCCTCCTCCGCCTCCACGGTCATATCCTCCTCCACCGCCTCCGCCACCGCCTCCTCGAGGTCCACTTCCCTTTGGCTGCGCTTCGTTCACTCTCAAACTGCGGCCATCTACCTCCTCTCCGTTCACACTGTTACAGGCTTTTTCAGCATTAGACGCATCCATAGTGACAAATGCAAAACCTCGAACCTTTCCAGTTTCACGGTCAGTGGGCAAGAAACAGTCTTTGACTTCACCATATCTCTCGAAAATTTCCCTGACTTTTTCTTCTGCTGTCTCGAAGGCTAAATTTCCAACGTATAGTTTCACCTCTTGCTTTCCAGCTGAGTTGAATCCACCTCCGCCTCCGCCGCGACCACCGCGGTCGGATGGACCTTCTCCGCGGGGTTTTGATTCGTTCACGCGGATTGTACGGCCATCCAATTGAGACTGGTCCAATTTAGAGATAGCTTCCTCAGCTTCAGCACGCGTGCTTAAAGTAACAAAACCAAATCCACGGGGACGGTTGCTACCACGTTCTACTGGAAGGAACACATCCGTTACAGTTCCAAGTTGTCCAAATTCTTCACGTAGTTTTCCTTCATCAGTGGCTAATGATATCGTAAATTTCAAAATATTTAAACAAGCGCGTAAAGTGGATTGGTTAGAAAGAGCAAAGCACATCTGAGCAACATCATCTCATTCGAGAAGCAAATTCTTTGCATAATATCAGTCTCATATTAGCGAAGACAATGGATCTTACGAACGAAACTACCGGATGAAAAATATTTCCACCGCGCCATTTCAAATTCAAAAAACACTTACAGTAGTCCAAATTTCCGACATAGAGTTTGACTTCACCTCCACCGCTTCCGCCGTCTCCACCGCCGCCGGCGTTGGAATCCTTGGGAGGATCGCCTCCACCATTGCGTCCTGGGGACCTGGAGCGGGAGCGCGAACGCGAACGGGATCTTGATCGGTCTGACATTTCAATTTGTTTTTCTCTACCGATAAAACAATATGGAGATATATAGAACGAAAGAATGAATGGTAATCTGCCTTGGATTCAAAAAACACACTACCAAATGATACGATGTTTCTTGTAAAGTTAACAAGTACGAATCGTACATACAATCCATTAATTTGATTTAACTACTACAGCAGACAGCAATGATCGTTTGTTTCCTATAAATGAAAAGATCCAATCTTCCTGTATTTAGGCCATCTTAAATAATATTCTTAGATGTTTTTGTAATTAAAATTGCGGCATCCTCGTATATCTGTACATACGATTTTTTTGAATTTCGTCACTAAATTGACTCTTTGTCTTTTTTTTTCTACTGCAAAACTAATAAATCTGATTTATTTCTGCTTGAAAAGAAGCATTGAAAAATCATTTTTAATGCAAATAGGAATTGATAAATTTTTGTGTTTTTAAGCATCATTAAATTTGTGTTGATTAAAGTTGTTAATGCTACTATACCGTACAATTGCCAGACAGCAGAAGGAGAGAATTTACACAATGATTTTCCCTCCTGTTTATTCCATTATTCAAGCGGTTTCAAAACATTATTTTTAAATGATGCATACCAATGATTTTGTGTAAGTGTTTCGTAGATGTTACATAGATTTTCGTAAGTTTTTTACTGCTGTTCATTCCCACTATAATTTTATACCTTTAACAACGGTCAATAAAGGACCCACACAGCAGTCTATTCTCTCAACAAATATTATATTTAATTCATTCTTAAATTTTCGAGAGCCCAACTGTCTTCTGCACTTGGAACGAAGGACAGTCGAACGTTCCTACGAAACAACTGCAAAAACAACCCTTTCTTTTCTTCGAGAAGACTGGCATTTTTTTAATATGGCTTACTTCAAGAAAGAAGTGCCAGATGATAATATATATAACGGTACGTCTTTTTGAACAACTTGAGTGTAACGAAAAACACTATTATTCCTGGACGTTTTGAAAGAACGTTTTCACACTTATTTTTCTTTGTTGCCATTCATGAAACAGAGCTAAACAATTCACTGAAGAGCCTGCGGTTCTATTCCAGCATTCATTTAGTTGTGTCACTCTTCTTTTTGGGCTTTTCTATTATGTCATACTTCTTTTCGAAGCCTGC